>Ga0081540_1000889_pt1 | contig 27016 bp, 27 predicted proteins | sample TabmetS2T1R1_FD_71024 | JGI IMG/M metagenome (GOLD analysis project Ga0081540, IMG submission 71024) | Tabebuia heterophylla rhizosphere microbial communities from the University of Puerto Rico - S2T1R1 | ecosystem: Host-associated > Plants > Roots > Rhizosphere ...
TTGCAGGCGTTCGGCGCCACCGAGCCGACCAGCGGCACCGATACCTCCTCGCTGAAGACCGTCGCCAAGCGCGACGGCGACCACTTCGTCGTCAACGGCCAGAAGATCTGGACCAGCCGCGCCGAACATTCCGACCTGATGCTGCTGCTGGCGCGCACCACGCCGAAGGACCAGGCGAAGAAGCGCACCGATGGATTGTCGGTCTTCATCGTCGACATGCGCGAGGTCAAGGGCAACGGCCTCGAAATCCGTCCGATCCGCACCATGATGAACCACGCCACGACCGAAGTGTTCTTCACCGACATGCGGGTGCCGGCCGAAAACCTGATCGGCGACGAGGGCAAGGGCTTTCGCTACATCCTCTCCGGCATGAACGCCGAGCGCATTCTGATTGCGGCGGAATGCATCGGCGACGCCAAATGGTTCATCGCCAAGGCCACCAACTACGCCAAGGAGCGCGTCGTGTTCGGCCGTCCGATCGGCATGAACCAGGGTATCCAGTTTCCGATTGCGAAAGCCTACGCTCAGATGCGCGCGGCCGAACTGATGGTCAAGGAAGCCACCCGCAAATATGAAGCCGGGCTCGATTGCGGCGCGGAAGCCAACATGGCCAAGATGCTGGCGGCTGACGCCTCGTGGGACGCGGCGAACGCCTGCGTGCAGACCCATGGCGGCTTCGGCTTCGCCGAAGAATACGACGTCGAGCGCAAGTTCCGCGAGACCCGGCTCTATCAGGTCGCGCCGATCTCGACCAACCTGATCCTGTCCTACGTCGCCGAGCATGTGCTCGGCATGCCCCGCTCCTACTGAGTGAGGAAATCGATGCTGCCATTGCAAGGATTGATCGTCGTCTCCGTCGAACAGGCGGTCGCCGCCCCGTTCTGCAGTTCGCGTCTGGCCGACGCCGGCGCGCATGTCGTCAAGGTCGAGCGCCCCGAAGGCGATTTCGCCCGCGGCTATGACGCGGCGGCAAAAGGCCAGAGCAGCTATTTCGTCTGGCTCAACCGCGGCAAGAATTCGCAAGTGGTCGATCTCGCCACCAAGGAAGGCCGTGCCGAGCTCGAAGAACTGATCGCGAGCGCCGACGTGCTGCTGCAGAACCTCAAGCCGGGCTCGATGGACAAGCTCGGCTTCTCGCTCGATCGCCTGAAGAAGGACTATCCGGCGCTGATCTGCTGCACCATTTCCGGCTATGGCGACGAAGGCCCCTATGCCGACCGCAAGGCCTACGATCTCCTGATCCAGGCCGAGAGCGGACTGGCCTCGATCACCGGCGGCCCCGAGGGGCCGTCGCGGGTCGGCATTTCCGTCGTCGATATCGCGACCGGCGCCACCGCGCATGCTGCCATCCTCGAAGCCCTGATCGCGCGGGGACGCACCGGCAAGGGCGCCGATATCCGCATCTCGATGTTCGACGTGATGGCCGACTGGATGGCGGTGCCGCTGATCAATTCGGAGGCCGGCAATCCGCCGAAGCGGATGGCGCTGGCCCACCCCTCGATCGCGCCCTACGGCGTGTTCAATTCCAAGGACGGCAAGGGCATCTTGATCTCGATCCAGAGCGAGCGCGAGTGGAAGAAGCTCTGCGCCGAGGTGCTGGACCAGCCTGATTTGCCGAACGATCCGCGCTTCGCCAACATGGTCGAGCGCGTGCGCAACCGCCAGCTCACCGACAAGACGGTGGGCGACAGCTTTGCCTCGATGACGCGCGTCGAACTGCTGAAGCGCCTCGACGACGCCGACATCGCGTTTGCCGAGGTCAACACCATGGCCGACCTCGCCGTGCATCCGCATCTTCGCAGGATCGAGGTCGACACGCCGAACGGCAAGGTGAGCTATGCCGCGCCGGCTGCGATCTTCGTCGGCGAGGAAAGGCATTATGGCCCGGTGCCCGCCATCGGCGACCACGTTGAACTTCCCATGGCCCCTCGCGCGCGGAGCCTCAAATCATGAACCAGGCGACTGCTGAAAAGCTCGATCTCGATCATCTCAGGCAATGGATCGGCCGCGACACCGAAGCCTCCGACGTCGTCACCGCACAACTGGTGAAGGCTTTGCGCGCGACGCTGTTCCAGGACATCGGCGAGCCGAAGACCGGCGACGCCGCGCCGTGGACCACGCATTGGTGCCTGGCGCAGCCGGTGTTTCCGATGTCGATGCTCGGCCCCGACGGCCACCCGACCCGCGGCGGCTTCCTGCCGCCGGTGCCGCTGCCGCGCCGGATGTGGGCCGGCGGCGAGATCCAGTTCCTCGAACCCCTGCGCGTCGGCGATGAATCGACGCGCACCTCGAAGATTGCAGACGTGACGTTGAAAAGCGGTTCGACCGGCGCGCTGTGCTTCGTCTCCGTCGAGCACACGGTGACAACGCCGCGCGGCGTTGCGATCCGCGAACGCCAGGACATCGTCTATCGCGACATGGGCGGCGCAGCGCCGGCTTCACCGCCCAAGGCGCCTCCGCCACCGCTCGTCGCAAAACATCGCACAACCCATGTCAGCGATCCCGTGCTGCTGTTTCGTTATTCGGCGCTGACCTTCAACGGCCACCGCATCCACTACGACCGTGACTACGTCACCAAGGTCGAGGGCTACCCCGGCCTGATCTTCCACGGACCATTGCAGGCGGCGCTGATCGTCGAATTCGCGGCAAAGCTTCGCGGCGGCAGCGCGCCGAAGAAATTCAGCTATCGCGGCGTGCAGCCGTTGTTCGAAGGCGGCGAATTCTCGATCAACGCCAACGACACCAGCACCGGGATGGAGCTGTGGATCGCCAACGCCGAGGGACAGCCGACGATGAAGGGCACGGCCGTCTGGTAAGGGCGGATCGGGCAGCGCCATCGGAAATGCGCGATGTCCGTTTTGCGGACATTAAACCTTCTGGATCTCGACCGGCGGTCGGGCGGCCCGCAAAGCTTCCCGAGCCGATGCTGTTCTCATGACAGCCCCAAAGCTCTTGCGTTCGTCGGCCAGGCCATCGGCCAGCGGACGGTCGAGAGCAGCCCGGGTAAGCCGTTTGGCGAACGCAAGCCCCTCGGCCCCCCGGCTCGACAATTCGGCGCCAATCTCCAGCGCGCGGGCGAGCGGGTCCGCGACGACTTCATGCACGATCCCCATTTCGTGGGCGCGCTGTCCCGTCACGGTCAACCCCCGCAGGATCATCTCGAGCGCCTTGGCCTCACCGATGATTCTGGGCAATCGCTGGGTGCCGCCGCCACCTGGAAAGATGCCGATGCGGGTCTCTGGCAAGCCGATTGCCGTAACGGCATTTCCGGCGATGCGCAGGTCGCACGCCAGCGAAAGCTCGAATCCGCCGCCCATGCACAGCCCATTGATCGCTGCGATGACCGGCTTCTCGATTGCTGCAATCGTGTCCGTTAGCGCGTGGAAACCTGGCGGTCGCTGACCCGACGATGACGAAGCGCGCGGCGCTCCGCTGTGAATCGCCTCTGCCGTATCCGAGAGTTCTCCGACGTCGTAGTGGCGGATGAATATCCCCGGCAGACCACCGGTGATCACCACGACCCGCACGGACTGATCTTCTCCGGCCGCGACGATTGCATTGAACATCTCGGTAGAGCCCGCGGCTGTCATGGTGCCAAACGGGGGATTGGCATAGGTGATCACCCGAACCGCGCCGGTATCTGCCGTTTTGAGAAGGGACATGGCACACTCCCTTGGGCGTCCATCCACCGGACAAGCATGCGTAACTCAGCTTTATACAGGTCTGAATGCCTGGCAATACCCCGGCACTTCGCCGGTCCTTTCGTTGCGGTATGCCGCCACGCGGGCGCGGCGACCTGGCAGCTGACCAGGCAGTGTCATCCGTATCCAGGCAGTGTCATCTGTATTGAGCTTGGCCCTTCGCAAACGATGGTTCGTAACAGGCGAACCATCTGCTACTCGCGGCACCCTTGTCTTGAACGGTGCACTAGGAAAGAAGCGCGAGAAGGGCGAGAAAAACGTCAGGGCCGAATTCGCTCGTCGAGAGCAGTCCGATCAGCGTTCCAGAGCCGAGAGCAGCAAGGGTAGTGAGCTTGAGTATGATCATGGCAGCCTCCCCTCTCTTGTCGTGCGGAGAAGGCTAGGCCCGGACTGTTTCGGGTTGGCTTCGTTGGTCCGGTAGAACGGCTTCCTTCACGCGCTGGTGACCGTTCTGAAAAAGGTCAGCCTCGCGTCCCCATTGGAGCCGGCCGGAAATGCGACTAGCACTGCCGAACCTGTCGGGCGCGGGTCTATCGCGATAATCGCGACAGCGCTTCGTCCCGAACTTGTCTTCGCTCCAGCCGCGAGCGCGACCTGGCCAGCGTATCGGATGGCCGCTCGCTGAAGAGGGCCTTGTATTCTGACGCAAAGCGGCCGAATTCGGTGACGCCGTGCTCACCCATGATGTCGGTGATCTTCATCGAAGGCGCATGCATTCCACGGAGTTCGCGACGGACGATATTGAGTTGACGTCGCTTCAGATAGCTTGCCGGCCCCATGGCGAGCTGTTGCCGGAACATCCTTAGCAGGGTTCGGCTCGTAACTTCCGCCGCGCCGGCCATATCGGCAACCTGGATGCCTCCCCACTTCTGACCGCGCACATATTCGAGCGCTCTTATCATGGTGCTGTCAGTCGATCGGGAGTGATGCGTTGGGACCGCGACCGCGCGATCGGCGCCGCCGATAGCATCAATCAGCGCGGTCAACAGATCGGACGTCACGCCGGCGGCGGCTCCGTTGAGTTTCGACGTCTGCGCCTCGCGCGCAAAGGCAGCCGCGCGCTTGGCATTGGATATGAAGAGTTCAAGCAATCGGGGCAAAGGAGAAACGATCCGTTTTTCGTTCACGATGCTGGCGACGTCGCTCCTGCCGATTTTTGCCGCATAGGCATCGAAATAGTCGACGGGCATGGTGGCCGACATCCAGCGATGTGCGCCCTGGGAGGCGAACGTGAAGTTGCTCCCGGGGGGAAGGATAACGAAATCCTCCGGCTTGAGGATTTCGCCGTCAAAGATCATGAGATCTGCAATTTGTGTATCCTGCAGGACGAAGCTCAATGCGTCGGTTCGCGAAATGCCATGCAAAATCTTCGAACCGCCCTCCGTGCCAAACTGCAGGACGATCGGCCCAAGTATGCAATGTCCAACCGACCAATGAGCAAGACTTGGTCCGGTAAGCAGGAAATTCACCGTCGCGTCCACGACCAGGTCAGAATATTGGTCGAAGCTTTGGCTAAGTAATGACATGTCGTTAGGTCTCCCAAAACAAGAGCCTCGACTTTTTTGTCTTGCGGCTAGGTTATGCGGAAACCCACGCGACAAACAGTCCGTAGCTTTACGGCGGTTAGGGCAATCAATCTGTCACAAAGTTCATCGCCGCGCGGATGCATGGTCGACTCGCGCATTTCCGTCGCGGTACCGTGATACGTGAGCAGTGCAAGTCGGAGCCCGACTCCGGTACCGCTCGTCCGGGTATCGGCGGCCGAGCCGCCTGTCCGTGGGCGGGCGCGACTGCTTTTGTCCGGCAACATTTCATTTTCGGATGTCCGTTTTTGCATAGTGAATGCTGCGAAGCCTTTTCATACTGGCTGCCGTTGCTCCCTTCCAAAGACGTCGCGGTGTCTGCCGCATTGGTGGGACAAGTCTAGACGAATGCTGTCTCTTTCCTACTGATTGCTTCTGTCACCGGTCAGGACTCGGCGCATCAGCTCAAAATCACAGCAAGCAAATGCTGGTGAGCCCGTCATCGGTGAAACCCAACAAAGTCATTGGAGATTCGCCTTGAACATCACTCGTCGCGACCTCGCAATCGGGGGCATCAGTCTCCTTGCCGGCAGCTCGATTGCCACACTATCCCGCGCTGAATTCGGTGAGCTGTTGCGGGATTTCAGTGAGGGAATTGAAGACTTTGCGACCGCCCAGGATGCCTACATCTACGGCTATCCGCTGGTCACCATGGAGTATACCCGCAGGGTCATGACGAACGTGGCCAGCCCGGTCGGCAATCGCGGGCCCATGGGGCAATTCATCAAGGCGCGCCAGTATCCGGATGCTTCCTTCCGCGATGTGACTGCCCCGAACGCGGATACGCTCTACACGACGGCCTGGATCGACGTCGGCAAGGAGCCATGGGTCCTGAGTATCCCTGACATGAAGGACCGCTATTTCCTGTTTCCGATGCTGGACGGCTGGACCAACGTGTTTCAGGTCCCAGGCAAGCGCACCACAGGGACCGGCGCGCAAACCTACGCGATTACCGGTCCTGGCTGGAGCGGCACGCTGCCTGCGGGCGTCAAGGAGTACAAATCGCAGACGAGTCTCGTATGGATCCTCGGCCGGATTTATTGCACGGGGACCCCGGAGGACTACGCGGCCGTTCACGCAGTCCAGGATCAGTGCAAGCTTGTCCCGCTGAGTTCGTACGGCAAGTCCTACACCCCGCCTGACGGTACCGTCGACCCCTCGATCGACATGAAGACGGCCGTGCGAGAGCAGGTGAACCGGCTGGACCCGATTGCGTATTTTTCATTGCTGGCACAGTTGATGAAAAGAAACCCGCCGCCCGCGGCGGATGCTCCCGCGCTCGCGAAGTTCGCGCAGATCGGACTGGTCCCCGGCAAGGACTTCGATTCCGGAAAACTGCTCAATGCGGATTTCGCAAAGCGCATTCCCCAGGTCGCGTTTGACCGGATCCTGCTGCAGTTCAAGGTCAACAAGGACATCAAGGACATCAACGGCTGGGGGTTCACGACCAAGACCGGGCTTTATGGCACCGACTATCTCATGAGAGCGTTCATCACCGCCGTCGGCCTCGGTGCCAACCGCCCGCAGGATGCCGTCTATCCGAGTTCGCAGAAGGATGGCGAAGGCAGGTCGTATGACGGAGCCAACAAGTACGTGCTGCGCTTTCCCAAGGGACAAATGCCGCCCGCCCGCGGCTTCTGGTCGTTGACGATGTACGACAGCTCCTACTTCTTCGTTGCCAACCCGATCAATCGCTATTCGATCAGCGCCCGGCAAAATCTGAAGAAGAATCCTGACGGCTCGGTCGATCTCCACATTCAGAAGGATTCACCGGGTGCAGACAAGGAATCCAATTGGCTGCCGGCCCCGGCGGGCAAGTTTCAATTGATGCTGCGGCTGTATTGGCCGAGCGAGAACGCCCCATCGATCCTCGACGGATCGTGGAAGCCGCCCGCGGTGAAAAAGATATCGTAGTGTCGAACCGGCAAGCCGTCTCGCAAGCGTTGAGTGAGTGGTCATGAGTTACAGAACGTCGATACTTTCGCTGCTGTTGATTGCACTGGTGTCTCCCGCTGCGGCCCAGAAGCCGGCATGGACCCAGACGGGAATGCTCACATGCAGGCTCAATCCCAGCATCGGATTCATCATAGTCGGCCACCAATCGATGGAGTGCCGATTTGTGCCCTCCGTGCCCGGTCCTCCGCAAGTCTATGACGGCGCACTTAACACGGTAGGCATCGATATCGGCATCATCGGCGCCGGCGCGATGGCCTGGGGCGTCCTGGCCCCGACCGCGGGCGTGCCTGCCGGAGCACTTGCCGGCGAATATGTCGGCGCCAGCGGCGACGTGGCGTTGGGGTTTGGCGTCGGAGCGAACGTCCTGGTCGGCGGGTCCAACAGAAGCTTTGCGCTGCAGCCGCTGTCAGTCGAGGGCTCGGTCGCAATAGACGTCACGCTTGGCCTGTCGGCACTTCAACTGCGATGGGTTCGCTGAGCGTGTGATCCTGCAGGACTCCAAAAATCGAGGAAGATCAAGATGCGTGGATTTCTGACGCGGCGTTGTTTCGCACTTGCCATGACGGTGGCGGCTACTTGTTCCGGCGCATACGCCCAGACGCCGCTTTCGGCCTATGTCGACAGCAATGGGTTCATTGACGTTCAGAAGCTGACTTGCGCCCAGCTCGCGGGCACCTTCCAGGAGGACGCTGATGCGCTGACCGCGTGGTACAGCGGCTGGTACAACGGCCTCGCCAAGAAGCACTTCATGGATCTCAGGAAGGGAAAAGTCGCCGAGCACGAGGTCATCGTGTACTGCAAAGCCAACCCGGACAAGCTCATCATCGATGCGATCGCCGTCGTGTTCAAGGACGAACGCGCACGGCTCGGAATCAAGATGAAGGCGGACTGAGCAACGTCGAGCGACGATGCCCGCAAAATGGACTGCAATATCCGTTCGATCCACGTAAGGACTTGGGAGTTTGAAGATGCGAATGCTCGTTGGACCACTCGCCGCCGTCGCGTTGCTGACCGCCAATCCGGTTTCCGCCCAGAACGCGCCACAGCATGTTCCGTTGCAAAAAACGATCGGGGCGGCGAAGCCCGAAGTGGTGCCCTCGCTGTTTGTGCTCAATTCCCGTGGCGCAAATTTGCAGGGCGGAAAGCTGACGTTGACCGGCGTTTCCCCCAACGCGATCGTTTTTGCCGACCGCCCGGTTCGCAGTGCCGGTCATGACCTCACCAGCCGCATTGTCGAGGACTGGGGTAACGGAAGCGACAATTTTGCGAAAGATCCACCGAACGCAACTGTGTCGGCGTTTCAGAAGGATGGATCCGGCGTGCGCGACGCCGTCGTCGTCCTGAAAAATCCCAAGCTCGAAGGCGAAAACCTCGTGTTCGACGTTGATGTCCTCGAAGGCGACATCAAGGGAGCCGATGGAGCGGCGTCAGTCTTCATCGATATCATCGGCAGACCGTTCACGCCGCTGTCCTTTGCCGGCGTGGCGCGACGGACGGCTTTCCGCGGGGCGTATTACGCCGGTGCTGCGGCGGTTGGGGCCGCGGCCGTCGGAGCGGCGGCTGCCTACGGCCCGTATTACCGTCCGGCCTGCGGATACTATCCCTATCCGCCCTGCTACTGAGGTTCGTCCCGGAGCAGTCTGAACGGCCGAGTGACGTTCACTCGGCCCGAACCCGACGCTTCTCACTTGGCGTTCAGGCGAACAAGTAAACGCGGACAACGGCCGGACTGCCAGGTTGCGTGAAGCCGTTGACCGAATTGGCTGAAGGTGCCGAGCACATGATTTCGGTCAAGCTGCCGTTTTGGCTGCGCGTTTTCGTGGTCGTTGCAGCCGTGTGCATTTTTGCCGGCGCCGGCCTTTTCATCTACCGGTTCTTTTCAAGCCCAACGACCCTCACCGTCGCCGTGGGATCGCTCGACGGCGAAGCTGCACGCGCGATGTCTGCCATTGCCAGCCGGTTCGCCGCGACAAACGCCCCGGTCCGCCTCAAGGTCATCGATACCGGCACGGTGATGGATGCCGCGAAGGCATTTTCGGCCGGCACCGTGGATCTGGCCGTCGTGCGGGGCGACGTCGGCGATCTCTCGAAAGCGGCGGCGGTCGCAATTGTCGCGCACGCCGTCGTGCTGATCGGCGCCCCATCGGGCTCGTCCGTCGACGACGTGGCGGGCTTGAAAGGTCGCACGGTTGGAGTGCTCGGCGGCGAAGCCAACCGGAACGTCGTTTCCGTCCTGACCGGGGAATATGGCCTCGCCGACAAGGTCCGCTTCAGGGATTTGGGTCTCGCCGACGCCCAGAGGGCTGTGCAGGGCAAGGAGATCGGCGCGCTGCTCGTCGCAATTCCCCTGAGTGACCGCTACCTGTCGCAGTTCCGGAGTCTCTTTCAATCGAACGCCAAAGCCGCTCCGGTGCTGATTCCCATCGATTCGGCGGACGCGATCGCGCAGACCCACAAGGCGTACGAAAGCTTCGACGTGCCAAAAGGAACCATACGCGGGAATCCCCCCGTTCCGGCCGATGACCTGACGACGTTGCGAGTAAACTTCTATCTTGTTGCACAGAAGAAGCTCGACGCCGATGTCGTCACCAGCCTGACGCAGTCGCTCATGACCGCGCGGAGGGATCTGCTGGGCGAACTGCCGGTCCTTTCGCAGGTCACCGCCGCCAACACCGACCCCGACGCTTTCATTCCGGCGCACCGTGGCGCGGCCGCTTTCTATAACGGCACCCAGGAGAGCTTCCTGGACAAGTACAGCAACGCTATCTTTTTGACTCCGATGGTGCTTGGCGCGATAGCTTCGGTTATTGCCGCTGCGTGGAAGTTCCTCGGCTTTGGCAACGATGCCAGGCAGGGCGTTCTGGATTCCCTCTATGCGTTGGCGCGACGCATTCGGAGCGCAGACAGTGAGGCGGCGCTGACGGATATCGAGGATCGCATCGATGACGTTCTCAAGGCTGAACTCGCGAAAACAGCGGCGGGCGATGAGGATGCGATCGATGCCGGCACGCTGAACCTTGCCGCTCACCGCCTCGAAAATCTCATTCACTACCGCCGTGCAGCGCTTGCTACCGGTCAAGCGGACAAGCCCGCCGTGTGAGACGGAGCCTGATCAAAATGAGTGATTTGACTTCGTTGGCACCCTCGCTGCACCAGCTCTCTGCCATTATCGGCAGCGTCGCTGCGCCGGCCTTCTTGCTGGGCGCGGTCGCGGCGTTTATCTCTGTCCTGATCTCGCGCATGAACCGCGTGATCGATCGTTCGCAATTTCTTCACCGCATACCCGACACGGACGAGATGGCCTATCTCAAGGCCGATATTTCGCGTCTCAAGCTTCGTGCAAGTTTGCTGAACAGGGCTGTTCTGTATGCGACCATGTCAGGGATCGTTACGGCGCTATTGGTGATCGTGGCGTTCGTCAGCGCGATGCTGCATTTCGCGCACGAATATGGAGTCGCACTGCTCTTTATCCTGGCGCTGGCTTTTTTTCTCTTGTCCCTGCTCAATCTCGCCCGCGAAACGAGCATTGGTCTCCACGAATTTGACCATCACGCATAGCCGGTCCGTCCGAGATTGCAGTCATCAAGGCATAAACCGCAGTCAATCGCCCGGTCCGTTCCAGTTGACCGTCAATCCAACCGCGGCATTCTCTTCCGCGCTGGCGAGCCAATAGCCGTTTGCTCGAACAAGTCCGAGGAAACGCCGCGCCTGCTCGTCCGGTGTCGAGATGTCATCGTGCGAGACTGATATCTCTTGGAGAAACCTGGCCAGCTTCGTCGTCGTCACGCAAAGCATTGTGGCAGGGGCTTGCGACGAATTTCTCCAGGCGTGCCTGGTCCCATCTCGCACATCGAAAACATCGCCTGGTCCAAGCCGTTCCCAGCGATCCACTCTCAGAGCCTCCATGTTCCCGGAGATCACGTAAAAGGTCTCGCGGTCTACATGACTATGCATGGGCACGACGGCTCCTGCCGGTATCGTGCAAAGGATCAGGCAGTAATCGCCTTCATTTTCGGAGATCGCGGTCAGAGGGACATTGGCCGGACGTAAACCCTCCTGCGGAGAAAATACTTCCCTGGCATCTAACGTCGACACCCCGCCGTGATGATTGAGATTACCGGGCATTATCAGCATCCCTTTCTACGTTACGCGCCGAATGATTGGAGCTGCGCCGTTCCGGCAAGCTTCGCATTGCCGACGTAAGAGCTGCCTACAGAGGTCAGTCAAATCAACCGCCTCCGAAGGTGGACGCGTCATGATTTCTGATCGCCTCCGGCGGTAAGGGCGGATAGCCCGGATACTTGTAGCAAGTCGGAGGGACGCACATGCCCTGGATGGGCTGAATGGTGACAGGGTGGCGCGTGCGGAAGCGATGCACCGTTTCGGCGTTGGCAGAAGCACACAGAGTGATCAACAGGCCCAGGGCCAAAGCGGAACGCATCCTAGTCACCTCTCGAACGAGCTACGATGACGTGCATACGAGCGGCCTCGATCCCAAGGTGTAGCGGCTTCATGGCCGCTCAAATTGGCGCGATTGCGGGGGCATGCCCGGGGCGCGAGCATATACCTGCCGCCCAACTAGCCGGGGACGAAGACATTACGCGCAACACCTGTGACCTCCCTCACATTGGAACCAAATTCTATGCTATAAGGTGCAGGAATTCCCTTCAGCCGATGCATATGGCATCGCGGGAGGCTCGCCGTGTTAAACGACCCCCGGTCAGTTCCTGACGATGGCGGCGAGCGGACGACGCTTGCAATCGGGCCGTTCCGATTGGATGTCGATACCGCAACTCTCTATCGTGGCCACGATCCGCTCCCGGTCGGCCGCCGCGCCGTCGCATTGCTCAGTGTGCTGGCGAAACGCCACGGCTTGCTGGTTTCCAAGGACGAATTGATCCAGGCCGCCTGGTCAGGCCTGGCTGTCGAAGACAGCAATCTGTCGGTTCAGATCGCGGCGTTGCGCAAGGCGCTTGCAGCCGAGCCGGGCGGCGAGAGCTGGATCGAAACCCTGCCGCGCCGTGGATATCGCTTCATCGGCCCGACCACGACGGGTTCGCACCGCAGCGCGATCGATCAAGAGAGGGTGCCATCTGCCCAGGGAATGGGGCTCGCCATCCGCTCCCCCGAAGCAGCCGGCGGCAGAAGCGAGGGGAGACCGATCGTCCGCCGCTCCCGCTGGCTCGTCGGGCGAAACGATCCGCTGGCAACGCTGGACAAGGTCACGCAGCGAATGCTCGCCGGCGACCGGCAGATCGCCTTCATCACCGGCGAGGCCGGGATCGGCAAGACCTCGTTCATCGAGATGGCAATGGAGCAGCTTTCCCGGTATGGCGTCGGGACCCTGTGCGGCTTCTGCACCGAGCGTTTCAGCACCAACGAGGCATTTCTCCCGCTGATCGATGCGCTGACGACGCGTTGTCGCGCCCCGGACGGTTCGGCTGTCCTGGAGGCCGTGCGAACCCATGCGCCGACCTGGCTGCTGCAGATGCCGGGTTTTCTCGATGTGGCGGATCACGCCGCGTTCCAGAATGAGGTATTCGGGGCGACACGCGAACGGATGTTGCGCGAGTTCTGCGATCTGCTCGAAGCCTTGAGTGTGGATCGCCCGTGGGTCGTCGTGATCGAGGATATGCACTGGAGCGACTTCCAGACGGTGGACGTGCTGTCACGCTTCTCGCACGGCGACCGCAAGGCTCGCGTGCTCGTTCTTGCCACCTATCGTGTCGGCGACAGCATCATCAGCGGACATCCGGTTCGCCGCCTGCATCAGGAACTGGAGATCCACGGCAGGTGCAGCGAGCTGCAACTCGATGGATTGTCCCAAACCGAGGTGGAGCATCACCTCGCCTTGCGCTTCCAGGACGAGAAGCTCGCTTCGGCGCTCTCCGGTCCGATGTTCGGGCGCACCCAGGGGCAGCCGCTGTTCATCGCCTCGCTCGTGGACCACCTGGTCAATCACCAGTCGATCGTGGAGATCGACGGCGCCTGGCGTCTCGGATGCAGAACCGCCTTGTCCGAGGATGTCGTGCCAAAAGATCTGATCAACATGATCACGCATCGGATCGATCGTCTGAGCGAAGGCGAACAGCAGCTGCTCGAGGCGGTCAGCGTCGCGGGCAGCGAATGTTCGGCAGCCCTCGTGGCCGCCGGGCTGTCGCGTGACACCGTGGAGACCGAGGAAGTCCTGGAGCATCTTTCGCGCAAGGATCACATGCTGGTGTCGTCAGGCGTTTCCGAATGGCCCGACGGCACCTATTCCGGATCCTACGCTTTCCACCACAGTCTCTATCAGAACGTGCTCTATCAACGGCTCAGCCCGGCATGGCGCCTCCAGATCCATCATCGCATGGGCGAGCGCCTCGAGCAGGGATATGCGGGCCGCACGGAAAACATCGCCGCCACGCTCGCGCTGCATTTCGAGCAGAGCCGTGATTTGCCGCGCGCACTGCGCTACCTCAGCAAGGCCGCGGAAAATTCCGCGAAGCGCTTCGGTCACGACGAGGCAACCAATTATCTCTCGCGCGCGCTCGGCATTCTCGATCGTCTGCCAACGACAGCCGATCTGTATGGACCGCGCACCAACCTGCTGCGGCAGCGCAGCTGGGCGCGGCGCTCGGCCGGGGATCTCGCCGGCTCGGTTCGCGATCTCGAGGAGATGATCACCTGCGCCGCGGCTGCGGGGCAGCTTCGCCATGAGGTCAACGCGCTGCTGGCGGTGAGCCGGTTCTGCCTTCATGCCGACCGCCGCATGTGCCTTCGTGCTTCCGGCCAAGCGCTCGAGAAGAGCGACGCGCTTGAGGATGACGCCTTCAAGGCCCTGGTGCAGGGCAGCAGCGCCAGCACCAATCTGTGGCTGAAAGGCTGGCAGGAGCAGGATGCCGCGCTTTGCGAGAAGGCGTTGCAGGCAACGGCCGAGGCGCGCGATCACAGCACGCTGATCCGCCGATACGGGATCGAGGGAATCCTCGAATGCCTGCGCTCGCGCTACGAGGAATGCCGTCGCGCGGGAACCGAAGGCAAGAAGCTCGCGCGGGAGGTCGGCGACATCTACATCTTCGTGCTGTTCAACGTGATGGAATCGACCGCGCTGATCCATCTCGGCCAATGGCGGCGCTTGCAGCAAGAGACCATCGCCGCGCTGGCGCTGGCGGAAAGAAACGCCAACCATCCGGCGATCGCCCTGTGCCGCCTCACCTTGGCGTGGCTCCACGTCGAGGCGATGGATTTTGCCGGTGCCCGCGACCTCTGCGAGAGCGTCGACCAGCCGGTGCTTGAAGAAAATCCCTTCGCCTTCTTCTTTCAGCGCGCCGTTCTTGCCAAGGCCTTCGTCGGCCTGAACCAGCCGCAGCATGCCCGCCGCCAGTTCGATGACGTCATGCGACGGCTGAGTGCCGACGACATCATGATGGACTACACGATCTACGCGCAGCTCCATCATTGTCTCGGCGAATACAGCCTTCTGGTCGGCGATATCGAACAGGCGCGGACATCGGCGACAAAGCTGTACGCGTACGTCGCGCCGGCGCCCGATCGCAATCACCTGGCGCAGGCGCACGGGCTGCTCACCCGGGTTGCGCTCGCTGCGGGCGATCTGGAGGAGGCAAAGGTAGAGCTCTCGCGGGCGCTCGCAACGCTCGGAGATGCCGACCTGCCGCTCGCCGCCTGGCGCGTCTACCGGGCCGGGGTCGAGGTCAGCGAGAGCCTCGGCGAGCCGGCCGAGGCGGCCAGCTACAGAACTCGCTTCGAGGACGTCATACGAACCCTTGCCGCGAATTTCGAGGCTGATGACCGCATGCGGTCGTCATTGCTTGCCGCTCTCGATCCGCCATCAGCGCGCTGAGTCAGCACGCGCCGAGACGGCCGGGACCGAGACGGCCGCCTCCGGGCGCGCCGCCGCTTCGGCGGGCCGCAGGTCAGGAAAGCCGCACCTTGTCAATGCGCCAATGTCCCGCCTTCGGCCCGCGGTTAGCTGCCATCCGTTTCTCCATCGGGCTCCCCAACAGGAACATAAAGTCGTACGATTGCAACCCACGCCGCTGTTCGAACGCAGTTCCTCATCGGCGTGAGAATGCCCGTTCAGAACGTTTCAGCGGTCAGGGAGCGACTTTGGACATCGTGCAAATAGTTCAGTTGGTAGCGGCCATCATTATTGCGTTGATCGTCGCATACAATTTTCTTCATTACATACTTTTCCTGCTGGTGACCCAACCGAAAGACGCGAGCAAGATCGGCCACGAGCTCAATCAATTCGAGCAGCGCCAACTGGTCGAGTGGACGCCGCAGCCGAACGACTTTCTCAAGCACGATGACGAGAAACGTACATATGATGACGTGTTCGGCGCGTATCGCGACGAGGAGGCGAACTACAGCACGTGTATATTCCCCCGGGCGGCATTTTCGCGCCCTTACGAAGCCGAATACCTTCTTCTGAAACCGAAGGACGGGATGCGGCTGTTGGATCTGGGGTGCGGATCCGGCGCAGCGGCCGAGTACCTCGCCAGTCGGCGCAATATCGAAATAGTGTGCGTGACCAATTCATCCGTACAGGCGGACATCTGCCGGCGGAAATTTGCGAAACTTGGCGGGCGTGGACAGGTGATCGTCACGGATTTCGACAGCCTCGATCTTCCAAGCGAAAGTTTCGATGCGATCTATTCGCTCGAGTCGATAGGCTACACCAAGGACCTGGACGCCTGGCTTGCGCGATGCTGGCGCATGCTCAAGCCCGGAGGTCGCCTGTTGATCCGCACACCGGGGTCGCTCGATCATTGTCGCCGCAAGGAAGATTATCTGAGCGTTACCGCCTTCTTCGAGAATTGGCGCTACAATTTTGTCGGCGCCAATCTGCTTGTCTACAAGATGCGCAAACTCGGCTTCAGCCCGATCCGTTATCGACGCTTGCCGTTCTGGGCCTGGGGTCTCACCTGGAATTTCATTCAGCACCTGCTGTTGTGGAAGTACCGGCTGAAGATGCGAACATTCGTGGAATTGGAACGGATCATCTGGCGCACTTCGAAAGTATTTGTGTTCGGCAACCCGTATAACACCGTGCTTGCCACCAAGCCCAAGGCAGAACAGTTCGAGGCAGAACAGTTCGAGGCAGGACAGCTCAACGACGCGGCGACTCCTCAAATGACGCAGAGCCCGGTGTCGGCCCGAGGCGGACGTCCGTAAACGCCGGCTGCTGGCGCGCCCTTTCGACCAGGTGGGGCCAGAACGTCGTCGTCGAAAACAAGGCGGGCGCCTCGGGCTCGATTGGCGCCGCCGAAGTCGCGCGCGCGGCGCCGGATGGCCACACCATCCTGTGCTCGATCTCGACCACCTATGTGATGAACCGGGTGATGATGAAGAACCCCGGCTGCGACATGGACAAGGAGCTGACGCTCGTGAGCGTCATCCCGGGCGCCGGCCGGTCGGATCATGGTCTTCGGCGCGCTCGATATCCGTCACCTCGATGGCGACGATCGGATTGGCCGTGCTCGCCGTGCCCGTGGCGTCGACGAGCGGCAGCAAGACGAGACGAGGCGTGTCGGGATTCGCCAGGGCGATGCTCAGCAGCCTGTTCAACGGCCAGCGCAGATGGACCCAATGCTTGACGATCATTGACCAGTCGTGACCGTCCTTCAGCACGCCGTTGAGAAGACCGTTCGACAGTGGGTCGTGAGCAAAGACGCCGAGACTGTTCGCGATATCGATTGCATAAGGCCCCTTCGGCAGCAGTACGAAGAGACCAATTCTTTCGCCATCCAGTCTGACGAGTTTCATGCCTCGGCCTCTCTCTGAAGCAGGTCACGCTTGCGCGCGATGCCCCAGCGGTAACCCGCAAGCTCGCCATCCGTACGGATGACACGGTGGCACGGGACTGCAAGCGCGATCGGGTTGGCGGCGCAGGCCTTCGCCACCACGCGGGCGGCGACCCGCGGATAGACGTTGTTGATCAGCCGAGCCAGGTGCATGTAGCTCATCGTCCTGCCCACCGGGATCGCGCATATCTGCTTCCAGATGCGGCATTGAAGCGGGGTGCCGCGCATGTCGAGCGTCAGACCGAGGCCCTCGGAAGGTTTCTGTGCATAGCGGGCCACCTTCGCGAGGTCATCGCGGACCATGGCTTCGTTCGCGATCAGAGTGGCGCGGGGAAAGCGGGCCGTGAGATCCGCTTCAAGCTCAGTTGTGTCGTCGCCGAGCAGGATCGCGCAGACGCCCTTGATGCTGCGGGCGAGCAGAACCTTGCCCAACATGTTGTTTCCCACACCGAAGAAAAGGACGTCGGTCGCCGCGTCGGCTTGCTCGGTCGCGGGCAGCCGTCGCAAGGCGGCTTCGGATGTCATGCGGTTCATGGTGTCACTCCTTATTTGTCCTCATGATCGAAGCTACGCGCACGCGCTCCTTCTCAAACTCCGATGCTTGCTTTCAAATTGAGAAAAGCTCCGGCAACTTTCCTTGCGAAGCAAACGCGGGCCATATGCAACGGCGTCCAGCCGCGCGGCGCGGTTCAGGTGGTTCGCGAGGCTTCCCGGTCGAGCAGGGTGCGCTTGCGCTCCACTCCCCAGGCATATCCGGAGGTCGATCCGTCGTTGCGAATCACGCGGTGGCACGGAATGGCGACCGCAAGCTTGTTTGCCGCACAGGCGCCGGCAACGGCGCGCACAGCGTTAGCAGATCCGATCCGCTGCGCGAGTTCGGCATAGCAGACGGTCCTTCCTGCAGGAATCTCCTGAAGCGCCTGCCAGACCCGCTGCTGGAACGCCGTGCCGCGAATGTCGAGCGGCAGATCGAGACCGATCTCCGGCGCTTCCACCAGGCCGACCACGCGCGCGACCAACGCCTCATAATCCTTGTCAGCGCCGATCAGACGCGCCTTGGGGAAGCGATCCTGAAGATCGTGAACGAGCTCCTCGGCGTCATTCCCGAGAAGAATCGCAACGACGCCCTTCTTGCTCGATGCGACCAGGATGGAGCCGAGAGAACTCTGACCGACCGCGAACCTGATCTCCTCGTTGGCCCCTCCGGCGCGATACTGCGATGGCGTCATGCCGAGCATTCCCGTCGACTTTTCGTAGAACCGCCCGCTCGAATTGAAGCCGGCGTCGTACATCGCCTCGGTGACGGAATTGCCGGATGCCAGGCCTTCACGAACCTTCCTCGCGCGGAACTCGGCGGCATAGCTCTTCGGCGTCAGCCCGGTGGCGGCCTTGAAGACGCGATGAAAATAACCGGGGCTCAGGCCGACTGCCCCGGCCAGTTCCTCCAGTGACGGCTCCTCCTCGCTCGTCTCGATGATGCGGCAAACCCTGGCGACCAGCGTGGAATTTTCGGCTTCGACCGAGGGCCCGTCCGGATTGCAACGCCTGCAGGGCCGAAATCCGGTCGCCTTGGCACTCGCCAGGCTGTCGTGAAGTTGAACGTTCTTCGAGTTTGCCGTCCGCGAGGGACAGGACGGCCGGCAATAGACCCCCGTCGTCGAAACCGAGTACCAGAAATGGCCATCTGCAGCCTTGTCGCGCGCTAGGACGCGGACCCATCGCGGATCGTCGACAACCGGCAGGGATATCTGCTTCCGGAACTGAAGGGTTGTTGAGGTCATGGCTCCAGTCTCCACGATACCGTAGGCGCGTTGCCACCCGATTTCCGACGGCACGCTCTGGTCCTTGCGTTCAAATGGAAAGCGCCGGCGCAGCGACTCACGCCGCGTGCTCAGGAATGGAAGACTGGTCAGCCTCGGCGTCGACGTTCCGCAGGCGCGACGAAGCGCGCCGCTCGACGTGGAACGCGAGTAGGGCAACCAGGCGACCTCGACGCCGAGCGCCGCGAAGTTGCGCTCGAGCTCGGCGGCGGCCTTTTCCGCGATGAAGGACGAGACGCGCTCCGCGTCTTGCGATGCAATCCAATCTCCAAACCAGATACGTCTTCGCACCGCTCCAAAGGCAGACGAGGCCCGCACGATGTGCGAGCCTCGTCAACGACTCGGATGTGCCGATGGTGCGGTCCGGTCAGGCCGCCGCCTTGAGCAGCCCGAGCTGGGTCAGTGCAGTAACGCCGTCATCGAGACCGATCTCCTCGACGATCTTGCCGTCGACGACCTTGAGCACCGTGGTGCCCGTGAAGCGCATCTTGCGGCCCGTCGCAGCCGGAAGGCTGCCGATCAGGAAATCGCCGAACGCCGGGCCGGTATGGGTGCCGCCGCCTTCCCATTGACCGACGACATAGTCGCCCTCGGCGATCAGGTCCGCGGTGCCCCAGAAATTGAGATCGGGGAACGCGGCACGGAAGTCGGTCATGAACGCCTTGATGTCTTCGCGGCCGCGCCGGGGTTCATGCAGCGAATATTTGAGCAGCATGTCGGGGGCGGCAATCTCATCGATGACGCCAAGATTGACGGTCTTGCCCCAGAATTCGGTGAACCAACGACCGACGACGGCCTTGTTCTCATCTTGCTTGCTCATTGAAGAACACCTCTCATTTGCAGGAAACATGGATCGACTCTCGATCGCCGCAAAGTCTAGCCGTCGTCCCCACGTATCAAACTCCGGTTCTTGTCCTAAAATTCGAAAATGTCCCGACTTGCCAGATGACGGACAAAACCCGATCTCTCGCGCGGCAAGCGAGAAGAAATCACAATCGTTCAGCAACCGGTCAATGGATGTCACCTTCTGGCCAAAGCGGACGTTGGCTAGTGGACCAGAGGATGCCACCTTCTGACTGGACGTCCGTAAACGCTGGCTTCTGGCATGCCTTGCCGCTTTGGCTGGCCGCACGTCAGGAATGCCGGGCTTTTTCAATGCGCCAATCTGTCCCGCCCCTGCCCCGTGGCAGGGGCCGCACGATGCGATACCCTGCCAAAAAAGTAGGGAGAGAATCATGTCAGCAAAATTCAATCGGCGTCACTTCATCGCGGCCGGCGCGGCGGTTGCCGCGACGCCTTTCCTCGTGCGCGGGGCCTCGGCGCAATCGCCGTGGCCGTCGCGGAATATCCGCATGGTCTGCAGCTATCCGGCGGGCGGGCAGACCGACCTGCTGGCGCGCGCCTTCGGCGATTACATTTCAAAGCAGGTAGGCCAGAACGTCGTCGTCGAAAACAAGGCGGGCGCCTCGGGCTCGATTGGAGCTGCGGAAGTCGCGCGCGCGGCGCCGGATGGCCACACCATCCTGTGCTCGATCTCGACCACCTATGTGATGAACCGGGTGATGATGAAGAACCCCGGCTACGACATGGATAAGGACCTGACGCTCGTCAGCGTCATCCCGGGCGCCGGCCTGTTGCTGGTCGCGAGCAAGCCATCCGGCGTCAAGACATTGGACGACTTCGTCGCCTTCGCCCGCAAGAAGGGTCAAGTGAATTTCGGCACCTACAGCGCCGGCTCGTCCCCGCACATCACGATCAACGAACTCAACCGGCAGTACGGCCTCAAGATCGAGCCGATCCACTACCGCGGCGAAGCGCCGATGTGGACGGGGCTGATGGACGGCACGCTCGATGTCGCGATGGGCAGCTACACCGCCGCGCAATCGGTCCTTCAAAGCAACAACGGCGTCGTGTTCGCGGTGCATTCGAAGAAGGTCGACGCGATCCCGGACATCAAGACGCTGCCCGAACAGGGCGCGACGTCAAAATTCTTCACCATCAGCGGCTTCAGCGGCTGGGCGCTGCCGAAGGCGACCCCGCAGCCGATCGTCGACCGCCTGGCGGAGCTTTGCGTGGCCGCCAACAACGATCCGAAGGTAAAGGAAGTGCTCAGCACATTCGCGCTGGAACCGGCGATCGGCTTCAAGGAAACCAACGCCCTGTATCAGCGCGAATTGCCGGTCTGGATCGAGAGCGCGCAGGCGCTCGGCCTGGAGCCGGTCTAGCGCGAAAGCCGATCGGCGGGTAGGGTGGGTTAGCGTAAGCGTAACCCACCGCCAGACCAACCTCGGTACGGACTTCGGTGGGTTACGCTTACGCTAACCCACCCTACGAAACCGTACTTGGTGTTCGATCTTGAATGTGATGCCCGAGGACGACCCGATCGACGAGATTTCACTGCTTGAGGAACGGCTCGAGGAGCTTGCCGAAGTCTCGGAGCGATGCCGGAAGATCATCCTGGCTTCCAAGGCAGCGATCGCCGGCGGTGTCGCATTGCTGCTCGTGACGGTGCTCGGCCTGTTCGGGTCCAATCAGGCCGTCGCCCTCGGGTCGATCGCCGCAGTGCTCGGCGGCATCGTGTCGCTCGGATCGAATGTCAGTACGTTGCGGCAGACGATGGACGCCATCAGCGCCGCCGAGGCGGTCCGTTCGGATCTGATCGGGAGGATCGATCTGCGGGTGGTTGACGATAGCCCCGTGAAATTGATGTGACGTGCCGGCTCGAACGCGGTGCGTAGTGCGTAGGGTGGGTTAGGCGAAGCCGTAACCCACCGGCAGAACCGACCGCGCATCGAGACTTTGGTGGGTTACGCTTGCGCTAACCCACCCTACAAAACCTCTTCACTTCATCCCCGTGCAACTCGCATAAAACGTCGTCGTCGCCGGCCAGTCCGAGAACATGGCGCGGACGCCGACCTGCTTGGCGAGCACGTCCAGCACCGTCAGCGTATCGCCGTCGCGATCGACCGCTGATTTGATCGACTTGTGATAGAAGCTGCCGCCCTTGTGCAGCGGGCCGTCGCGCTCCAGCGACCAGCCGATCAGGTCGAGGCCTGCGGCCTTCGCCGCCTTGGCATATTCGGACGGGACGATCTCGCGCTTGTCGTTCAGCGTCAGCATGGTCCAGATCGGCGGGGCGAGGATGGCGACGCCTTGCGCCTTCAATTCCGCCATCGAGGGTTTCCAGGTCTCGGGCTTGTTGGGATCGAGACCCTGCTTCTCGTAACGCTCCTCGAGATAGACCGCCTGTTTGGCGAATTCCGGCTCGGTCTTCACCCAGTAGAGCACGTCGGCAAGATTGAAGCTTTGCGCGAACACGTCGCTCGGGGGAATGCCGGCTTTCTTGTAGGCGTCCAGCATTTGCGAAGCGTATTTCTCCTGGGTGTAGTCGCCGTCGAACGGCATCACCACTTCGGGCGCCTTCAATTCCGGCGTGAACTTGGCGCCCAGGCTCTTGATCAGCGCGATGCTCTCGTCATGCGTCATCAGCGTGCCGGAATTGGCATAGAGATCCGTGCGCCAGCGCGGCGTGCCGTTCTGGTATTCCTCCGGCGTCTTCGCATCCGGGTTGAAGCCGTCCATCTTCGCCGTCAACGTGCGGAATTCGGCGAGCGTGATGTCGCTGGTGCAGCATTTTGCCGACGCCTTCTTGCCGGTCGCGGGATCGGCCGGGCTGAACGCCTGCGAGCATTTGGCGGCAAGCTCCGGCACCATCAGGATGTTGGTCGTGGTGTGCAGGTCGCACTGCGAATGCCGGCAGACCAGTTCGCGGTCTTTGGTAAAGGTCACGTCGCATTCGATGATGCCGGCGCCCATCCGGGCGGCCGCGACATAGGACTCTCTCGTATGTTCGGGGAATTCCAGCGCCGCGCCGCGGTGGCCGATGGAAAAGTCGGTCTTGCGAAACGGCCCGGTGCACTGGCTGAGCTGTTGCTTCAGCGGACCGTCCTTCATCTTGTCGACCAGATAAAACGGCCGCGGCCCGACCTGCGGTTCGCGCGGCAGGGCAATGTCCTGCGCCATGGCAGGCATGGCCGCGGTCAGGATGCAGAGCGTGGCGAGCAGGGCAGAGCGATGGCATGCAGGCATGGGTGGCACCTCGGAAAAACGCGTTGCGCGCGGCCTTGATATCACGGAGCATGTGACAGTTTGAATGGTGCGTAGGGTGGGCAAAGCGCAGCGTGCCCACCATTCTTGCATCATTGTTGATGCGTGGTGGGCACGCTGAGCCTGTCATCGGGCGCGCATTCGCGCGACCCGTTGGCTTTGCCTACCCTACAAGGACAATTCCAGGGAGAGAAAACATGCCCGCAGCTTTCTTCGTCGTCCGCGCCACCGTATCAGACCCCGCCAAGCGCGAGGCCTTCGGCGCCTGGTATTCGCGCGAGCATCTGCCGGATGCGATGAAATCGTTCGGCGCCGTAAAGGCATGGCGTTACTGGAGTGCGACCGATCCCTCGCTGCACCAGGCGATGTACCAATTCACGGACAAGGCTGCGCTCGATCGCGCGATCGACGGACCGGAGATGAAGCGCCTGGTCGCCGATTTCGACCGCGACTGGCCGGACGTGACGCGCACCCGCGATGTGCTGGTGCTCGCCGAGGAGTTGGTCCCGGCTTGAGGTGAAGGCGGCGCCCGATGTCACACGCGCGCGATGCAGAAAAGCCGCAGCAGCGACAAATGTTCCGTCGCGAGGAGCCGCGCTGCGAAAATAATTCCGGATCGGCTTCGTTCGCAGCAAAGCTGAACGCGCAGTTCAGCACGCGTTCATCTCGGCACCTCGAAACTCTCTTCTTCGCACATTCGCACGCCGCGGACAGAGGAGGAGATGTGATGGAACGCCGCCACTTTCTGAAACTCGCCTTTGGATTTGCCGCGGGCGGCATCGCGCTTGCAGCGAGCGCGCAGGCCGCGCCGCTGATGCCGGCGCCGCTCGCCGACGACGCCAAACTGCCCGTCAATCCTGATGCGCAACCCGCCGTCACGTCGGGCGAGGAGGTCGATCGCCTCACGCCGGAAGAAGTGCGCTGGGGCCGCGGCCGTCATCGCGGCTGGGGCCGCCGGCACTGGGGCTGGCGTCGTCGGCATTGGGGTTGGCGCCGCCGCCGTTGGCGTCGCAGGCATTGGGGCTGGCATCGCCGCCGTCGCTGGCGCCGCCGCTATTGGCGTCGTCGTTACTGGTGAGCCTTCGGTAGAGAAAGTCTGGATAAGGAATAAAAAAAGCCCCGCGGGAGCGGGGCTTTTGTCGTACGTTGAAAAATATCAGTAAGCGCGGCAGCGTCCATAGCGCCACACGGTGCCGTAAGGGCACCCGCGACCGGGCCGCACCACGACGACTGGCGGCGCCACGACGACCGGGCCTGGACGAACTACAACGGCCCGGCGATTGGGCTGGCAACCGCCATAGGGGCCACGATGCCAGCCGGGGCCGCATCCGCCCGCGGCTTCAGCCGCGCTGAAGCTGGCAACGGTGCCCAGGGCCAAAACTGCTGCGAAAAGGTACTTCATGTTTTCTCCCGTTCTTGGCCGCAAGGCGGCACGGTTCGAAACCTAGTCACGAACACCTGAATGGAGCATGAATGTCGTGATTTGTCATTGGGCTTGTCATGGGGCTGCGGCCAGAAATCCAAGCACCAGTTCGTTGTATCTGGCTGGCGCCTCCAGGAAGACCAGATGGCCGGTATTCGGCACCACCTCGGCCCGGCCGTTCGGCATCTTCGCGGCGAGCACCTTCGCCAGCTCGGCATTCTGTCCCATTTTCGCGCGCAGCGCCTCCGGCGCATTGGCTCTGCCCGGCGCGTTGTGATCGTCGGCGCCCATCACGAACAGCGTCGGCTGCGTGATCAGCGGGATCTCATGTGCGACAGGCTCGCGGTAGATCATCTGCGCCGAGCTGACAAAGGCGCGCAGCCAGCGCGGATATTCGGCGCTGCCCTTGATGTTGAAACGCGCGTCGATGAACGGCGTGACCTGTTCGGGCGGCAGTTTTAGCGCGTAGTTCGTCTCGAGCTGTTTGCGATAACCGTCCGCGGTGAGCTTGTCCTCGCTCTCAAGAATCTTCTCGGTCGGCGTCGGCGGCACGTAGAGCCGATAATCTTCAAGGCCGATCGGTGCGGTCAACACCAGATACGCAATCCGGTCCGGGTAGGCGCGCGCGATCCGCACGCCCAGCATGCCGCCCAGCGAATGCGCCACGATGTCGGCCCTGGCTACTCCGAGATGATCAAGCAGCGCGATCGTGTTGCGCGCCAGCGTATCGAAATGCAGCGCACCTTGCGGCTTTGACGATTTGCCGAAGCCGATCTGGTCCGGCACGATCACGCGATAGCCGGCATCGCTCAAGGTCTTGATGACCGGCGCCCAGTAGCTCGACGGGAAATTCCGGCCATGCAGCAGCACCACGGTGCGGCCGTTCGGCTGTGCGGGCGCGACGTCCATATAGGCCATCCGCACCTGTTCGCCGTCGTTCACCAGCGGCAGCAGGTGGACCGGGTAGGGATAGGCAAACCCTTCGAGCCCGATGCCGTAGGGTTCGCGCGCGGCAGGTCGTTCAGTTTCCGCTGCGGTCGCAGACATTAACGGCATCGCGGCCAAGGCGGCTGCTACCACGCCGACGCACATCCCTCGCATCCCAAAACTCCTGTTCTCAAGACAGGGGCGTATTGATGCCGACGTCGCCCAGTGTAAAGCCTTTGCATTTCACGTTTTGGCGAGAGCATGAGCTGGCTAACCCGCATGGTGAGAAGGCGCGCAAGCGCCGTCTCCGGACGATGCTTCGCATCGCCGGGCGAACCATGAGGCCCGCGGCCCATCCTGCGCCGGCGTCCGAAAAGTTCAAATGGTCGCGATCGCGATCTTGTCGAGGAGACTGCGCATATTAGGATTTCGCCAGCTTTGAAAGCAGAGGAGGGTAGCTTGATAGAATTCCGTTGGTATCGCCTTGACGAATTCGGTCTACAGGAACTTTACTCCATGCTTGCGTTACGACAGGAGATACTGGTGGTCGAGCAGCAGTCGCCCTACTTGGACTTGGATTTTGCCGACCAGACGGCGTCGCATTTGCTGGCGAAAAAAGGCGCAGATTTTGTCGCTTATGCTCGATGCATCTGGCCTTCTGAAGAGACCGCCTTCGCGTCGTTGGGCAGAGTAGTCGTTTCAAAACATTATCGGGGAACGGGACTTGGGAAGGAGCTCGTGCAAAGGAGTCTCGCGCGCCTTGGAGAGGCGCCGTGCGATATCGTCATTGGCGCGCAGCTGTATCTAGAAAAATTCTATTCGCATTTCGGGTTTGTACGCGATGGCGAGCCCTACGACGATGCGGGAGTTCCGCATCTAAGGATGCGATTGTACTCTCGCGGTGCGCCGTTGTAGGCCGGGCCAAGGCTTGCGTTCTTGCCGCCTGGCGAGTTGATGCTCGCCACAGTGCCACGTTTTCTTGACTTACTGCTATCAGACGTGTTCACCGCCAACTTCGGTGGCTCAATCGGGCCTACCTATAACCATTCTGTATGGGAGGCGCCAACAGGTCCGCGCGTAGCGCGGCCCGATGTCATTGGCTGCATATTGAGTCAGGCTCTCAGGAGCCCTTAGCGGACATCGGGCGAGCCTCCGACAAGGTCCGCTCTTGGACCCACACCGACATCGCGCCCTGTCGCTGCCATGCTGCGTTTGATGCAAGGGAACGAAAGCAAAGCCCGCGCGCCACTTTGCAGCAATGCCCTTCCCCTGTACCATCATGCCAAGACGACCGACATCAGCGGTCGCTACGGCAAGGGGAGGGTTTCAATGCGTCGCAACATTATCGCCGCGCTCGCGCTCCTGTTATGGGGAGCGGGGCTGACCGCCTCCGCGGTCGCGCAGCAACCGGTCAAGCTCGGTGTCCTCAACGACCAGACGGGACTGTACGCGGATCTCTCCGGCATGGGTTCGGTCCACGCCGCGCGCATGGCGGTCGAGGATTTCGGCGGCAAGGTGCTGGGCCGGCCGATCGAAGTCATCTTTGCCGACCACCAGAACAAGCCCGACATCGGCGCCAACATCGCGCGGCAGTGGATCGAGACCGAGGGCGTCAGCCTCATCCTCGACGTGCCCAATTCGGCCGTGGGGCTCGCTGTGCGCGAGGTGACGCGCACGCACGACGCCGTCGACA
>Ga0081540_1000890_pt1 | contig 26993 bp, 19 predicted proteins | sample TabmetS2T1R1_FD_71024 | JGI IMG/M metagenome (GOLD analysis project Ga0081540, IMG submission 71024) | Tabebuia heterophylla rhizosphere microbial communities from the University of Puerto Rico - S2T1R1 | ecosystem: Host-associated > Plants > Roots > Rhizosphere ...
TGACCGCGGGTGCACGAGAAGAGGTGCCGGCATGACCGCGACCACGTCAGACATCCTGGGGATCCGGCGGCCCGACGCGGCCGGCGGACCAGCCGCCACGGACCGTGTCCCTGCGGCCCGGCTGATCCGGGTGGAGATCCGCAAGCTTGTGGACACCCGGGCCGGCGCCTGGCTGCTCGTCCTCATCGCCGTGGTGACCGCCGCGGCTGTGATCGTCTCCCTGTTCACCACTGACGCCTCGGGCCTGACCTTCGAGCACTTCGTCGACGTGACGGTCTTTCCTCAGTCGGTGCTGCTCCCGCTGCTGGGCATCATGGCGGTGACCACGGAGTGGACCCAACGCACCACCCTGGTGACACACACCCTGGAACCCGCACGCCGCCGCGTCGTCGCGGCCAAGTTCGCCGCCACCGCAGTCCTCTGGTTCCTGGCGGTCGTGCTGGCTTACGCGGTCGCCGCGGTGGCCAACATCCTCGGGGCCGCCCTGCGGCACGGCGACGGCTCCTGGGCCTACGGCACCGGGGATCTGCGGGACACCGCGCTGCTGCAGCTGCTGTCGCTCGTCCACGGCCTGGCCTTCGGCATGCTCCTGATGAACACCGCGGCTGCCATCGTCCTGTACTTCACCGCGCCGGGGGCCGTCCACCTGCTGTTCTCGACGGTCGGATCGCTCAAGGGCTCGGCCGCGTGGTTCGACCTGGGGGCGTCGCAGGCACCCCTGACGGACCACTCGATCGCCGGCATCGGATGGCTCCAGCTGCTCACCACGACGGTGTTGTGGCTGCTTCTCCCGCTGGCGGCCGGCATGGTGCGGCTGCTGCGCCGCGAGATCAAGTAGCGGCGGGAGGGTCGATGTACCTCGATCTACTCGAGCCGGTGAAGCTCGGCGAGTCGGTGCAGTGGGTCCGAGTCCGTTCCGCCGCACCCGGGAACCCTCTTCTCCTCTCATCCAGCAGGGCCCCGGCCTGCCGATGATCAACGAGATCGGTGAGTTCGGCCGTCTGCTCCGGCTGGAGGCGCACTTCACGGTCCCATACGGGACTCGGAGATCCCCGCTTCTCGGCCGCCGCTCTGATGGATCGAGGCTCGGGTCTGAGGCGAGTGAGCAGGTCGGGTACTGCACTGCGATCACCGCGCAGCAGCCGCCCAGGCACCCGGTGGTGCTGCGGCCGGTGTCGAGGGAGGACGCCATGACCGCCGACCGGACCCGGCTGCTCTGCCAGCTGCTCGCCCGGATGTCGACGCGGATTACCAACGAGGTGCCGGGCGTGAACCGGGTCGTGCTCGACGTCACGAGCAAGCCCTCGGGCACCATCAAGATCGTGGAGTGACCAATCATCCGACCGCAACAAGGGAGTAAGAGATGAGATCACCGCAGAACACCGCCACCGCGTCGGAGTCCCTGCACGTACCCGTGGGCGCGGCAGCGGCAACGACAGAGCCCGCCCCGACCCGAGCGCTCCGAGTGCGGGTGGTGGGCGCGACGGCGATCGCGTCGGCAGCGTTGGTATTGATCGACAACACGGTGGTGGGCTGGGTCCACTCGCCAACCTACGCGGCCCCGATGAAGGAGGTGCTCGCCTTCCACGCACATCACTCGGCGGCGGTCGCGATCGCTGTCGGCCTGGAGGCGCTGAACGTGCCGCTGCTGCTCTTGTTCTTGACCGGTCTCCACGGGCTCGTCGGGCGCCGTGGGGGTGCGGGCGCGGACTGGTCGCGCCTCGCGTTGGCCGCGGGCGCGACTCTCTCGGCGGTGACGGCGTTCTACGCCGTTCTCTGGGACGGCGTCGTGCTGTCCGCCGGCCAGCTCACCGAGCCGAGCCCGGTGTTGGAGCTCGCCTGGCGAATGCATGCAGCAGCGTTCGCGTGGTCGATGGCGGCGCTCGGCACCACGTTCATCGGCGCTGCGCTGGCGACGCATGCGAGCCGGCTGACGCCGCCGTGGCAGCGTCTCCTCGGCGTGGCCGGGGGAGGCCTGCTGATCGCCGCCGGGACGGCCAACCTCGCGATCGCGGACGGCTCGGCGCTCCTGTACGTCGGGGTGTCCGGCTTGGCAGCCTGGCTCGTGTGGCTGACTGCGACCGGCGTACGGCTGGTGCGCGCTCAAAACAGCTGACCGTCCTGACGACGCATCGACCTCCGACGCTGGTGGAGCGCCACGAGCACTTTTACGGCGCCCTCATACATGCGTAGGTCGACGGGTCGGTGATCAGGTTGACTTCCTGCCCATGAGCGTGCCGCAAGAGGAACGACCAACGGGACGACCGCGACCGCGGCACCCGCACGGCCGCTCGTGCTCGCGCCAGCCTTCACCGGCGTCCCGCAAGACCCGTCCGACGACAAGTCCCGCGAACGTGGGCGCTACGGAACGGCTGGCCGACCTCCCCTCGGTGCCGATGACGTAGACGCGGGGCTCGGGGATGCCACGTCTCGGCGGCGCCGTCGCCTGGCCGCTCGTACGCGCTGGGCGCCCGCGGAGCGATCCCGAAGGGCGTGGACGGCGCGTCGACCGACCCAACTACAGGCTCGCTGTTGGCCGCTGGGCGCCGTCGACCCCACGCGACCGCGCCGACCACGTGCGCCTCTCAGGCCGACCTTCCGCTCATGACGCCCTTCCGGCAGACGCAGTCCTGATCCCCCTCCTTCGATATCCTCGTCATTGATCGGCTCATCGAGTGCGGGAGGACTAGTGCCGAAGGACATCACGGGTCGTCCGGTGCTGACCGCCGAGGATCTTGACCGGATGACGCCTGAGGAGCGGCAGGCGGCGTTCGATGCCCGTGTCGTGACTGACCTCGAGGAACTCCCGGCCGAGTACGTGGCCCAGCTCCAGGCCCGCGCAGCAGCCCTAGCCGCTCAGCGCGAGGCTGTCGAGGCCTCCGATCAGGACGTGCCGCACGCCTCGTGACCTCGCCTCGCAGAGACGTCCGCCCCACCCGCGACTTCTATCTCGCCCTCGAGCGTCAGCTCCCTGCCGAGCGAGGTCCGGCCGGTCAGCCGTCTCGCGCTGACTTCCAGTTCCACGAACTGGTGCCGATCTTCACCACGTTCGCGACCAGCTGGGACGCCCTCCCCCGGCTGGTGCCCGGCCGAGAGGACTACCGGGTCCTGGTGGTCCGCGGCGTCCTGCTGCGCGCGATCTCCGTGATCGGTCAGCTCGCCCCCGACGGTGCGATCGAGCTCGTCGACATCGAGCTCGACACCACGTGGCCTGAGGATGACGATGGCGACGTCGACGAGGAAGCCGGGAGCTGACCAGGCGACCCACGTAAGACCGGCCGCCCGAAGCCGGGCGCGATCCCTGCAGGCGTGACAAGAAACGTGACAAGAACCTGGGGCGATCAGGGCAACTCCAGCAACTCCAGGGTGATCCACTTTAAGCGTAGCAGCAGGTAGAAGGCGCAGTCGGCGTGGTCCGTCACCCTTCTAATCCGATGGTCGCAGGTTCGATCCCTGCCGGGCGCGCTCCCACCAGGCAATATGTGCCGCTACATGCCTTCTCGATCATGGTCGTGGTGCGAGTCGCCCGCGGGCGGTCCTCCAAGCGCGGCCCGGGCGGATACATCTCCTTGCCTCTGAGGTTTAGAATTAGCTAAACTCCCGGCGGGAGGCGGCCGAGGGTCGGGACGTTGGAGATCTACCTGACCGACGAGGTCGAGCGGTGGCTGGACCAGCTCTTGGTCGCAGATCCGGACAGCCATCTGCAAGTGGTCTCGGCGATCGAGGCTCTCGCCGAGGTCGGCCCAAACCTGGGCAGGCCGCTCGTCGATCGCATCAAGGGCTCGTCACTGCACAACCTGAAGGAACTACGACCGGGATCGACCGGGCCCACCGAACTTCGCGTCCTGTTCGTCTTCGACCCATGGCGCAGCGCCATCCTGCTGGTCGGCGGCGACGAGGCCGGCAATTGGAAGACGTGGTACGACGAGGCCATCCCTCGAGCTGAGGACCTGTACGCGATCTACCTCAAGGAACGAGCGGAAGAGGAGGGACACCGGTGACGACCCGACGCTGGAGCGAGATCCGCGAGCAGCACGCGACGGCGGCTGGGCCCGAGGCCGTTGAAGCAGGCAAGAACCGACTCCTGACCCAGGTCCGCGCCCACCGCCTTGCCGAGATCCGCAAGCGCCGCGGCTTGACCCAGCGCCAGGTCGCTGCCGTCATGGGCGTGACCGTCGGGCGCGTGTCCCAGATCGAGTCCGGCGACATCGCCGGCATCGACGTCCTCGACCGCTACGTCACCGCCATCGGCGGCCTCCTGGAAATCGTCGCCAACTTCGGCGACGAGCAATTCAAGGTGGGGTAGTGGGCACGCGTAGCGCGTCCCATCGGCTGCGGTGCGACGCGCTCTCACCAGGCAATGTGTGCCGCTACATACTTTCTCGATCATGGTCGTGGTGCGAGCACTGCCCGCCCGAGAGCTGCAGGGTGCGGGATCCCGAGCAGGCACCGTCTACCGCCAGACCTCGGGAGGCGAGGCAACGATCTCGCGCAGCTCTGTAGACACCCCGGCGGGAGCCACGAGTGCGGCATGGAGGGCGGGCGCCTCGGGGTGGATCTAGCACTTCCTGCCACCTTGCGCGCACGGCAGGACCATACCCACAGGAGCCTCTACTCCCAGTGAGCCCCCTCCCGGGCTTCCATGTCCTTCTCATTGCGGGTACGGCAGGTTTGCACCGACCGTCCCAAATATCCTCTTACACAGAGCGCTCAGGAAACTCTCAGGTATTGATCAAGAATTCACTTGACCCCCTGATCAACCCCGCCCTAGCGTCGCACGGGTAACCGGCAGACGCGCGCCCGAGCTCGCCGGGAGACGAATTCCGAGCGGGGACGTGGCCCGCTGGAAAGCTACGGAGGGTGCTTCTCATGGGTCGGGTGTCGCAGTGGGCCGTGCGCCGTCCGTGGTACGCCTTGCTGACCTGGGTCGGAATCATCATTGCGGTCGGCGTCCTCGGCACCAGATTCGGCGGCGATTACAAGGACAACTTCCAGCTGCCGGACACCGAGTCGACGACGGCGCAGGACCTCCTGTCGAAGCTATCCGGCGGCGCAGGCACCGGAACGGGTCTGGAGGGACAGGTCGTCTGGAGCCCCGCGTCCGGCAGAGCCACCGAGGGCGCCGCGGCCACGACGATGAACGGCCTTCTGACCCAGTTGTCGACGTCGCCCGGCGTGGCGTGCGTGATGACGCCGTTCGGCCCACCGCTGGGCGCTGCATGCCCGCAACAGCCCCCACAGCAGGGCGAGCAGGGGCAAGGCGAGGAGGGCCAGCCGGAGCAGGGCCAACCGCAGCTGTCGCCGGAGGCGCAGGGGGCGCAGGCCCACTTCGGACAGGCCGGCGTCAGCCCGGACGGCTCGGTCGCCTACGGCACGGTGATGTACCGGGGCGAGACGTTCGACGACCTGAACACCAACGACCTCACGAACCAGCTCAACCTGATCAAGGCCCAGAACGGGCGGGACGGCCTTAGGGTTGGGGCCAACGGCGTGTTCGGCTTCGTCGGGGGTGAGCCGCCGTCGTCGGAGAGCATCGGTGTCACCGTCGCGCTGGTCATCCTCCTGTTCGCGTTCGGATCGCTGCTGGGCGCCTTCCTGCCGATCGTCTCGGCCGCGCTGTCCGTGGCGCTCACGACCACGTTCGCGTTGCCGCTCGTGGCCCGCTTCTTCGACGTCGCGACGTTCGCACCGATCCTCGCCTCGATGATCGGCCTCGGGGTCGGCATCGACTACTCGCTGTTTGTCATCAACCGGTATCGCGAAGCGATCATCCATGGCCGCCCTCCACGTGCGGCGGCGCTCGAATCGGTGCGCACGTCGGGTCGCGCCGTGCAGTTCGCGGCAGCCACCGTGATCATCGCGCTGCTCGGCCTGTTCGTCATGCGCATCTCGTTCTTCAACGGGATCGCCGTCGCGGCCGCCGTCACGGTCTTCATGGTGATGGTGGGGTCACTCCTGCTGCTCCCGGCGGTGCTGTCCCTGCTCGGAACCTGGGCCTTCGTAGGACGGATGGCGTGGGTCATCGACGAGGAGGCCATCCCGACACGACGCCTGTCGGGCGTGCGGCACGCGATTGGCCGTTTCTTCCGCTACCTGGGCTGGATCATCTGCCTTCCGGTGACGCTGATCGGCCTGGCCTGGCGCCGCGTCGTGCGTCGCGGGCACGCACCGGACCCGGACCAGCCCAACGCGTTCGCGCGGTACGGCCACTGGTTGCAGAAGCGGCCGTGGGTGACCGGAACGTTCGCGCTCCTCGTCATGCTCGTCGTCGCGATCCCGGTGCTGTCGCTGCGCCTGGGCTTCTCCGATGACTCGGGAGCTCCTCAGGGCAGTCCCCCGCGGATCGCCTACGACTTGACCGCTGCCGGGTTCGGTCCCGGCGTCAACGGCCCGTTCTTCGTCGCCGTCCAACTCCCCCGGGCCGGCGACCAGGCCGCCGTGACGGCGCTGACCGACGCCCTGAACAAGGACCCGGGCGTCGCGCTGGCAGCCGCCGCGCCGGTCGCCGCGGACGCGACGGTCGCCCCGATCCAGGTGGTTCCGAAGACCGCGCCACAGGACGAGGCGACGACCGACCTGCTGTTCCGCCTTCGCGAGGACGTCATCCCCGACGCCACGGCGGCGTCCGGTGCCACCGCCTACGTGGGGGGCTTCCAGGCCGTGACCGCGGACTTCACCCAGGTGCTCCAGGACGCACTGCCGTGGTTCCTGATGATCGTCGTGGGTCTCGGCTTCCTGGCCCTGGTCGTCCTGTTCCGGTCCCTGTTGGTCCCGGCGACGGGCGCGCTCTCGAGCCTGCTCTCCCTGGGCGCCGCGCTCGGCATCACCGTCGCCGTGTTCCAATGGGGCTGGTTCTCCGACCCGATCAACCTGGAGTCGACCGGACCCATCTTCCCGTTCCTGCCGGTCATGGTCTTCTCGATCCTCTTCGGGTTGTCCTGCGACTACCAGGTGTTCCTCGTGAGCCGCATGCACGAGGAATGGATGAACGCCAGCGACAACCGCAAGGCGATCCGTCGGGGCCTTGCCGGTTCCGGCCGGGTCGTCGCGATCGCCGCGGCCATCATGACGAGCGTCTTCGGCGCGTTCATCCTCGGTAACGACGCCACCATCAAGCTGTTCGGCGTCGCGCTGTCGAGCGCCGTACTCTTCGACGCCTTCGTCGTCCGGCTGATCCTCATCCCCTCACTGATGACGATCTTCGGCGCGGCGAACTGGTGGCTTCCCGGCTGGCTGGACCGGTTGCTTCCGCACATCGGCGTAGAGTCCGAGCACGACGTGAAGGCCGGAGCCACGGAGATCGTCGATGTCCCCGACGTGGGCAAGGAGAGCGAGCCCGCGCAGGTCTAGCGTGCCGCCTCCCGGCGTCCGGCAACTGGTTGTTGCCGGTGTATCCCGGGACGCCGAGATCAATGAGGCGGGATTCCCGGTTGGAGCAGGTGCGGATCTTGCGGAGCAAGATCGACTCTCTTTCAGCGGGCAGGCGCGGCGGCACCGGAAGTCAATCGCGTGGACGCCAGCTACGTGCGCGACGCGGAACGGTGTCATCCGGGACTCACGGCGGCGGTCGGCCTCGATCGCGCAGGCGGCCTGGAAATCCTGCCCGCGCGCCCCCACGCGGAGGCATCCGCCCCATCCGCGACCTCTACGAAGCCCCCGGCCGACGCTTCTCCCTCGACCGGGACACACGCGGGGACCTCCCAGGGTGGACTTCGAGCTCTACGAGCGTCCCAGGCTCTTCCGCGACGCCGCCGAGCTGGGTACAACGATGTGGTGGGCGACGAGCTGCGCCCGGGCGTGGTCTTCGCCGGGTTGGTGGTGGAGGCCCTGGTCGCGTCGGGCGGGATGGGGTCGGTCTACCGCGCCACCGATCCGACGCTGCGGCGGATGGTGGCGCTGAAGGTCATCGCGCCGGTGTTGGCGCAGGATCCCCGATTCCGGCAGCGGTTTCTGGTGGAAGCCAGGCTCGCCGCGACCCTGGAGCACCCCGCGATCGTCCCGGTGTACGCCGCCGGCGAGACAGACGGGCGACTCTATCTGGCGATGCGGTTCATGGAGGGCGGCTCGCTCGCCGACCTTCTGGATGCCACACCTGCGCTGAGCTTGACGCACACGGTGCGACTCCTAGGCCCCGTGGCAGACGCGTTGGACGCCGCACACGCGGCCGGTCTGGTGCACCGGGACGTCAAGCCCGGCAACATCCTGCTGCGGGGTGATCGCGCCTACCTCGCCGACTTCGGGCTCGCCGTGACCGAGGCTCCGGAGGATGGGCCGGACGATCAGCCCTCGAGCGTCGCGGATGTAGCCCTGTCCGGCACGACGGCCTACCTGGCGCCGGAGCGGATCGAGGGGGATCAAGCCACAGGCACGTCAGACCAGTACGCGCTGGGATGCGTGGCATTCGAGTGCCTGACCGGCGTCAAGCCGTTCGCACGGTCGAACGAGCTGGCCGTCGTCTACGCCCACCTGCGGGAGTCGCCGCCGAGCGCGACGGTGCTGCGGCCGGAGCTGCCGTCGGCCGCGGATGCGGTGTTGGCTCGGGCGTTGGCGAAGGATCCGCAGGATCGGTTCGGCTCGTGCAGGGATTTCGTCGACTCGCTGGAGTCGACCGCATCCTCGGCGGGAGCGCCGTCTCGGGCCGCCCCGCGACGACGCTGGAGAGGTCGGCGGGTCGTGGTCTTGGCGGTCGCCGGTGTAGCTGCGGCGGTGGCGGCGACGACTCTGGCGTACGGGGGTAGCCCAGGCCTTCCGGCAGCCGGCGACGGTGTAGCCATCCTGGATTCAACCGGCGACCACGAGGTGAGCGCCATCGCAGTGGGCGCGGCTCCGCTGGCGATCGCCTCGGATGGCCAGCGCCGCGTGTGGGTGGTGAACGCCGACGATCACACCATTTCCCGCATCGACGCGGCGACGGGTTCGCCGACGGGCGCTCCGTTCGGGGTGGATGCCACACCGTCGGGCCTGGCCTACGGGGAGGGAGCGTTGTGGGTGTCGACCGGGAGTACCGCGGACACGCTCGACTTCGGAACGATTACCACTGCGGTCGTGCGGGTGGATCCCGACACGGACCAGCAGGGCGATCCGATCAAACTCCGGCCAACCGCGGCACCGGTGGGGTTCCATCACAGCGGCAGCCAGATCGCTGTAGGCGGCGGGTCGGTCTGGGTGATCGACGGCGCCGGCTCAGTCGAGCGCGTCGACCCGACGACGCGCCGATCGCAGGTGATTCGCGACGACGGCTACCAAGCCTCGGCGATCACCTACGGGGACGGCGCGGCGTGGGTGCTCGGTGAGCGCGTGGGGCAAGGCTCGCCCGAAGGGCCTTTCGTGTGGCGCATCGATCCACGAAACCTTCACCCGTCCGATCTGATCGGGGTGCACGTGAGCGGGGGCAGCGATCTGGCCGCCGGGGCCGGGTCGGTGTGGGTGGCCAGCCCCTGGGACGGGCTGGTGGCGCGGATCCACCCCGGCGCCCAGCCCGTCATCGAGACGATCAGCGCTCGCGGAGCCAGCGCTGTTCGATTCGACGAGTCGAGCCGAGCGTTGTGGGTTACCGATCCGCTGGGGCGCACCATGCGCAGGATCGATCCCGCCACCGATCTGGCCGGGGCGCCTGTGGCGCTGACCGGATCACCACAGGCGATCGCGTTCGCCGGCGGCCGCGCCTTCGCCTCAGTGATCAAAGCCGGTGGTGGAGGGTTGACGGTGCGGGCAGCCGGTGTCGGTGATGTCCAGCGCTCGGGTTGCCAGGGGGTGTGGGGTGATCCCTCGCGGCGGCCGGACCTGCTGATCGTCGGCGACTTCCCGTTAGACCAGGTCGCCTCGCGGATCGACTCCGAGGCGGCGCTCTCGGTCCTGGCGCAGCACGGGTTCCGGGCCGGACAGCGCACGGTGGGATACCAGGTGTGTGACGACAGCGGGACCGCCACGAATTCCGTTCAGGACTGCGCCGACTTCGCCCGTGCCTACGCCCAGACCGCCCGCGTGGCTGCCGTGATCTCCGGCTACTCCTCGGACTGCGCGCTGGAGCAACTGCCGGAACTGGTCAACGCCCCTGGAGGAGCCATCGCGGCGGTCGGCACGGTGAGCACGGTCGATGCCCTCACCGACGGCAGCTATCCCAACTACGTCCGCCTTGTCGCCAGGGACAGCGACCAGGTCAGCGCGGCGATCGGCGAGTTCGTTCGCCGGCGGGTCTCCCGGGTGTTCCTCCTCTTCGAGGACGTGGGCTCCCACTACATCAGCGAGGTGTCCGACCTGTTCCGGCGCCGTGCTACCGGAGGGGTGACGATCGTGGGTGCGGACGACTACGCGGCCCTGGACCGCGGCGGCATCGACCGGCTGGCGCGGCAAGTGCGCGGCGCCGGCGCCACGGGTGTGTACCTGGTCGGGCTCGTCGAGTCGACCGGGCCGTTGCTGAAGGCCCTCCGTGCGGTGTCGCCGAACCTGGTCGTCGTCGCACCGGACTCGCTGAACCCCGTCAGCGCGGTCATTGCGGGCGCCGGTGATGCCGCACGAGGTGTCTACTTCACGTACGCATTCCCCCCGAACGATCTTCTGCCACCGACCGGCAGGCAGTGGTTGCATCGGTTCGCGGCCACGCAGCTGGGCGGTCAGGTGCCGACGTCGTCAGCGCTCGCCGCGGCGGCCGCCCAGGTGCTTCTGGACGCCGTCGCGCGCTCGGACGGCACCCGAGGATCGGTCCTCGCCGGTCTGCGGGCCACGAACCTGCCGGACAGCATCATCGGCCCGGTCCATTTCACCGCGCATGGAGACATCAGGTCCTGTGCCGTCTCCATCTACCAGATCGTCGGCGGCACCTTCTCGGTCGCCGACGTCCAGTCCGATCTGCAGGGCGCCACGCTTCTGCTGCGGGCCCCGTGCTCATCGGCTCCTGGCTGAGTCCGGCAGTGACGTGATGCCCCTGTCCTCCCGGACGTTCGGGGCGTCAGCTTCGACCTTGATCCGCACGAGGTGCCCGCCCACGTACGCCGGTCGCTCGACGCAGATCACGGCGGGGGACGGCGCGCCCACCAGCGCGCCGAACGTGGTCGGGTCCAGCAGCGCCGGAGTGCAGTAGTAGGACATCGAGACCGCGAAGCCGCCGGCGTACCGGGCGAACTCGTCTGCGAACATCTCCGGCAGCGCGGCGCACGGTCGGCCCTGATCGTTGATGCATGGCCGTCCGTGCAGGGCCGCACTCACCGCACGGGCGAACGCCCGACGATCATCTAGTGTGAGCAGCCGGCCCCACACCGCGTGGCCGATCTCGTGGTAGACCAGGAACCGGTTCGACGGAAAGGTCCCGGCCGTGGTGTCCCGGTCCAAATGGACGCCCCACCGACCGTCGAGGCCCGTCTCGGCCCGCGAACACGAGGCTGCAGGCGGACGGCAGAACGCCACGTCGTCGTCGAACGCGACCATCCCGGCAACCCGCCCGACCACCGGCCGGGCCGCGGGCACAACCTGCACGAGATCGACCTGAACGGCAGCGCGAGCCGGCGAAGGCAGGTCGAATCGCCACGTCCGCGCGGCGGAGCCTGATTCCTTGCCGGCGACCGTATGGGCAACACCGCCGACGAGGACTACGGCAAGCACCAGGGCGGCCACACGATGGGTCATGCCGCGCACGCTCGACGGCGATGATCAATGCCGGCTCAACCGCCCCTCAACGAGCGAGGCTCCGCCTTCCGAGGGCTAACGTGACCACGTGCTGCGGTTCCGAGTCCTCGGCCCGTTCCAGGTCGAAGACGATCACGGTCCGCTGTCTCTCGGAAGCACCCGGCGACGCGCCCTGCTCGCCCTGCTCACCCTGAACGTCGGCCGGATCGTGGCGGTCGACCGGCTGATCGACGCCCTCTGGGGCGAGGCGCCGCCGCGGACCGCCGCGCACGTCCTGCACGTCTACGTCTCCGACCTGCGGCACGTCATGCCCGACCCGGTATTGGTGACGGTCCCACCCGGCTATCTCCTGCAGGTACCCGCGGACGCCGTGGACCTGAACGAGTTCGAGCGGCTGCTCGCGCGGGCTCACGCGGCCTTCCCGGCCCACGATGCGGCAGGAGCCGTCGCGGCCGTTGACGCGGCGCTCTCCCTGTGGCGGGGCCCGGTGCTGGACGATCTCGCGTCCGAAGGGTTCGTCCGGGTGGAGGCCCAACGGCTGGAGGAGTTACGACTGACGGCTCGGGAACTGCGCGCCGCTGCCGCACTCATGCTTCCCGACCGACCAGACCTCGTCGCCGAACTCCAGGCACTCATCGTCGAACACCCTTACCGGGAGCGGTCGCACGCCCTCCTCATGCGCGCTCTCGCGGCATCGGGTCGCCAGGCCGAAGCGCTCGATGTGTACACCAAGATCCGAGGCCGACTTGCCGACGAGCTAGGCATCGACCCCGGGGTAGAGCTGCGGGCGGCGCAGACGGCGGTGCTTCGTCAGCAGATCACTCCGGTCGGTCTGGCGGCAGGCGTCGTGCTGGCTCTCGGCGCAGACCCTCGCCGGCTGACGCCATTGGCCCGTGCGGGAGAGTTGCCCGCCGCTGCGTCCGGCCGAGAACTTCTCCTGGCGGCCGTCGTGGACGCCGGCGGCACGCCAGCAGACCTGCCAGCTGCGGCCGCCGCTGCAGCGTCGGCCGTCCGATCCGTCCTGGTCCCGGCTCGCAGCGCCGCGTTCCGTTCCGCTCAGCCGGGTCGCGACGTCGCTGCTTTGGCCGCCGAGCACGACGCCGACCTGGTCGTCCTCGACGCCGAAGGACACGTCGGGGCGGCAGGGCGGTTGTCCGATTGGTTGCTCGAGGCCCTGACTGGGGTTACGGCTGACGTCGCTCTTCTGATCGGCGACCCCCCCGCACCGCGCCCGCCCTACGCCGTCCTGTTCGGCGGCAGCGAGCACGACTGGGCGGCAGCCGAACTCGCCGCCCTCCTGACCCGAGCAGCCGGGGCCGCGCTGCGGATCATCGGGACGTTCACGGAAGAGGACGACGCCTCCCGGTTGATCGCGCGAGTGGGCCTCGCCGTCCAGCGGGCCGTCGGCGTCCCGGTCGAACCGGTCCTCGTCGAACCGACGACGGCTGGCCTTATCAGCGCCCTCGCCGGGACGACGCCGATCATCGGGCTATCCGAGCGCTGGCAGTCCCAGGGACTGGGATCGCTGCGCTACCACCTCGCACAGACCACGCCCGGCACCCTGCTGACCCGCCGGGGCCTGCGGCCCGGGCTGCTCGCGGCACCCATGTCCAGCACCCGATTCGCCTGGTCCGTGGCATCCATGTCAGCACTCGATCACGTCCGCGGCGGGCGATCCGGACTTGACGGATGATCCCTTGGCGACGCCACCCGACCTCGTAACAGTTCTGGCGGGACCGTCGGAGGGCGGGTGCGGGTGGAGCGGTGCGAGGCGGCCGGTCAGCGATCTTGCCGGACCCGCTGCGGCCTCGATCCCGCAGGAGCAGGTGGGTAGGTGCCGGGAAACCCTGGGGACCTCGTCGTGACGCGAGTCGTGACGCGAACCGTCGGCGACTGCGGCAACTGGAGCAGCTCCAGGGTGATCGACTGTGAACAGAGGCGCAGGCGGAAGGCCCAGGCGGCGTTGTCGATCACTCTTCTCATCCGATGGTCCCAGGTTCGATCCCTGCCGGGTGCGCTCTGAACAGGCATTATGCACTGGTACATGCTTCGCCGGTCATGCTCGTGGTGCGAGCGGCTTCCTCCGCGGGGCAGGCGGGCGCCCGGCAGGCGGATGCTGCATCGATGGTCGTAGCCACGGCCACACCGGGCCGACGGGACGTCGCAGGCCCAGCGGATCAGGCGGGGTCACGGCTTCGATCGAGCCGAGAAACAGGCGAAGGGAGTGGCCCAGCGATGTCCGCCGAGCCATCGGTCCGGTTCACCCCGCCGACGGTCCAGTGACGGCCCCTACGTGGTCATCCACGTCGGCGGCCAGGTTGTCGATGCCCTTCTGATCCGACGGTCCTGGTTCGAATCCCGGCGGCGCGCACACTTGTCGACGAGCGGAAATCTGGGCGGAGTTCGCCGGATCAGCTGGCACGCGCAGGCGTCCCGCTGTAGGCGGGGTTGATCAGCAAAGACACGTCGGGTGCGGTCTCATAATAGGGAATCATTAGTGCCGCCGCAGCGGTGCGACTACGCACGCCCGTGCGATCGAAGATATGTTCCATGTGTTTGCGCACAGTCGCAACCGAGACAAACAGTAGCCGGGCGATCTCGGCATTGCCGAGACCCCGGTGGGCAAGGCGCAGCACCTCCCATTCCCGCCTGCTGAGCTTCGGGATGGGAGTACGGCGTCGCTGGCCGTCGACGTAGATCTCCCAGAGATGTGGTCGGAGCAGTTGCACCACGAGTCGGTCGCGTTCCGTGAAGTCCGACCCCGAGCGCCGCCAAAACGAGATCTTTCGATAATGCCCCGGCAGGGTCGGGAATGACAGATGCAGCGCATGCTTCCACCCCTCGGGACCGAAGTAGTCGGTGAACAATGGGGTGTTATGCAGCTCAGCTGACGTGTAGAAGTCCGACCAGCGAACGACGCTGGTCAAGTCCCCGCTCCGATCGGGATAGACGCACGGGGCGAACCGCCTGAGGTACTCCCAGAATTCGGCAGGGAGTTTGTCACCTCCCACATTCATCGTCCGATCCCCTGAGCGGTACCATTGAGCCAGCAGCCCGCGTCCGCGCGCGAAGTCGGCCTCCGGAAATAGTATCTCATCACAGGGTATGAGAGCGGCCAGTCCCTCCAATACGGCCCACGGCATGCCTTCAGTCGGACGATCACGCCGGCCCTCCTCGATCACGGCCGAAAGCCCACGAAGATCATGTTCCGTCAGGGGTTCGGCCATGGGGGACCTCCTGCATCGCTCACACGTCGAGGGTGGGCCTCGGCAGCGCCGACAGAAATACGCCTAGAGGCGCATAGCCGAGGCGCGTGCAGGCAGGCACGCTGAGTACCGGCAAGGAAGGGTCGCCAAACGTCGGGGGCCACGCAGGTCTGATGCACGGCGGCCGTGACGGCAAAGCCGGGAAGCCTGCCGGGCTGACGGATCGGCGTTCGAAACTGCCTCATCAGAACCACGACCGATCCCAGCGGTCCAACGGGGAAGGGCCCACGAAGGGAGGAGACCCACATGAGCACGATATCGGTCCGCCGCGGCGCCGTCACCGGTCTACCGGCAGCCGGCCTGACAGCCGGTGCCGCCGGCAGCGGACAGGTCAGCAGCCACCAGCCCACGCACGACCAGACCCGCAGCGTCCACGCCGGGGGTTAACCCGCGGCGAGATCAGGGCGGTTCCGTTCCGAAGCGGCACCTACCCCAGTCTGGCGGGGCGGGTTCGGCCTGGCGACCTGCCCGGCAGCCCCGATGGACCCGGGCCTTCCCCGAACGCACCGTGACGTCGTCTTGGCACACCGCAGGGGTTCCCATGACCACAGCCCGCACTCTGCTCCGACCCCTCGCAATCACCGGATCGGCCCTCGCGCTGGCGCTGGGCGCTGCTGGGTGCACCCCGTACTCTTCCCGCGCAGCGCTCGGGAGCGCCGGCGGCGACCCCGTTCACGTCGCCCAAGCCCGCCCCGACACTCCGACCGACAGCGTCTTTGTGGCGCGGCGGCGCCCCTACGTCCACTTGGACCCCGTGCGCGACGGCGACCCGGAGGTCCAGGCCTTCGCGCGGATCTTCCTCCAGCGCAGCCTCAACAGCCTTCGTTACGCCACACCCGGCAACATCGCCGGCATCGTCCCCGACCTCGCTGTCACCTTGGGCCGGTCGGACCGCCGTCACCTCACCTGGACGTACACCCTCCGCCCGCACGTCCGCTTCGAGGACGGCTCGCCGGTGACGGCGCGCGATGTGCAGTACGGGATATCCCGGCTCTACGCCCGCGGATTCCGCTCGCCGGGCCTGGACCACGTGCGAACGCTGCTCGCCGTGCCCACGACCTATCCCGGCCCCTACGCGGCGACCCCCGTGCAGAAGGCGGCCTTCGACCGAGCAGTCGAAGTCTCGCCCGACGGGATGACGCTGACCTTCCACCTGCGCCGGCCGGCCCCGGACTTCGACCTGATCGCGGCGCTGCCCGTGTTCGGTCCCGTACTGCCCGACCGCGACACTCGCGGCCGCTACGACCGGCGGCCTCTCGCCACGGGCCCCTACCGGATCTCCGGCCAGAGCGGTCAGGCGCTTGTGCTCGTTCCGAACCCGGCCTGGTCGCCCGCGACGGACGCGCTGCGCGATCGGGGGGCCGGCCGCGTCATCGTCGTGTTCGCCGACGCGGGGCCGCCGCCGGCTCGCCGATGATCCTGCTCAGCACGAGCTCGCTCACTCGGGGACGCAGGTTTCGGCGACGACCCATAGCAGGCACCCGCCGGCACGACGGCGGCGGGGACAACTAGCTCCACACAGTGCGGCCAGGACGGCATCATCCCACCACGAGGTCATCCACCTCGGCGGCCAGGTTCGATCCCTGCCGGGCGCGCCCCTCCTGACCTGGCGAGATCTCGCGAGACGCGAGTTCCGCCGAGGATCTCGTGATGATCGCAGGGCGTGGGACGCGGCACGAGGGGCGCTGGCGGTGGGATCGCCGGCGCCCCTCGCCGCCGGGTTCAGCCGATCCGGTCGCGAGCCGTGAAGGCCACCGAGTCGTAGCTCCCCACGGTCACTGTGGCGACGCCGTGGCCGTTCACCGTGACCGTCGGCCCGGAGCAGGTCCGGTTCGCCCGCAGCGATCCGTGGATGATGTCGCAGTACCTGCCGGCGGCGAGCCCGGTCTGCACCCTGATCGTCTTCGCCGCGGTCTCGTTGTTCGTCGTGAAGAACCCGCGGTTGCCGCGGCTGAACGCCACCAGGTTCACGCCATCGTCGTACCAGTTCCTCACCGATGCCGAGCCGACGTAGTTGTGGAAGCCGACCATGTTCCGGACACCGGTGATCCGGTCGACGCACACCCAGGTGCCGTTCGTGCAGTTCGTGTCCGCGACGAAGCCCTGCGAGTCCGACGGCGGCCCGTCGTCCGTCGCCTTCCAGGCGAAGCTGGCGTAGACCTGCGGCGTCCCGTGCGGCCACGCGAGCATGAACTCGTTCGCGATGGTGTTGTTCGGGTCCTTGTAGTTCAGCGTCGACCCGTTGCGTTCGGTGTCGTGGTTCTCGATCCACACGAGCTCCTTCCGGCTGGGCAGCAGGCCGGAGTCCGTCCCGAAGATCTTGAGGTCGCCGATGTTGCCGTCGTTCGGCGGGCTGTTGTAGCTCTTGAACGCGCTCTGGATCTGCCCAGCGTAGTCGAACCCGAGCAGGTTCCCGACGCCTTGGAACGCCCACGGCGAGATCCGCCCGGGGCTCCCGGTGCTCACCTCGAGCGCGAGGTAGGGCTTGGTTCCGTCCACCGTCCGGTGCAGCCGTGACTCGATCGCAGCGAGGTCGCTCTGCCCGATGTGCTTGGCGGCGTCCACCCGGAAGCCGGAGACGCCGTAGCCGATGAGCTTGTTGAGGTACGCGGCCAGGGCGTTGCGGACCTTCGCCGTCTCCGTCCGCAGGTCGGAGAGCCCCACGAGCTCGCAGTGGAACACCTGCGTGTAGTCGTTGAAGTCGGTGATGTTGCCCTCGCGGCTGCCGCTGCCGGCGTCCGGCGGGATGGGACAGTCGGCCGGGTAGCTGTGGAAGTCGTTCGGGCCGTACAGGCCCGTGTACGAGTACTTGCTGTAGGTCACGCCGCCGTACGACAGGTTCCCCTGGCCGGTCATGTGGTTGATGACGGCGTCGACGATCACCTTGACGCCGGCCTTGCGGCAGGTCGCGACCATCGACCGGAACTGCGCCTCGTTGCCCATCCGGCTCGTGAGGTTGTAGTCCACCGGCTGGTACACCTCCCACCACGGATGCAGGACGGTGTCGCTGCCGTTGCCCAGTGCGGTGCGCTTCAGCGAGTCCTGCGGCGGCGCGACCTGAACACTGCCGTATCCCGCCGGGCCGAGGACGGTCGTGCACTCGACCGCGACGGAGGGCCAGTTCCACTCGAAGAGGTTCGCGGAGACGTCCCGGACGACGGGCGGGTGCCCGGCCGGCAGCGAAGCCCCCGCCGCCGGCTCGGACGCCGCGTGCGCGGGCTCGATCGCCAAGGTGGCCAAGCCACCGACTACGAGGACGCCGGCCGCGGCTGCGCTCACCGACTTCCAGTGGCGGCGCAGTTCCCCCCGATCCCACGCCCGCATGGATCGCACCATCGTGATCCCCTCCTGACGACAACGACCAATCGGTCATAGCGGAGAAACCGTATCGAGATGATCAGAAACCGGCCAGAGGTGGACGGGTGCGATCCGTCAGGGCAGCAGGACGGAGGCGGGCGCGGAGGGCACGTTGCGGCTTCCGTCCTTCGGGCCGGCCGCTCACGTCCACCTCCTCGACACGCCCTGATCGACGAGGGCCGGCCGAGAAGCCGCACGCCATCCTCGATCGGCGGTAAGTTCGTCACGCATCCCCGGATACCGCCCTATGTGTGCCTCCTGGCGGTGGCGCACGGACCTACGCCTCGGCTTGGCCGGACACCGATCGCCGTCCAACGGCCGGCGACGCAGGGCGCGGATACCAAGCAGCGCGACCGGGGTGACAAGAACGTGACAAGAACCAAGGGCAGGATTCCGATCTCGCCGACGAGATGCCCCTTCAGGTCTCGGTGACGCCGCCGCGGATGTCGAGCGCCAGGATGATCTCCGCGGGCGATCTACCGTTCCGGGGGATTGCCAGGCGCGTCTGTGGAGACGGATGAGGGTTCCCAACGAAGCTGGGTCGTCCACGTGCGCGCCTGCTGCTGCAGGACGATGAGCAAGGTGTCTGCCGCGCGGTGGCGCCATCGGCGCCGGGGCTGGTAGGCGCCGACATGGCGTACCGGCTCGGGGCTGAGCGTGAGGGCCTGGACGCCGCGCTGAGGTTGAAGGGCGAGCTGGGGAATGAGGGCGACACCGACGCCGGCGGCGACCAAGGCGGTCATGAACCGGTAGTCGCTGGCGCGGCAGGCGATGTCGGGGCGGAAGCCGGCGACCCCGGCCAGGCTGTCCAGGACGTCGCCGGTGTCGCCCCAGCCCGAGATCCATCGATTCGACGTCAGGTCGGCGATGTCGACCGTTGGCTCGTGGACGAGGGAGTAAGCGTCCGGCACGACCAGCCGCAGCGGATCCTCGACGAGCGAGACGTAGTCCCCGGCGCCGGCCTGAGCGGTCCAGTGGATAGGCGGTTTCCGGGCTCCGTAGTGGTAGACGAGGGCCAGGTCGACGTCGCCGCTGCGCAGGTGTGCGAGCGCGTCGTCCGGTTCGGCTTCCAGCACGGTGATCGCGGTGTCCGGGCGTTCGTCGACGAGCGCGGTGAGGGCGGGCGCCAACAGCGATGCGCCGGCGCTGGAGAAGGTCGCGACGGTGAGGGTCCGCGGACCGTCGGTGTGAAAGTATTGGAGCTGCCGTTCGGCGGCGCGGACCTCTGCGTGGACGGTGTCGGCGGTGGAGAGCAGGAGTCGCCCGGCGTCGGTGAGGGTGACTCCTCGGGTCGAGCGGTTGACCAGCGGAAGCCCCGTGCTGCGCTCGAGCGCGGCGATCTGTTGCGATACCGCCGAGGGCGTGTGGTGCAGCGCGCCGGCGGCTCCGGCGAAGCTGCCGGCTCGCGCGACCTCGCGGAGAACGGCCAGCCGCTGGATGTCGATCATTAGTTCTCCTTAATGCCTGTGGTTCATTCTGCAACTTCCGCTGATGTCCCGAGCAGCGCATGGTGAGCCGCATGCTGATGTCGACGGACTCGAAGAGCACGGGTGTGGGGGTGGCCCTCGCGGCGGGAGCCGTCACCCTGGTGGGCGGCTCGGTGGCGGCGTCGAGCATCCTCGGTGGCTACCCCGTGCTGGGGGGCCAGGGAGTCCGCTACGCGGCGGCCGCGCTGCTGCTGGCGACCTATGCCCGGCTGCGTAGGTCACGTCTGCGGCGGCCAGTGGGGCCAGAGTGGGGGTGGCTGCTCGGCTTGGCCGCGGTCGGGCTGGCCGGCTGCAGCGTCCTGCTGATCGAGGCCACCCGAGTCGCGGACCCTGCGGCAGTCGGGGTCGTGGTCGGGGCCGCGCCACTGCTGATCGCGGTGATCGGCCCCGCCGTCAACGGTCGGTCCCCGGCGGCACACGTTCTGATCGCGGCGGGAGTCGTGGCGCTGGGCGCCGCGCTTGCGCAACTCAGTGGAAGCTCCGCGAAGGGCTGGAGCGCCGGTGGGCTGCTGCTCTCGATCGGCGCGTTGATCGGCGTCGCCGGAACCTCGCTCCTGGCCGCACCAGTGCTACCTCGGCTGGGAGCGTTGAGCGTCTCGACCTACAGCTGCGCGTTGGCAGCCGGGCTGCTCCTGCTCGCCGCGGCGGCGACTCACCTCGTCGACGGGTCGCCGATGGTGAGACCGCCCGCCCGCAGCGAACTGGCCGCGCTCGCCTATCTCGCGGTGGCGGTGACCGCGGTCGTGTTCGGCGCCTGGTTCGCCGCCGTACACCGGCTCGGCGTCGAACGCGCCGGCCTGTTCAACGGACTCATCCCTGTCGCGTCCCTCGCTGCGATCACACTGGTCGGCGCGGGTGCAGCCACCAGAGCGCAACTGGTCGGGGCGCTGACCGTTCTTGTCGGCCTGCTCCTCGGCCTCACCGGCAACCCCTCCAGGACACGGCGACCTCCGCGAGCGCTCAACCGACGACCACGTCGGTGACAGCGACGGCGACCTGGGCTCGCACCTCTAGTGGATGTCCGGGGAGCCCATCTGGCGGATCAAGTCGTTCAGCACCTTCAGCTGCGTCGGGATGTCGGTCGGATCGAGGCGGAGGGATCCTCCGGTCAGGTCCTGGAGGAGAGCTGTCAGCACTTTCACCCGTGTCTCGGTGTCAGTGGGCTCGTCGGGCCGCGACGGCGACACGATCGGCGCGACGACGCGGGTCGGATCGTCGCCCTCCGTCGAAACCTCCGTGTCCTTCGGCTCCGACGAAGCCGTCAGGTCGTCCACCACGGGTCGCGGCGACACCTCGTTCGCCTTCTCCGTCTGAGCGGCGCGCCGACGCTGTTCCGCGACCATCCGGGACGCGGCTGCGTTCGCCGGGGAGCTCGGGAGTTTGGGAAGAGCCGGCAACGGGCGGAGGTCGTCGAACTGGTCCACGAGCTGCTGGTCGTCCGGTTGCTCTTTACGCACGCGCGGCACAGGCCGCGGACGATTCCCGAGGGTCGTCGGGAGCCGGGGTGACGTCGGCACATTCGACGGATTCCGCTGCCCCACGCCCACTGTCGGCCTGGCCTCTGCCCACGGCAGCGCAGGAGGCGCATCCAGGGGTGGTCCGGCCTTCGTCGGATATCCGTCCATGGACGTGCCCGAGATGGCGTTGTGGTAGTCCGTCTCGGCCTTTCCGAGGTAGGTCTTATCGGGGTCCGCCATCTGTCGGTTGTAGGTGTTGTCGTCCCACGTGTCGACGAGCCCGCCGGCCTTCCCCAATTTCTCGAGATACTCCTGGACGGCCCTGAGCCTGCCCTCGACCGCTTGCCGCTCCTTCGGTGTCAGCTTCCCCTGGTCGTTCTCCCGAGGTTTCAGGAACTCCTCCAGGTTCTCCGGCCGAAGCGCAAGGATCTTCTCCGCGGTCCTCCGGTCGACCAGCGGCGGCAGGCCGGGATACTGGTTCTGGGGCTCATCGACGCGGTAGTACGAGGTCGTCATCGCCTGGTCGTCGTCGATCCCGGTGACCTTACCGGTCTGCGGGTTTACGAAGATGTTGCCTCCGTGGCGGTCCGTCTGCCCGCTGATCGCGTCGAAGATCTGCAGGTCGGACATGCCTTTCTGGATCCGAGGATTCTTGTAGTCGATCGGGTTGAACACGAACGCGGTGAGCTTGAAGTACTTTCCATCCTTCTGGATCACCTTGCTGCCCTGGCCGGCCAACCAGGCCGCGATGTCATCCGCGCTCGTGTATTGAGGCGGGACCTGTGTCTCCTCGTCGTGCTCCAATGTACGCACGGGCACACCAGTCACCTGGCCCGAGACGACGCCGTCCTGACCGTTGATGTGCGCGAAGGCGTTGTGCGATATGACGTCCTCCATGCCGAGGAACCTGGCGAGGCGGGTCGAGGCGACGGCGTACTGCGCCATGTGGCTCGGCTTGAAGTAGACGTCGGGCCCGCCCTTGATCGTGGTCGAACTGTTCAACGTCGTCCGCGTGACAGTATTCACGCTGCCGAGCATCTTGGTTTCCGTGGCGTTCGGGGCCAGGTCCCAGCCCCCCACGAAGGTCGCCTTCCTGGTGAGGGGGACCTTCTTCTTGAACGTGGCACTGACCCTGCGTTGCCTCGTCGTGGTGCCGGTGGTCTCCGCCACGGTTCCTCCAAGGTGTTCGTCACTCCACGTTGGCCTTGTAGCCGAGCGCGAGGTTGATGTTCGCCAGGGCGGCCTTGTCGCCGATGAGCGTGAACCGCCAGTCCGCCCCCGTGCTGCCCACGCTGAGCCGGTTGGTGGTCAGCACCTGTCCGTCGTCGAGCGTCCAGTCCGGGTTCCCGTTGAGCACCAGACTCACCGAACTACCGGCGGCGACGTCGAACCGGCTGTAGATCGTGGTGATCTGGCGCCCTGCCATGCTCGGGAACATGTCGGCGGAGAACGGAAGGACCAGTTCGTCCCCGTCGCCGCCGAGGAACTCCGCCCACGCATCGGGGAACTCGGCCCCCACGTCGACGTAGCGGAACGCGGGGTACGGCTTGAGCATCCCCTTGACGGTGTTGGCGAACGCGGCGTCGGCCGCATCCGCGGTGTACCGCAGGGTGAGAACGACGTCCCCCAGCCGGGCGGGGTCGTCGACCGAACGCCGGCCTGGCAGCTCGAGGCGCCACGCCGAGACGACGCCGGTGCCCTCGAACGGCAGGTAACGGTCCGCGTCGAGGTTGAGCTGGAACTGGCCGCTGTTCTCCTCCCCCTGCGCGGTCTGGGACAGCGCGATCTGCCGGCCTACCCGCATCTCGCTGCGCAGGCCCGCGGGGACGCCGCCTTTCGGGTCGAGCAGGTACTTCACGGCCGACGGATCGGGATCGAGCACCGTCTTGTGGTTCAGCTGGGTGAGGACGGCATTGGGCGTGGTCGGTTCCCCGTCCGCGCCCACGAAGTCCACCGACAGCCAACGGATCTGCCGCCGGTAGTGCCCGGGGAAGTCGTAGTCGAAGTAGGCCTCGGTCAGCGTGAACTCGCAGGTCCCGGTGCTCTTCAGGTGCAGCAGGGCGACAGGGTCCAGCTCGGCGAGCGAGATGCGTTTGGTGATCTCCAGGCCGCTCCCGTCCGTGGTGGCGTAGGCGTTGGCCATGCGTTGCAGGTCCATGCCGAGGGTCTCCCCCGCCAACAGTCCGTTCCGGCGGCTGTCCCAGTAGATCGGGCGAATGAAGGACGTCTCGCCGGTGCCGCCCGCCCGCTCGAACTGGAACGCCCGTTCAGCGCTCCTCGCCATGTCGTAGGCCAGCTGGTAGGCCTGCAGGTACAGACCCGACAGCTGCCCGGACATCCAGTCGTAGAGCTGCGTGTTGGCGAACTTGTCGCGCATGAACGCCGTGATGGACTCGTTCTGCGTGATCTGCTGCTGCACGATCTCGAGGTCGCGCTGGGCGATGGCGAGCTGGTGAGTCGCTGCCTGGGTCTGCTGGAGGATCTGCTCCAGGTCGCTGTTCGCCGTGCTCAGCTGCAGCTGCCAGTCCTGCGCCATGCGCTGCTCGTTCGCGTAGATGCCGAGCACCTCTGCCGTGCCGCTCAGGCCCCCACCGAGCATCTGGGAGAAGTCGGCGAACTGGGCCAGTGAGGACCCGGCCTCTTCGCCTCCCTCATCGATGCCTGCGATGAACAGTCCGATGTGCCCCTCCGGGAACGCGTGCGCGATGCCGGCGGCCAGCTTCAGGGCCGCGGCCGCATCGTTCGCGACCGACGCCGAGATCATGAGCCCGATCTGGGCCTGCTCCAGCGGAGTCAGCCCCTGGTCCAGCAGCTGCTGGTAGTGCGTCTGCCGGTTGCGGGCCGCGGTCTCGCTCGCGGCGAGCTCGGCGAGGCTGGCCCGGGCGGCGGCGACCTGGTCCTCCTTGATCGAACGGGTCAGTCCGAGGATCACGCCTTCGTACCGGCTCTGCATCAGGTTCAGCGCCTCGGCGTCGCGCCGGTCGAGCGCGAGGAGTAGGTCGTTGCCCAGCTGGCTGAGCCGGTCCACCAGCTCCTGAGCCCGGCGCAGCACGAACCCGAACCGGTAGGCCGGGATCTCCACCGGTGCCGCGTCGACCGCGGCCTGGCTGACGTCAGCACCGGACGCGATCGCCGCCACCAGGGCGGCCGGTTCGATCGGCGGCGCGAACAGCGGAACCGCGCGGGCGACGCCGAGGATGTCCTGTGACTGCCGGATCTTGTACAGCCGGTCCTCGACCCGCGCCCAGTAGTCGGTCAGTTGCGTGTTCTCGGGGACGAAGAAGTACGCGTCGTCCCCGGGCGCGGCGCTCGCATGCACCGCCGTGGCTCCCGCCCAGCGCAGCAGCATGTCGTACTCGCCCGGCTCCTGCTTGAGCTGCCCGTAGTACTCGGCGTCGCGCATCGGCCGCAGACCCAGCCGGCGGGGCCGCTCGCCCAGTAGGTCGAGGGCGAGGACGTAGAGCATCCGCGCCTCGTCGATGCTCTCCCCCGTGTACTGGCGGAAGAGCATGTCGCCCCAGTCGAGCAGGTTGTCGATGTAGGCCATGACGACGGCGCGGCGGTAGGCGCCGGGACGGACGGAGGCGATCGCGTGCGGGTCGAACGGATCGTCCAGGTACCTGCGCACCGCGGCCGCGAGGCCGCCGACGATGAGGTCGTAACGGTGCCCCAGGCCGCGGATGTCCACGAGGGCCTCCTGCAGCCGCCCCAGTGCGACGCGCGCGTTCGTTGCCCCGGTACGCCCGGCCAGGCCCTCCGCGGCTCTCGTCACGTAATCCGTGAGGTCATGAACGAGCTGTGGCAGCTGATCATGAAGCACACCTGCCTCGTCGTCCCCCGCCGCGCGCTCCTGCGCGAACACCGGGCCGAGGACTCGGACGCTGTCGAGGAGCCCGGTGAGCCGCTGCGACGGCGCACCGCCGCCGCCCAATGCGCCCTGAACGGCGACGAACCCCTCGCTGCACGTGTCGAGGAGCGCGTCGACGTCGACCGCACGGAACGGCAGGAATCGCCACGGGTCCTGCGTGAGCCGCGGGTCGAAGATGTACTCGTACCACTGCATCGCCTCCGCGAACTGCTGACCCGCGTTGAGCGCGTTCGCGATGAGCAGCGGAGCGTGGAAGAACGCCTCCCAGTAGTAGATGCCGTTCGCGCTGTCGAAATCGAGGTGAGAGCCGACCGGCAGGTCCGCCTCGTCGACCCGGTCCGGCCGGACCCGGATCACGGTGCTGCCGGAGCGCCGGGTGTCGAATGCCGGCGTCTCGTCCGTCTCCTGGGTGGACGTGTCGAGCACCGCGGCGACACCTCCGGCGAGCAGCCGCCGGTTGAGCGTGACCGCCGTGCCCGTGGTCAACCGGATGATCTCGTACTGGGCGCTCCTGAGCTCGTACGGCATCACCACCCGGACGCCGGGCGGCGCCGTCCGCGGATAGCGGACGTACCGGTCGCCGCTGAACAGGTACAGCGCGTCCGTCGTGCCGCCCGCGGCGTCCAGGCCGGCGCGGAAGCGATACGGCAGGTTGCCCCAGTTGCCCTCGATCGGCTTCAGCTCGAGCGCCGCGTCCAGCTCCTGCCCCGGGCCGAGACGCCCGTACCGATCGCCTGAGAAGACGTAGACCTGGCCGCCGAGTTCCACGAGCGCATCGACGTGGAGTGAGCAGGTCTTGGGGTAGCCGGCGTCCACGAAGTCGGGAACCGACTGACCGGGCAACGTGTAGCGCGCGAACTGCATCCCGCTGACCAGGAACAGCTGCTTCCCGTGCAGGCAGGCCGCGGCAATCCCCTCCGTGCCGAACGGCCCTCGCCCGAGCTCGGCGATCGGGTATGCCACGCTCGATCCGTCGCTGCGGGTGTAGGTCTTCGCGGCATTGTCGAAGACGTAGTCGTACCGCCCGTCGGACCCCACCCGTACCTGGTTCGATCGCGGCAGGCCCTCGGTGTTGGTCGCGAGGTCCTTCGGGTACTCCGGATCGGTGAACCGGTAGTCCTCGCCGCTGAACCGGATGTACTGACCTTCGGAGATCATGTAGGTGTACTCGTCACGGACCACCACGGCGTCCAGCGCCCGGTGATCGAAGAACCCGACCGGAGCGGCCGCCACGCCCGTGGCACCGTCGTTCTTCGGCGGCTTGCCCTGAACCTGCGCCGGGAGCTTCCCCAGGGCACGCTCCCGAGCCTGGTCACGGGCCGTCACATTGACCTTCTGTGCGGCCATGTCGTCCTCCGCCGGGGGCGGGGGGAAGCCCCAGGTACCGGGCAGCGGCCGGAGATCACCGATCGCCGCCGAGCTGACGAAGGCGTTCGGCTGCCTCGAGACGAAGTACGAGGTGCCGCCGGGGGAGGTGAACGCCGCGGCCACCCTCGGCCAGCGGGGCAGGCCGTCCGGATTCGACTGGATCAGCTTCGGATAGCCGTCGTCGGGGACGCCGAGGGGACTGCCGCTGTAGCGGAAGTACTGGGCCCCGGAGAACACGTACGTGTAAGGGTCGCGGTGGAGGACGGCGTCCACCACACCGTTCTCGGTGAGGGCGTTGCGTGGCCGCCCGAAGCGGGCCGCGACGGCCAGCGGATCGCCCGGGGCCGCGCCCGAGTCCACCTCGACGTACTGCGTGCCGTTGAAGAACCAGTTCTTGCGGTCAGGGCTGGCGAACGCGGCGTCGAACCGCCTCCAGTCGGGCAGCCGTTCCTGGCCGCCCGAGACCGGCAGCAGCTCCTCGTCCATGGCCGGCTGTGGGGCGGTCTTGCACAGGAAGCTGCCGCCCTTGTAATCGAAGCTGAACCAGGGTCCCTGCGTCGATTCGGCG
>Ga0081540_1000891_pt1 | contig 26991 bp, 25 predicted proteins | sample TabmetS2T1R1_FD_71024 | JGI IMG/M metagenome (GOLD analysis project Ga0081540, IMG submission 71024) | Tabebuia heterophylla rhizosphere microbial communities from the University of Puerto Rico - S2T1R1 | ecosystem: Host-associated > Plants > Roots > Rhizosphere ...
TTCAAGGCGGCGGCGTGGCGGGTGCCGACATAGGTGGCGATCTCGGCTTCCAGCGCATCGACCTCGGCGCCGCCGATATGCATGCCAGAGGCGAGCACCGCCTCGATGCGCCGCATCAGTTCGTCCTTTTCGGCCGCGAACTGAGCTCCGAGATTGACGTAGGGAATCTGCCAAGCGCTCATCTGTTCACGACCGATAGAAGCGGGAGATGGTTTCCACCACGAAAGCCAGCTGGTCCGGCGTCAGGTACTGATGCACAGGCAGCGTCAGGGCCGAGGCGGCGTGTCGGTCGGTCACCGGGAAGCTTCCCGGCTTGTAGCCGAGGTGGCGCAGCCCTTCCTGGGCGTAGAGCGGAATCGGGTAGTGAATCTTGCAGTCGACGCCATTGGCGACGCAGTGGCGAAGAAGGTCATCCCGTCGTTCGGCCAGGATCTGATAGGTGACGTAGCCGTGGGTGACGCGCGGGTCGCGCGGCGACAGCTTGATGCCGGGAATGCCCGCGAGCCGCTCATCATAGAAGGCCGCGTGCTTGCGCCGGGTGGCGGAGATCCAGTCGGCCTGCTCCAGCCCATGCAGTGCGACGACCGCCTGCAGCGTATCGAGGCGGCTGTTTTCGCCCAGCATCACCACCACATCGCGGCTTTCGAGCCCGTGATTGCGCAGCAGCCGCAGCCGCCGGTCCAAATCGTCGTCGTCGGTGGTGATGACGCCGCCGTCGCCCCAGATGTTGAGGAACTTCAGCGGGTGCAACGAGAACGTCCCGGCCACGCCCCACGCCCCTGCGAAGCGGCCGTCGAGGCTCGACTTGATCGCTTGGCAAGAATCCTCCAGCACCGGAATGCCACGCGGCTCGGTGATCGCGAGCAGCCGTGGCATGTCCACCATGGCGCCAGTGAGGTGCACCGGAATGACCGCCTTGGTGCGCGGCGTGACAGCCGCCTCGACCTGCGCGACGTCCATGCAGAAATCGTCGGTGCAGTCGACGAAGACGGTGCGCGCGCCGACAGCCGCGATGGCTCCGACCGTGGCGATGAAGGTATTGGCCGTGGTGATGACCTCGTTGCCGGGACCGACGCCAAGGGCCTTCAGGCTCAGGCGAAGTGCGTCCGTGCCGGAGTTGACGCCGATCGCATGGCGGCATCCCACCAGTTGCGCGAAGCGCGCCTCGAATTCGGTCACGGCGGCGCCGAGCGTAAAGTCACCGGTGGCGATGACCTGACGCAAGCGGTCGAAGATGGGGTCCGGATCGGCGAACTGCTCGGGCAGATATGAGAAGGGAACCCGCACGCCGACGCCTTGAGATGATGGGCGGTGGAGCAATTAATCTTCGCTCAGCGCTTCGGTGATGCTTGCACGGCAGGCCGCGACGATGTCGTCGCTGGTCGGGTAGAACTGCTCTTCGAGCTTGCTGCCGGTCGGCACCGCGCTTTGCGGCCAGGTAACCCGGCGCGGCCGGCTGCGCATGTCCTTGCCGAGGGTTTCCGCCACGATGGCAATGATCTCGGCGGCGGCGCCGTACATGCGCCAGCCCGGCTCGGCGACGACCAGCCGCCCGGTCTTGCGCACCGAGGCGATGATGCTCTCGACGTCGAGCGGCATCAGGCAGCGGATGTCGAGAACCTCGGCCGACATGGTGGACTGCGCCAGCGTCTCCGCCGCCTGCAGGCACAGCGGCACCATGGAGCCCATGGTCACCAGGGTGACGTCCTTGCCCTCACGACGCACCAGGGCCTCGCCCAGACGAATGAAGTAAGGCTCGTCGGGGACGTCCTCCTGCATGGAGAACAACGAGCGACCCTCGATGAACAGGGTCGGATCGTCGCTCATGATGCTCGACAGGAGCAGGCCCTTGGCGTCGGCGGGCGAGCCCGGCATCACCACCTGCAGCCCCGGCACGTGGGCGAACCAGGCGTGCAGGCTCTTGGTGTGCTGCGGCCCCTGCCCCCAGCCCTTGCCGATGATGGCACGGATGGTCACCGGCATCTTGGCGCGGCCGCCGGACATGAAGCGCCAAGGCGCCATCCAGTTGACCACCTGGTCGACCGAATAAAGCATGAAATCGAGGCGCTGGTGCACCAGCACGGGTCGCAGGCCATTGCTCGCGGCGCCCGCCGCAAGCGCGCTCAGGCCAGCCTCGGCGATCGGCGTGTCGAACACGCGCCTGGCGCCGAACTTCTCCACCAGGCCGGTGGTGGTGCCGAAGATGCCAGCCGGCCCGTCGGCACCAATGCCATAGACGAAGACCCCAGGGTCGAGCTCGAGGGCCTGGCGCAAGGCACTATTGATGGCCTGGGCGAAGCTCAGGCGCGTCACGCTGCCCGACGCAGATTCGATCACCCTGGTGTCGCGCGACAACATGTTCAAAACGGCCCCGGCCTCGCTTCGGTTTGTCCGCCCTGGAAAATGGGCGTCGCGCCGCTGGTGAAACGCTCGATCACCGGGGCGTATTCGCCCGACCAGTTGCCGGACAGGATGTTGCGGAAGTCGGCGAACGCGGCGCGCTTGGCCGCCGTGATGGCAGCATGGACTTCGGCGTCGACGTCGCGCTCCAGCTTGTCGAGGTCGCCGGCCTTCATGTCACCGGCAATGACCTTGCGCATCGTCAGCACCGGATCGCGCGCCTTCCAGCGCTCGACTTCATCGGCGGTGCGATAGCCAGCGCCTTCGTCAGTTCCGGGACCGACATGGCCGCAGAAACGATAGGTCTCGATCTCGATAAAATGCGGGCCCTTGCCGGCGCGGATCTGCGGCAGCAGGCGCTCGAGCACGCCGCGCAGCAGCTCGACGTCGTTGCCGTCGAGCTTCTCGATGGGGAGGCCGAAGGCTTCCGCCCGCTCGGCGAGCTGCGTCACCGCCTGGCGGCGTTCGATCGCCGTATGCGCGGCGTACTTGTTGTTCTCGCAAATGATCAGCAGTGGAAGATGATGAAGGGCTGCGAGATTGAAGACCTCATAGGTGATGCCTTCATCGAAAACGCCGTCGCCGATCACCGACACGCTGATGTCGTCGACCCCGCGGTATTTTTGCGAGAACGCGGCGCCAAGCGGAATGAACAGCGAGCCGCCGACAATGGCGCCGCTGTAGAAATTGTGGTCGTGGGAGCCGAGCTCCATCGAGCCGGCAACGCCGGCGTTCGCGCCCGTGCCCTTGCCGTAGAACTCCGCCACCATCGCGTCGAGCGGAGCGCCTTTGGCCAGATAGTAGCCGTGCGAGCGGTAATGCGTCATGAGAACGTCGTCGCGGCGCAAGAGCCCGGTGAGCGCCGCCGGCATAGCCTCCTGACCGACGCAGAAATGCATCGGACATCGCATCTCATCGGCGGGATGATACTCCGCCATGAGAAGTTCCTCCGTGCGTCGAACGAGGTACATCATTCGATACAGGTCGAGGCGCGTTCGCAGCGGCGATTCCGTCATTACACCGGCAGTTTTCGCAGGATGATCGGCCGCAAGCTTGTACAGGGTAATCGGCGGCCGGCGCAAGTGTAGCCGCCGGGGAAAATAGCCCTTGACGCAACGTGAGTTAGCCCCCGGGACCGAGCTTCCACAGTGCCTTCACGAAGGCGAATGCGCGGGCGAGCGAGCGGCCCCGAGGCGTGAGTCGAAATCGCGTTCCATCGGGGACCAGATAGCCGCTGGCGACCAGTGTGGCGAGCCGGTCCTGCAGGATCGCGCGCCCGGCAAAGCGGTCATAAAGCTCGCGCTCGGGCATCGACCCTCCGCGCCGACGCAGCACGAGCATTGTTTGCACCGACAGCGACGTGAGCACGGTGTAGACCGCCGGAACATACACGACGAACAGGCAGGCGTTGATGAGGATGGCCAGCGCGGCGGCGAGAATCGTCGGCAGAAGGCCATGAGATCCCAGCGTGACGCTCGCGACCGTCACCAGCATCCCGACAAGCGAGCCCGCATAGGTGAGGAGAAGCCAGCCCGCCTGGCCGCGGCCCGCCCGCCACCCCAGTACGTGGGCGAGCACGAAGGCAATGAACCACGCCGCGGCGGCTACAACCGCAGTGACGGCAGGCGGCCACGCCGTCACGGCAGTTCCAACCTGAGAAACCGCCGCACGCGAGTGAACAGATCCGCCAGTGAGTTGCCCTTGCGGCACAGGACGAGATTATCGGCAGCGCGGGCGATGAACTCGCCCTGCAGCATGTCGGCCACCCGCTTGTCATACATCCAGCGGATGCCGCGGCCGCCGCCGTACTCGCCGATCAGCCGATCGAGGTCGACAGTGCCGCTCGGATGCTCCAGCGCGTCGATCAGGATGCGCAGCGAGAAGCCGCGATCAGCCAGATTGTACAATTGCAGCACGCCGCCGAAGAACGCGGCGGAAAAAAAGAACAAGGTCAGGAGCAGATCGAGCCAGCGCGGCACCACCACCAGCGCCGGAGGAAGCACACCGAGATCGTCAGGCGTGGCCAGCCACAGACAGGCCAGAAGCAGCGCGCAGATGGCGTACAGGATGGCAAGCTGGCGGACGCGCTGCTCGCTCTGAAACAGGCGGAAGGTCAGTGTCGCCAGCAGCAGGAGCACGATCGTCATTACGGTGGCGAGGCCGATTGCTTTCATGACGGGGTCGGCTTGCTCACCACGGCTGCGACAGGCGGCTGCGCAGCCGGCCATCCGGCAGATTGACGATGTTGACGCGGCGCAAGGTGTAAAGGTCGGAGCGCACGATATCCGGCATGAGTTCGCGGAAGGCCTCCGTCTGCCAGGGGTCGAAGTTGGAGCTGACGGTCTTGCCGGTGAATTCGTCGAGCGCCGGCGACATCAGTGCCTTGACGCAATTCACCACGTTCTCCATCGACGGCGCCCCCTGGTTGAGGATGGCGCGCGTGCGCTGAAATTGCAGACGGCCGGCGCGTTCCTCACCGGCGCGCAGCGTCGCCTCGTGCATTTCGGTCGGAACGAAGCCCGGCGCGATGGCATTCACGCGGATATTGGCGGGCGCGAGCTCGGCGGCGAGACACTCGGTCAGGCGCACGATCGCGGTCTTCGAGCAGGCATAGGCGCTGAAATTGGGAAATGGGCTGAAGGCGCCGCCGCCGGCGAAGTTGATGATGCGCGGCTGATGGCCTTTGCTCAGCATCGGGAGCATGCACTGGATCGACAGATAGACGCCTTTCAGATTGACTTCGAGCGTCTGCCACCAGCGGTCGCTATCAGCGCTGCCGATCGGCGCAATCTCGCCGAAGCCGCCGGCGCAATTGATGAGAACGTCCACCGCGTCGGTTTTCGCGGCAATGCCGGCCACGAACGCCTCGACCTGCCGTCTGTCAGAGACGTCACAGATGAAGGTGTCGATTTTTTCCGATCCGTCCTTCACCACCTCCAGGCGGTCGGCTCTGCGCGCGCAGATGAACAGGCGGTGACCGTCGTCGGCCAAAGCGCGCGCGAGGCGCGCCCCGATGCCCGAACTGGCGCCGCAGATCGCGACGCGCATCGGCCTGCTCTCCTGGCCGGCCTGGACGGAATGTCCATGGGCTGTTTCGGCGACGCCGATCTCGTCGGCGCTCTGGCGGCTCGACACCCGCAGCAGCGAGCGCGAGCGTAACGGCACGCGACGGAGAACTTGAAACCGGAAGCCGATGCGCAAGATGGTCAGTGCCGCATCGATGGCATTGGAAACCGTCACCGAGCGCGCCCGCGGCAGGTTCTGCACGTCAACCGGCAGTGCGATTTCCAGGAACGAATAGCCGGCCGCGATGGCCTTGATCAGGGCTTCGGCCTGGAAGCCAAATCCGCGCGAGCGGACCGGCGCTGCCACGAAATAGGATGTGGGGTAGATGGTCAGGCCGTTGTAGTAGCGCATGCCTTTGCGGAACACGAGATTGAGAATCCCGGTATAGGCGCGCGAGGCGATCCGCTTCGGCCACGGCATGGCGGCGACCAAATTGTTGGAATAGGAGGTGATGATGTCGGCCTTGCCGAGGTGCCCGAACAGCTCGATGAAGGAGCGCAACGGCCAGGTATTGTCGCCCGGGACATAGACGATGTACTCCGCTTCGGCGACACGACTTGCCTGCATGGTGCAGTAGCCGACGCCCATCTGGCGCTCGTTGCGCAGAATTCTTACGAATGGATACTGCTGCGCTGCGGCTTCCGCCTTGGCCGCGGTGTCGTCGGTGCTGCCATCGTCGAAGACGATCATCGAGAAATCCTCGATGGTGATCGTCAGCGCGCGGTAGACCCGATCGAGCGTCGGTTGCAGGGTCTGCGCATCGTTGTGCGCCACGATGACAACGGCCAATGCGCGGTTGACCGACAGCATTCCGGTGTCTCGCCGCCGATCGGGCGATGGCACGGCGCCGCTTGGCGTCGTTTCAATCGGCTCGGCTCGCACGCTCGCGTTCATCCGGTCCTGCGGAGGCGAAAAATGCCGACATTGCCGAGAAGATGGAAGATCGTCCGCCAGACCGCAATCTGGTTCTTCAACCGCAGCGCGGAGGACCGTCCGGCGGCGCGCTCCTGGATCGGCACGTAGCAATGGGCATAGCTGGCGCCGCGCGCGATCAGCTTCACCAGCGCCTCCGCCTGGTAGGCAAAACTGTTGGTCTTGATCTCGATTGTCCGCAGCAACGCCGTACGATGCAAAACGGCGCCATTGTAATAGCCGACATTTAGCCAGAACAGCCAGTTGAGCAAGGTCGTGAACCCGCGCGACGCAAGGGCGCGATACCATACTCGTACGCCGGAATTGGTCACGACCGGTATGATGATGTCGGCCTCGCCCGCGTGGTCGATGATTTTCGCGATGCTGGTGCCGGGGAAGCCATCGTCGCCCGGGATCATGATGACATAGTCGGCCTCGGCGACGGCAACGCCGCGCTTGTAGGAGCCGCCGAGGCTGCGGTTGACGGGGTTGTGCAGCACCCGGACGCGCGGGTCGGCTGCAGCGACCGCTTGCATCTCCTCGAGCGTGCGATCGTTGCTGCAATCGTCGACCAGCACGATCTCGAATGGCCGGCTGCCGGCGGCGGCGCGGATCGAATCCACGGTCGGCGCGACATTGCCTTCTTCGTTGAAGCACGGAACGACGAAGCAGATCGAGGGCTGCGCGGACATTGGCGACGGTCAATCGGCTTTCAGCTCAACCGCATCAACTCTCGGCGGTGACGGCGCGCGCCTTCGACTCCGGCGGAATCGGGGCCACCCGGCGCGTCCGCCGCGCGATCGTCCACTTGCGCCCCGGTCGGGCCGGCGGCTGCGCTCGCGGCACGCTTGCGGTTGATCAGCCAGATCACGCCGCCGGGCAACGTCACCGCAAGAACCCCGAGGCCGAAGATGATAGGCGGCAGGATCGCTTCCTCCGGCCGGATGCCGAAGCTGGCGAGCCCAACGACGAAGCTAGCTTCGCGCAGCCCCCAACCACCGGCCGAGATCGGCAACATTGAGATCAGCAGCGCCGGCGGCACGATCAGGAACCATTGCCACAGGGTCAGGCTGATGCCGAGATCGCGTCCGAGCAGGAGAAACACGACAACGTTCATGCAATGGGTCGCGGCCGCGAGCACGAACGCGGTCAGAAGATTGTTGCGAACGCCGGGATTGTCTCGTGTGGCACGGATCAGCGATTTGATCTCGGCCACCAGGGTGGGCGGCAGCCATCTGGCCATCCGCGTGAGTAACAAGACAGCGAGTACCCCGCCGACCGCCACAGCCACCAGCCCAGCCGCTACGACGCTCAGCCAATGAAAGCCGGTCAGGAGAGCTACCAAGCCCGGGAGACCGACGCCCGCCAGCAGCAGCAGCCCGGCCAGGCCGAAAAATCGATCGATGACGATCGCTTCAACGGCTGAACGCAGCGGAATGGCGGTCCGATGGAGAAGCCAGAGACGCATGGCATCGCCGCCGACGAACCCGAATGCCACCTGCTCGAAGAAAAATCCGCTCAGCGCCACCTGGATCGTGGTTGGCACGGGACAGCGTTGCCCAACGGCATCGAGAATGAGCTTCAGCCGCAGCCCCGCGATAATGCTGACCTGACTGGCGAGGAGGATGAGAACAACGACCGCCGTGACGGCGCCCAGCTTGTGGCGGTGCGACTCGAAAAAGCCGAAGTTGATGTGCGATCCGATGATGACAATGGCCGCAACCGTAATCGCGATCTTGCCCACGGTGATCAGCAAGGTTCGGGCTGGAACTCGAAACGTCATGCGACCACTGGTTCTGCGTGTGGGATGTCGGGTTTAGGAAAAAGCCCAGTCGAGGCCAAGAATCAAGGTCCAGACCAAGTGTTTTTCAGGATTTCGGGCCATGATTGTGGCGGCGGGACAGCGGCATTTGTCCGACGCGCGGCGAACAAGGTTCCAGGCGACACCTTAGCGGCATCGTCTCGTCGACCATTCGAAGGGGGCGGATCCTGCCCGGCACAGAGCCGCGAGATTGCCGCGCTGCCAGGACATGAGCTTAGCGGCCAAATTGCCCTGCCGGCTCATGGAATTCGCCGGCCGACGTGCTACAGTGCGGTTGAACCGGAGAGGATTCCTCTTGAAACTCAACGGGTCACGCGTGACGTCCTGATGTTGAAGCGGACATTCGAAAAACCCGACTCGGCCCATCCGCAACAGATGCTGGCAGAGGCGCGAGCGCGCTTCATCATGCAGGTCATCTGGAGCTGCTACGCGGTGGCCATGGTGCTGACGCTCGGATTTCAGATCGTCATCCGCCTGCAGGCGTGCAACGGGGCGGTCCAATGCGGGACCAGCGTGGCAAAGTCTGTGCCGTGGTCGATCTTGTGGCCGTTCTACTGGGTCTTCTACCTGAACGGCTGATGGCGGCCCCGCGCGTTTGCCGTCCGGGGCGCGTCCGGATCAGCGCTTGAAGTGCTTCTCGACCTTGGCGATGGCCTTCACGGCATCGCGCGCTTCCTGCTCGCCGTATTTCTCGTTGAGGTACAGGTTGAACGAGCGGTCCCGGATGTCGCGCGCGTTCGGCGGATCGATGTTGTCCGCCAGGTGCGGGCGGATATACGGCCACTCGGCAACGAGATATTTGTAGTGCGGGTTGAGGTCGATGCCCTCGGCGCGCACAGCCTCCGCAAACTCGGTCTTGCTGCAGGTGATCTTCTCGCGATCCACCACCACCGGATAGAAGAACGGGGAATCGGTGGGCGAGAAGCGATACGGACTGCAGACATCGGACACGTCGACCAGCCGCGCCACGAAATCGGACACGAAGGCCAGCCGATTGATGATGGTGGTCCCCAGCCGCCGCAGCGACGCGCAGCCGACCGCGCAGGAGATCTCGTCAGTGTTGTGATTGAGCGCCGGGAACAGATAGGTCGACGGATCGCGATCGTCGAAGTCGTCACGCCAGCGCGGCTTGCCGCGATCCGCATGCGCCACGGCCGTGCGGAAGATGTCCAGGTTGCGCGAATAGATCACGCCGCCCGACGGGCCGGTCATGTGCGCCTTGCGGTACATGGTGGAGAACGCCGCGATGTCGCCGAACGTGCCCACCGGGCGGCCGCGCAGCTTGGCCCAATGTGACTGGGCGCAGTCCTCGAGCACCTTGATGTTGCGGGCATGGGCGATCTCGACGATCTTGTCGATTTCGCAGGCTTGGCCGGCCGAATGCACGATGACGGCGCCCGAGACGTTGGGCCCGATGCGCTCTTCGAATTGCTGCGGACCGACGTTGTAGCTGCCGGGCTTGCTGTCGACGAGGCGTGGCTTCAGCCCGTTGAGAACGATGGCAGCCAGCGTGCCGGGATCGGTGATGGGCGAGACGAGAACCTCGCTGCCCTTGGGCAGCTCCAGGGCGGCCACCGCGATGTAGAGCGCGGACGTGCCGGTGGCGACGGCGTCGGCATAACCGCCGCCCATCATGTTCACGAACTCGTCGGTGTAGAGCTTCTCGAAGGTGCCCTGATAGCCCGGATCGATCTTCCGTTCGCGGTAGAAGTCGATCACCTGCTGGACCATGGCCAGCTCGTCGTCACCGAGGGCCATGCGCGCCGGCATGGGCGTCTTGCGCAGGCGCTCGCCGCCGTGAATAGCCAGTCGCGCCGCTGGCTTCGCGGCGGGCTTCGCTGGCGCGGGCGCCGCTGGGGCGACCGATGCCGTTACCGCCGGAGCGGCCGCTGCTGCCGAGATCTTGACGGTTTCGTTCATGCCGCTCCCACCTGCGTCGCCATGGCGCCAAGCTCGATGCCGTGCGCCGCCAGCAGATCGTCATGGCTGCCGTAGTTATGGATGAAGGCGTCCTGCAGCGTGAAGGTATCGAGCCGGCATTGCGCCCGGCTGTCCCAGGCGATCTGCTTGGTGCGCGGCGCGAGGCCGCCCTGGGGAGCATGCTCCTCGATGACGATCACCTGCTTGTGCCGGTGCAGCGCCTCTTCGATGCCGCGAATATCGAGCGGCTTCAGTGTGTGACACGATACGACCGACACCGACTTGCCTTTGGCCTCGAACCGCTCTGCCAATTGCATCGCCTTCTGCATGATGATGCCGTAGGACAGGATGCACACGTCGGTGCCGCGCTTGATGTAGCGCAGCTTGCCGAACTGCCACGGATCAATGGCCTTGTCGGTGTAATTGGGCTCGCCCGCCTTGCCGAGCCGCAGATAGACCGGCCCCTTACGCTGCTGGGCGCAGTAGAGGGTTGCTTCCGTGCATTCGGCCGGATCGCACGGAGCGATGATCTGCATGTTCGGCAGCGCGCCGGCGATCGCGATGTCTTCCTGCGTGTGATGGGTGCCACCGAGGGTCGAATAAATCACCCCGGCTCCCATGCCCACCACCGTCACCGGCAGGTTCTGGTAGCAGAGGTCGTCGCGCACCATTTCGAACGGCCGGTACAGCGTGAAAGTCGCGATCGTGTAGGCGAACGGCTGACAGCCTTTGAGCGCCAAGCCGGCGCAGATCCCGATCATGCTCTGCTCGGCGACGCCGACATTGATGAAGCGGTCGGGATACTCGTCGCGGAACTTGCCCATGCTGCCGGCCGGCGAAATGTCGGCGACCACCACATAGACCTCAGGATTCGCGTTCGCGGCCTTGTACAGGGCCTCGGAGAACGTGTTCCTCATGACGCCACCTTTTCCGCCTCGGCGGCCGCCTGCTCGAGCTCGATGGTGCCCTGCTCGTATTCCTTGCGGCTGGGCGAGCGGTAGTGCCAGATCGGCACGTTCTCCATGTAGCTGATGCCCTTGCCCTTGGTCGTCTTGGCCACGACCATCAACGGGCGCCCTCCCCGCCGCCGCGTCACCGCCTCGAACACCGCCGGCGAGTCGTGGCCGTCGACTTCGACCGTCTCCCAGCCGAAGGCCGCAAACTTGTCGGCCAGCGGATAGAACGACGGGTGGGTCTCCGACGTGCGCCCGAGGCTCTGGAAATCATTATTGTCGATGAAGGCCACGAGGTTGCTCAGGCCGAGCGACGACGCCATCAGCACGGCTTCCCAGGTCGAGCCTTCCTGCACCTCGCCGTCACTGAGGACGGTGTAGATGATGCCGTCGGTCTTGCGCCCGCGCTCCGCCAGCGCCATCCCGACCGCCATGGAGAGGCCGTGCCCGAGGGAGCCGGTCGACGCCTCGATGCCGGGATTGCCATAGTCCGGGTGGCAGCCGAGCCGCCCGTTGGGCTTGCAGTAGAGGTCGAGATCCTCGCGGCTAAGCACCCCGAGATCCTCCAGGATCACGTACTGGATCATGCAGCCGTGCCCCTTCGACATCACGAAGGTGTCCGGCGAGGTGCCGTCCGGATTGCGGCGCATCAGCCCGTAGTAGATGCAGTCGACGATCTCAGTGCAGGAATAGGCGGAACCGATATGCAGCGCCTGCACCTGCTGCGAGATGTCGAGGATTCGCTTGCGGAAGCGCAGGCAACGGTCGCGCGCGGCGGCCTCATCGAAAAAATTCCGCCTGGTCATGTCGTGCATCGAGCGCCTTTCACGGACAGCATCGTCAATTGATCGAATTCCCCAACGGTCAGGGCCGCTCCCCGCGCGACCCGCCGCTCTCGCGGCCCGCAATCCCCTTGCGGCCGCGGCTCGCCTTCGAGCCAAAACCCGCCTTCAAGTCGAGGCCCCCGTCCGAGCCCAATAGGCCCGTGGATGGCGGCAGTTCTAGGCGGTTACTCAATGATGGTCCAGTAGTAATCGCCGGTATAGCCGGCCTCCTGGAACACCTTGATCCACCCGTCCGGATAGTCGTGGAACTTGGCGGTCAGCACCCATTCCTCGAACAACGCCTTCTGTTCCGGCGTCCGATACGAATCGACTTGCACGAAGCCTTTTCCGGGGGCGAGCCGCTCGATTTCACGCAAGGCGGTGATCAGTTCGTCCTTCTCGAGATTGTGGATCGTGTTGAGCGAGATGACGGCGTTGAAGCTGCCGTCCGGGAAGGGCAATTTGGTGGCATTGCCGAGATGCAGGCGCCCGACCACCTCCGGCTCGCAATGCATGAGAGCGTATTCGGAGATTTCCAGTCCGTAGGCTTCGAGCCCCGGGCAGGCCTTGAGCAGATCCTTGACCAGGAAGCCCTTGGCGCAGCCGACATCGAGGATGCGATCGCCGGGCTTCAACCCGAAGTGCTTGACGATGTCCTCGGCGACCGGAACCCAGCGTCCGTCATAGCGGTAGCCGCCATAGCCGTAGGTGCGGGGGCCATCGAAATAGAGCTCCCCGTACTCGCGCGAGATGGCGATGATCTCCGGCGTCTTGGCCTCGGCCCGCGCGTTCACGTTGCGTTTTCCGCGCGGCAGCTTGGCCAGCAGATTCACTTCCTTCATGAGCTTGCTCCCGATTGCCTGGCGCGGGCCATACCCTCGTCCAAAGGCGTGTAGCGGAATTGCGGAAATGCCTTGAGGCAGTTGGTGATGTCGAAATGGCGGTGGGTGATCGGATTCTGCCGCGGCGTGCCGCGCACGTCGCTCCGCCCTCCCGCCATGGAAACGGCCTTCTCGGCGATCTCGCGGAACGAAGTGGAGACGCCGGTTGCGATGTTGAAAGTGCCGCGGCTGCGGTGCGCCAGCACGAGAGCGACCAATCGCGCCACGTCGTCGATGAAGACGTGGTCGCGCTGCTCCTCCCCTTCGCCGAACAGCGTGATGGCCTCGCTTTTTTCCGCCAGCCGACGGAAGCGATTGGGCCCATAGCCGTTGTGAGGGTCGCGCGCCCCGTAAAGCAGGCTCGGCCGCAACATGGCGAGCGGCGCCTTGACGTCGCTCCTGAGCATGAGCTCCCGTGTCGCGTGCATCATGCCGTGCATGCTCGAGGGCTGGCAGCACGATTGCTCCGTCACCGGATTGGCATCGTCGGCGTAGACGGCGTCCGAGCTGATATAGACGACGTGCGCCGGGAGGCGGGCGGCCAACCCCCGCGTGACGGCTTCGGCCATGCGCAGGTTCTGCATGAGCAGGGCGGTATTGCGGGCTGGTGCCACCGCCGAGACGAACACGACGCTGTCGTCAGCGTCGAGCTGACTGCCGAGCTTGGCGGCAGCGCCTTCGGCGTTGAGGTCGAGTTCCGCCCGCGTGAGCGCCAGGACCGGCACGCCGTCGCTCTTCAGCTGCTCGCGCACCGCCCCGCCCACGAAACCGCCGGCCCCGATGATGACCACCCGGCGCGGCTTCTGCGGCTGCCCGTTCAGATGCTCCAGCACTAATCAGCACTCCCGTTGGCGGCCCTGCCAAGCACGAAGTGCGACAGGCCGACGGACTCGACGGCAGCCGTGTCGAGGACGCGAAAGGGGTCGATGACGATGCGGCCTGCCATGGCCTTCGCCAGGTCGGCTGGCGACAGCTCACGGAATTGCGGCCATGGGGTCATGATCATCACGGCATCGGCACCGCGCGCCGCATCCAGCGGGCTCACCGCAGCCGTGACACTCGGGTGAGGCGCAGCGCTCGCCGGGACCACCGGGTCGTAGACCCGGACCGGCCATGCCTTCAGGTGCTCGATCAGGCCCAAGGAGGGGGAATTCTTGGTGGAATGGGTGTTTTCCTTGTAGGCGAGGCCCAGGACCCCGAAGGTGGCATCGCGCTTGCGCGCCAGCACCTCGCGATGCGCAATGCGGAGCACCCAGTCCTTGCGGTGCCGGCTGTTGCGCACGAACGCGGCGATGACCGAGGCCTCGCTGCCGGTCGCCTCCGACAGCCGCAGCACGGTGGCGAGGTCGCGCTCGAGGTTGCCGCCGGCGATCCCCAGGCCGGGCGACAAGTAGCTGTAGGCGCCGATCCGGCGGTCCAGCTTCAGGGCCGGCGCGATCTCGCTCCAGTCGGCGCCGATCCCCTCCGACAGCTCGGCCAGCGTATTGGCGACGCTCACCGAGGCGACGAGGCAGCAGTTGATGGCGATTTTGGCAAGCTCGGCGCTTTCATAGCGCATCGGCAGCAGCGGGCAGCCGAAGGCGCCGAGGAGCACCTGGTACGGCGCCGGCAGCGGTCGCTGCGGGTCGGCACAGCCGATGATGAAGCGCTCCGGCTGCGTCGCGCGCTCGACGGCGCGGCCGAAGACGAGGGTCTCAACCTGGTAGTACAGCCGCTCGGCCGGCAGCGGCAGGCGCCGGGTGAAGCCGGGCGGCACCTGGCACAGCACCACCAGCAACGATTTCGGCCCCAGCGCCGGGATCACGCCTTCGATCAGGCGGGCGATGCTGGAGAGGTCGCTTTCGCCCCGGTCGTTGGTCGGCACGTCGGTCGCGACATAGACGATGTCGCAGGCCGTCAGGTCGGTCAGCCGATCCGTATAGGAGAGGTTCTGGCCGAACTCCTTGGCCATGTCGTCGAGCCCGGGCTCGACCACCGGCAGGCGACCGGCCGTGATGTCGCGCACCCGCGCGCCGTCGGCGTCATAGCCGACCACGCGGAAGCCCTTGGACGCGGTTCCGACTGCCGACACCAGGCCGAGATGGGTGAGCCCGGCAAAACCGATCACAGGGAGCGTCATCGGGTTGCCTCGTTGACGGCAATATCGCTCAGCCGGCGCAGCACGCGGTGCAGCCACAGATCGGTGCCGAGATCGGTGCGGTGGCCGCCGGCACACAGCGCCTTGAAGTGATCGTACTCGATGGCCCAGGTGGGATCGTCCTGCACCAGCGTCACGGCCTCCTCGGGCGGACGGCCGCTGGGCAGCAGGCGCGTGCGCACCGTGAACGACGACGGTCCCCACTTGCACAGCGAGCTGATGTGCGCCGAACCGTTCTCCGCGAAGATGTCGCAGGTGAAATGGTTGCGCCAGTTCAGCAGCGTCATCTCCAGCTCGATCTGCGGCGTCGTGCCGGGCGAGCCGAGCACCACGTGGTCGGGGGCGCGGTTCTCGAAGCAGCGGCTGGAGATCACCTTGAAATCGTCGCCGATGTCGCCGAACCAGAAACGGGCGGTATCGAGAAGATGCGAGCCGAGGTCGGGCAGCACGCCGGCGCCCTGGTCACGCCATTCCGAATCGCGCACCAGGCGGGCGGTGCCGTTGCCGTAGAACATGCGGCAGCGGTAGATCGCCCCCAGCCGCGCCGACGCGATCAGGTCGCGCATGCGCACGAAGTGCGGTTCGAAGCGGTGATTGTAGGCCGTGTAACAGACGACGCCCTTGCGCCGCGCCGCAGCCTGCAGGCGCTCGATGTCGCCGTCGCTCTCTGCCCAGAGCGGCTTCTCGACGAGCACGTGCTTGCCGTTCTCGATCAGGTAATCGATGATCGCGACCTTCGGCTCGTCGGGAATACACAGGAGCGCCGCGTCGTAACGGTCGCGCGGCACGTCCTCGATGCGGCGATACTCCGCCTCGTTGTTGACCGGGTCGACGGCCGTAACGAATTCAGGACCGGCTACGCGGCGACGCTTGTAGCCCTGCACTCCCAGGCCGGCGACAACAACGCGCATTAAGGCCGCCCGTCATTCGAACCGGGCGCGCTTCTCGATGGAGTCGATCCGCCGCAACATGTCCGTCGGCCCGATGGGAAGGTTTCCATCGGCCTCGCATTCCAGCGCCGCCGACATCGATCCGAGGATCGTGGCGGCGACTTCGGAAGGATGGACCAGCATCGACAGGGTCGCGTAGGCCAGCAGTGCATCGCCGGCGCCAACGGCGTCGACCACGCGCTCCACGAAGCTGTCGACGACGAAGAAGCCGCGTGGATCGTTCTCCTTGCCGGCCCGGCAGGTCAGGACGCCGCGATCACCGAGCTTGAGGATGACGGTCTTGCACTCGGACTCCTCGTGCAGCATGGCGGCCAGCGGACGCACGCCGGTGTCCTGGTCGGCCAGCGCGAAACGCGCCTCGCGCTCGTTGGGCGTGAGCAGATCGAATCCCTTGAATTCGAGGATGTTGCCCCAGCGGCTCGCCACCTGGCTGTCGGCGACGCGATAGACGCTGCCGGGAATGGCGGCAGTGAGCCCGGGAATCGTTCGCCGGTTGAAGATGCCGTGGCGGAAGTCGCTGAAGACGACGGCGTCGACCGGAACCCTCTGGAGGTTTTCGGCAAACTGCTCGGCCTGCGCGTCGGTGATGCTGCGGTTGTCGAGCGTGTCCACCTTGAGCAGACGGTAGTCCCCGCACACGAAGGCATTCTTGTGCGCGGTCGGCCGCGCATGGTCGATCACCGGCAGGACATCGACGCCGGCGGAGGCAAGTCCCTCGAGGACGAAATCCTTCAGAGCGTCGTCGCCGAGCACGGTCGAGAATGTCACCTTGGCGCCGGCGGCGCGCAGGTGCTTGGCGACGATCGCGGCGCCGCCGATGAAGTCGACGCGGTTCTCGAAACGGACGCTCGGCGTCGGCGTCTTGGTCATGCCGCCGATCATGGTGGTGTAGGTGAGGCTGTCGACGATTGTGTCGCCGACGACGTGCACTTCCTTGCCCTCGAACTGCTCGAGGATCTCGCGCAGCTTGCCGAAGTTCAGGCCTTCGGCTTCCATCAGCATCAGCAGCTTCTCAACCGCGATATCGGGCGGGCCGCTCTCGATCAGATGCGAGGACGAGTAGACGATGTCGCCGGGCGTGAACAGGATCTCGCCGCCGTAGCTTTGCAGGACATCGACTTCCTTCTGTGTGTTGGGATGCAGGCCGCCACTGGTGTACTCGTAACCCTTGGCGAAATAGTCGGGCTGCAGCCGGCCGATGTTCTCGAGCGGCGTCGGATTGGGATCGATGACGACGTAATCGACCATCTCGAGCGCCGCGAGATTGAGCGCGCGCAGGTCTTGCGGCACGAAGGGGCGATACTGCGCCTTGGTGATGTGCGCATCCGCCGTCAGGCTGGCGACGAGAATGTCGGCCTTTTCCTTGGCATAGACGAGATGGCGGATGTGGCCGGGATGCACCAGGTCGAACACGCCGTGGCACATGATCACCGTCTTGTCGCGCGGGCGCTGACCGAGCGCGGCGCATAGCTCGTCGACCGTCTTGACTTTCCGCCGGTAGTCGCCGGCAAGGCGCGGGTTCATCAACATTACGCGGCTCCAAGCGCTTCGAACCAGGTTTTCGTGGCCTTCTTGATCGATTCCGGATCCCACAACGGCGCATCGCGCCAGTTGTCGATCTCGGCCATCATCATGGCGACGCCCTGCTCGAAAGGAATACGAGGCTTCCAATCGAGGTCACGGGTAATCTTCGAGATGTCGGCCCACGTCACGTCCGGTTCGCCCGGACGTTTCGGGATGTAGACCACGGTGCCGCCGATCAATTCGACCAGCCGGTTGACCGACTGCGGATCGCCGGCGCCGAGGTTCCAGATCTCACCGGTCTTGTCGGTCTCGGCAGCCTTGAGGAAGGCCGTTGCGACGTCGCTGGCGTATAGGAAGTCGCGTCGCTGCGTGCCGTCGCCCACCACCGTGAAAGGCTTGCCGGCGAGCTTCTGCTTGAAGAACACGCCGAACACCGCGCCATAGGCGCCGGTGGTCCGCACCCGCGTTCCATAAGCATTGAAGATGCGGATGCAATTCACCGGCAAGCGATAGACCTTGTGCCAGTGAAAGGCGGCCTGCTCGCCCTGGTACTTGGAAAGCGCGTAAGGATATTGCGGCGAGATCGGGTGGTCCTCGCGCGTCGGCGTTGCGGCGAGCCCGTAACATGACGACGAGGCCGCGTAGACGAACTTGCGCACGCGCGCATGGCGCGCGCATTCCAGCACGTGCACCGTGCCCTGGACGTTGGTGTCCATGTAGTCGATCGGCTGCTCGATCGACGGAACGATGTCGCCGATGCCGGCGAAATGCAGGACGTAGCGCGCGTCGCGAAAGACGCTCGAGTCGGGCGCGAGGTCGCGAATGTCCGTTTCCTCGAGGCTCAGGGCGGAGTTGCCGCCGTGATGCGCGAGGTTGGCGGTGCGCCCGCCCGTCAGATTGTCGATCACCCGAACGCGATAGCCGCGCTCGAGCAGATGATCGACCATGTGGCTGCCGATGAAGCCGGCCCCGCCCGTGACGACCGCAACTGGCTTTTCGGTCATGCCGCCTTGATGGCCTTCATGGTGCGCACGTTGAAGTAGCGGTCATTGGTCAGGCTGTCCGGCAGCTTGCCTTCCTTGAAGGCCTTGCACAGGTCGCGGACGGCATCCTCGACGGTGCGCTTCGGAACGAAGCCGAGCACGCGGCGGATCTTGTCGGAATTGATGTGATACGAGCGCGGATCGTTCGACGGCGTCGTTTCGATGGTGATCTGCTTCCGGTCGGGGAACTCCTGCTGCACCACGTCGCGCACGATTTCGGCGATGCGGGCAATGGAGAGGTTCTGATATCCGATGTTGAAGGTCTCTCCCGAGATCTTCTCCGCCGGAGCCTCGATCATCTGAACATAGGCGTCAGCCATGTCCTTGATGTGCAGGTTCGGACGCAGCTGGTCGCCGCCGAAGACGGTGATCTTGCCCTGATTGACGGCCAGGTTGGTGAGGATGTTGACCGACAGGTCGAGCCGCATGCGCGGGCTGTAGCCGCACACCGTCGCCGGGCGGATGGTGACGCAGGTGAAATCCGGCGCCCGGTGCTTGAACAGCACCGGCTCGCACATGCCCTTGAACTTGTTGTACAGCGTGAGCGGCACCAGCGGATGATCTTCCGTGACGTCGGGCGAGTCGGACACGCCGTAGACCGAGCTGGACGAGCAGTAGACGAAGCGCTTCACGCCGGCCTTCTTGGCGGCGACGACCATCGGCTCGAAGCAGTCGAAATTGATGGTCTTGCTCAGGCCCTCGTCGAGCTCGAAGCTCGGATCGTTGGAAATGCACGCAAGGTGCAGGACCACGTCGACCCCGGTGAATGCGCGCGCCAGCTTGGCAGTGTCGCGAATGTCGCCCTCGACCACCGTGAGGCGCGGATTGTCCGTGGGCAGGGTTTCGTCGCCGAAGAACAGGATGTCGTAAACGGTGACCTTGTAGCCCTTATCGAGAAGAACCGGGACGAGCACGTTACCCACATACCCTGCCCCGCCCGTGACCAAGACGTGTTTCATCGCCTTCCGCTGCCCTCGCTGGTTAAAGCCGGTTATCGTCCCTCACCTGTCGCACAAGCCGAATCGGCGACCGCGGTGCGCGTCTGCCAGGAGACGCGAGCGCCGCGGCCACACCAACTCCGCGAGCCTTCCAAGGCTCAAGCAACAGCCCGCTTCGATCTCTTCTCGGTCGCGCCTGCCTCGATGGTGAATCCCGCCGCGACGGCGTCGCGCCGGAACATCTCCACGGTCTCGAGCGAATAGACTTCGAGATCCTTGCCCACCAGGCTGAGCTTATTGAGGATGTCGTTGGTCACCGTGATGATGTGGCAGCCGATGTCGTCGGCCTGGAAAACGTTCAGGAGCTCGCGCGGGCTCGCCCAGATGAGCTCGGCCTTGGGGCGGCCTTTGAGGATGTCCACCGCCTCGGCCATCATCGGCACGGGGTCGACGCCGGTGTCGGCAATGCGTCCGGCGAAAACCGATACGATCGCCGGCGTCGTCGGCGACAGGCAGGCGGTGACGCGGCGGACCTGATCCGTCGTCAGGATTGCCGTCACGTTGACCACGACACCGTCTTGCGAAAGCTCGCGAATGAGGTCGCCGGAAAATTCCTTGCGCGTATTGGTGACGGGGATCTTTACGTTGACGTTGGGCCCCCAGGTGGCGATGGCACGCGCCTGCCGCGCCATTTCGTCGAAGTCGTCGGCGAAAACTTCAAGCGATACCGGCCGATCCGGGATGGCGGCCAGGAGCTTGCGTCCGAACTCTTCGTAATTGGTGACGCCGGCCTTGCGCACGAGGCTCGGGTTGGTGGTGAAGCCCCGCACCAGCGGGTTGGAGCTCAGCTTGACGATACTGTCGAAGTCAGCTCCGTCAGCGAAGATCTTTACCTTGAGTTGGCGTAGACGATCCATCGTTGTCCCCCTTCGCTGAACGAAGATCAATTCTCAAGTTTTTGTCAGGCGGCGCGGTCCGACATGAGGATGTGCTGCACAGCTTGCCGCAACGATCTCACCACCGCGTCTGGTCTCACGTCGCTGCAGCGATCGTATCCCCGGTCGACGAAGAGTGTATAGCAACCCACCGCTCGACCTGCAACCACATCGCTGCAACGGTCCCCCACCATGAAACTCGATGAAAAATCAATGGAAAACCGTTCGGCCGCGGCGCGCAACAAGCCGGCTTTGGGTTTGCGGCAATCGCAGTTGTCGGTTTGGCGATGCGGACAGACCTCGATCGAGTCGAGCGGCAGCTTTCTGCGCATGATGGCGTGCATCTCGTCGACCACCGCCGGATCGACGAGCCCGTTGCCGATATCGGGCTGATTGGTGACGACGACGGTCAGAAAGCCGTTCGCCTGCAGGGCTCGTATCGATTCGGTCGCTCCCGGCAGCAGGCGAAAATCTTCCAGGCGTCGCGGCGCATACGACTTGCCGTTGCGGACTTCGGCGCGAACAATGACGCCGTCGCGGTCGAGAAAAACCGCCGCCCTTCCGTGACGTAAACTCGCGCCTTCCTGTGCGCTCATTCAAGACCCGGATGCATACGGGTAATTACGCGGTCGGCTGCAGCGTGGCCGCCGGAGCGGGCACGTCCACGTCGCCACGATGATACCGCGCAAGAATGTCGTCGATCGGACCGAGCGCAACGATCTGACCCTTCTCCATTAGCGCCGCCTTGTTGCACATGTTCTTGATCATGGTGTCGGAGTGGCTGGCGAGCACGAGAATGCGCGTGCGCTGGATCAGCGCCTGCATGCGGTCCGCGGCGCGGGCGGCAAAGCGCGCGTCGCCGGTGCCGAAGCCTTCGTCGAGGAGCAGGATGTCGGGATCGATGGACGTGGCGATGGCGAAGCACAGCCGCGTCAGCATGCCGGCCGAGTAGGTTCGCACCGGCAGATCGAGATATTCGCCAAGCTCGGAAAATTCTGCGATGTCGGCGGCCTTGCGGTCGACCTCATCGGGCTTCATGCCGAGGAACATGCCGCAGGTCTTGATGTTCTCGATGCCCGAATCCTCGAGGTCGAGCCCGGGAGCCGACGTGAACATCGGCGAGATCTTACCCTCGATGCGGACCGATCCGGAGTCTGGCCAATAAACGCCGGCGAGTACTTTGAGCAGGGTCGACTTGCCGGCGCCGTTGTGCCCGATCAGCCCGAGGCGATCGCCATGCTCGAGCTCGAACGACACACGGTCGAGCGCGCGCACCACCACCCGCTGCTGCCGCGCCCCTTCATGACGGACGAGGCCGCCGGTGCGGCCGAACAGGGTATGGCGCAGGCTGCGGCTTGCCGAGCCATAGATCGGGAAATCGATGGTAACGTTGTTGACACTGACGGGAGGCAAGCGCGGTATCCCGGTTACAGCCAATAGGGAATGCGGCGGCGGAAGCGCGCGTAGAATTCGAACGTGACCAGGAAGCCGAGCAAGGTGCCGACGATCGTGACCGCGTAGTTCAGCTTGCTCGGCGCCATGCCGAGCATCGGCGCCCGCATCACCTCGATCAGGTGGTACATATAATTGAAAGTGATCACGTAATGACCGCTGCCGAGCTGGCTGGGAAGCCAGAACACCGGCGTGACGAACATCATGATCTGAATGAGGTTGCCGATCAGCGGCGGGATGTCGCGAAACCGCGTTCCGACCATGCCGAGCAGGAGAGTCAGCCAGACCCCATTCAGGCCGACGATGATGAGGCCAGGAATCACCAGCAGCGTTTCCCACGAAACCCGGACCTTGAGAACGAGCACCACCACAACGACGATGATCACGTTGTGAAAGAACACGATGATGTTGCGCCAGACCGCGACGAAATTGAGAATCGAATAGGGAAAATTGAGCTGCGTGATGATGCCGGCCCCGCCGATATAGATGCCGGTGCCTTCGGCGATGATCGTCGTGACGAAAGCCCAAGCGACGAGCCCGGAGGCGAGGAACGGCAGGTAAGACGACACGTCGGTCTTGAACAACGGCGCCCAGATGAATGTCATGCCGCCGATGAACATGCCGATGCTGAGCGTCGCCCAGAACGGCCCGAGCACGGTCCGGCGGTAGCGGCGGCGGACCTCCTGCCAGCCGAGACGGGTCCACACGTCCCACTGGGCAAAGCCGCTGACGAGGTCGGTCCAGGCGGTGGCGTAATGCGGTTTCACGAGGCCCCGTTTCAATGCGTCGGAAGGCGCCCGCCCCAGCCGCGCTCATCCAGCCCATCGGCGCGCGCTTCGGTTATCAAACCATGGTGCTGTTGGCAACCAGTGGGCGGCGCGCCGGCGCTTCCTGGCGCGCCGGCTTTTTCGCGACCTGGAAGCGAAACACGGCACTCGACCAGCGCGGCGTGAAGATCGACGGGTCGCGTTTCGCTGCCAGCGCATTGGCGTTTCGGACGAGCGGTGCGAGGCCGATGAGGACGGCGCCGGTGGCGATCGCCCGTAACAACGGACGGTCAGGCAGCGTTTTGGAGGTCCGCAGATAGAGGCGGCGGAGGGTGTCGGTGGCCCCGGACCCGAAGAAGCTGACATCGGAGACGTCGACGTCGGGGAATGCGGATTGCAGCGTGGCGTCGCTCGCCGAGAGCCAGCGGCCGCTGGTGCCGGACACGAGAAAGAGCACCTCAGCGCCGTTCCGCATCATCGGGCGGATGCGGCCATAGAGGCGATTGAGCGTCGCAAGCTCGTCGATCGTCACCTCGCACAGGCAAGCGTCATAAGGCGCATCGGCAAACACGGAGCTGCTCGCCTGATCGAGAAACAGGACGGCCGGGTCGCGGCGATCGTGCAGCATCCGGTGAAACAGCGAGTCGCCCGAGGTCAGCCACAGGATGGACGCTCCCTGGCGTTTCCATTCCGTGACACGGTCGGCGACCAGGCGGGTATCGAGCCACAGCGGATGAAACGGGCCGACATCAGGCGGCGAGCCGAAGCTTGCCCGGTACACGGCGCGCAGCATGGCCAGGGCGCGGCGCGGGAGCCCTCCCCCGGTGACGGCGACCGCATCGGCCGACGGCGGCGAAGACGGCCCCGCTTCCAGTCCGCGTTCCGCCTGGGCGGGACGCGTGCGCCGCGCCTTCATGCGTTCCTTCGCGGCCTCGAACCACACCGCGAGCTGACCGTGGCCGACATGGGGCTGGGGAACAGGAGACAGGCGCTTCACCACCTCGGCCATGAACGCTCGCGATTGCGCCATGACGTCGCCGATGTTCGGCGGAAGGTCCCCGGCGTGAATAGTGAGCAATTGGCTGCCGGCCTCGCGCTGCTCTTTCGTGGTGTACTTGGACAGATCGCGGGCGATGTCGTCGACCGACAACCACCCCATGCGGATGAGCTCCTCGCCGGTCTTCCGTTTCTGCGGTTCCAGCATGAAGAAATCGTCGGAGTCGCCGATGAAGTGCCGTTCCGCGGTGGGGCTCGCCTCCGGGATGAAGCCGAAGTCCCACACCTGCACCGGCTCGGTGATGCAGCGCTCCGGCTTGATCGCCACCAGCGCCACCGGAAACTGGTAGCCGATCAACGTGTCGTCATCGACGTACCAATAGAACTGATCCATCCAGTTCTGATGGCAGAGCCGCTGGTTGACCGTGCGCGCCTGCACCGTGGCGTGCTTGTGGTCGAGCGCGAGCCGCACCATGTCGCGCGGGGCGAACGCGAGGACGGAGCTTGCCGCGTCCACACGCGCCTCGAGCTGCGGCCAGACATCTTCCAGCACGACGCGAAAGCTCGGCGCATGGATGACCTGCTTTCCCTGCCGGATCAGTGCCCCAACATGGCGTAGCGCGCCGTCGCTGACGATGAAGTCGGCGTTGAAAAACAAAAGCCAGGTCTGCGTCATGCGCGGGCCGAGATCGGTGAACCCGCGGAACAGCGAATAGGTGAGCGTCACACCGTAATCGCCGGGCGTGTCGGTCATCAGATCGTCGAGCGAGGCGAAGCGGCAACGGCAGAGCGCGGCGGCGCGCTGGAACGACGGCGCCGCTTCGATGAACGCGAACAGCCGGTTCTCGGTGACGATCACCAGCTCGACGTCGAACTGAGTGCAGAACGTCGGCAGGTTTCCCGGCGCCAGCAGCGCCGGCAATGTGATCGACACGAGCTTGTTGGCGTAGGCCTCGCCCCAGAGAGGAATGATCAGTCGTGCCGGTTCCTTCATCGCCCACTCGACAGCCACAACTCGATACGCGACGGCCGGCCCGGGTCCTGCACCCCGGCAGCGTGACTTGAGCCAGCCATTAGGCTGCGGTCCGGCGAAAGTCCAGCGAACGGGGGACCGGCGCGCGCGGGCGAGACCTTGTCAAACGCATGGCCGCGCAGGCACACTCCGAATCAGGGGCGTTCCTAAGAATGTGGCATTTCCTCCGCTCGCGTCGTGTGGCGTGCCGGGTCAAATAGCGTCCGTATGGGGATTGCGGTCAAACAGATCGGCCTCGATGGGATCCGGCTGATCAGCCCGGCCAGGATCGAGGATACGCGCGGCTTTTTCTCCGAGGTCTACAAGCGCAACGAACTGGAAGCTGCTGGCCTGTTCCTCGACATCGTGCAGGAGAACCATTCGCTCTCCGAGCGTGTAGGAACGGTGCGCGGGCTGCACTTCCAGATCCCGCCCTTCGCGCAGGACAAGCTCATCCGCGTCGTGCGCGGCCGCATCATGGACGTCGCGGTCGATATCCGGAAGTGCTCTCCGACCTACGGCCGCCACGTCAAAGTGGAGCTTTCGGCGAAGAATTGGCAGCAATTGCTGGTCCCGAAAGGATTTGCTCACGGGTTTTGCACGTTGGAGCCCGACACTGAGGTCGTCTACAAGGTGACCAACTACTATGCTCCCGATTGCGATCGCGGCATTCTGTGGAATGACCCCGATCTCGGGATCGAATGGCCGGTCGAGGGCGTGCCGAACCTGTCCGATGCCGACCGCACCCGGCCGCGGCTGCGCGACATTCTCTCGTATTTCGATTGAGCGGATCGGATCACGAACTTCGGAAGCGCGACGGCCGCCGGCCGCCATGGCTTGTGCGCGCTTTCCGGCTGTGGCGCGACCAGGGGCTGGTTTATATCTACAAACGCGCGGGACTGCGACGGCGGCGCATCCAGTCCTACGATCCGGGTTGGATCAATGCCTACGAACCCTCCACGCCGGCGCATCTGCAGAAGATCGAAGCGCGGATAGCGGCTTTCGCACAGCGGCCGTTGTTCACCATCGTGCTGCCATTGCGGAACGCGTCGGCCGAGGATCTGCGCCGATCGTTGCAATCGGTGCAGGCGCAACTCTATGGGCATTGGGAGCTCTGCATCGCTGGCGACAATCCCGACGCCGAAATCGAATCACTCGCCGAATCCGTGGCCGCGACCGATGCGCGGATCAGGACGGTGCGAACCACCGGCGACACCGCTGATGCAGTCAATCAGGCGCTCGCCACGGGGCACCGCGACTATGTGGTGCTGTTGCGGCCGGGCGACCGGTTGGCGTCGCACGCGCTCTACATGGTCGGCGAGGAAATCGACATCTGTCCGGACGCTGCGATCGTCTACAGCGACGAGGACACGATCGACACTGATGGGCGACGCCATGATCCGCAGTTCAAATCGGATTGGAATCCTGACCTGCTGCTGTCGCGCAACTATGTCGGCTCACTCGTTGCCTGGCGCGGTGACCTGGTGCGGCAAGCGGGCGGCTTCCGCGATGCGTTCGATGAATGTCTCGACTACGACCTGACGTTGCGGCTCATGGAGCGATGCGACGCGGCCGCGATCCGTCATGTCCCGTGGGTTCTCTATCACGCGCAATCGAGCCGAACCGGCGGCAACCGTGTGCCCGACGCGGTCACCGTCGAGCAGGAGCGCGAGGCGTTACGCGCGCACCTTGCACGCGTCGGCATTCCGGCGACCGTGGAGGCGAGCCGCAGCGGGAGGTTTCACCGCGTACGGCGGCAGATTCCGGCTAGGGCGCCGCGCGTCAGCCTGATCATCCCGACGCGCGACCGCGTGCGCCTGCTCCGCGCCGCAGTCGACAGCATCCTGGCCCACACCGATTATCCGCACTACGAAATCGTCGTCATCGACAACCAGAGTGTTGAAGCCGAGACGGCGAGCTATTTCGCGTCGCTCGCCGGGCACCCGCGCGTCCGCGTGCTCAGATACGACTTTCCCTTCAACTACTCGGCTCTCAACAATTTCGGTGCCGCCCGCTGCGAAAGCGAACTCTTCGGCTTCGTCAACAACGACATCGAAGCCGTCCATCGCGACTGGCTGGATGAGCTTGTTTCGCACGCGACCCGGCCGGAAGTCGGGGCGGTGGGCCCGATGCTGCATTATCCGGACGGCAGCGTGCAGTCGGCCGGGGTCCTTGTCGGCGTCGGCGTCGCCATGAACTGCTCCACCGACCTTCCGCCCGCCGACCGGCCGCCGCGCTACGAGTTGATCCAGAACTATTCGGCCGTGACCGGGGCCTGCCTGCTGACCCGGGCTGCGTTGTTTCGCGAGGTCGGCGGCTTCAATGAGGCCGACCTGTCGGTCGCCTACAACGACGTGGACTACTGCCTCAAGCTGCGGGAGCGCGGCTATCTCGTCACATGGACCCCCTATGCCGAACTGGTCCATCACGAGTCGGCATCGCGCGGCAGCGACGAGAGC
>Ga0081540_1000892_pt1 | contig 26990 bp, 28 predicted proteins | sample TabmetS2T1R1_FD_71024 | JGI IMG/M metagenome (GOLD analysis project Ga0081540, IMG submission 71024) | Tabebuia heterophylla rhizosphere microbial communities from the University of Puerto Rico - S2T1R1 | ecosystem: Host-associated > Plants > Roots > Rhizosphere ...
CATCTGCATCGTCAACGGCGCCCTGACCTTCGCCGGCCTGCTGCTCTTCGGGGTGAAGTTCGCCTTCCTCCTCGCGACCATCGCCACCTTCTTCAGCCTCATCCCGATCTTCGGGACCATCATCAGCTCGTTCCCCATCGTCATCATGGCGCTGGCGCAGAGCTGGCGGGCCGGGTTCGGGATGCTCTTCTGGATCATCGGCATCCACGCCCTGGAGGCGTACTTCCTGAATCCGAAGATCATGGGCAACGCGGCGCGCATGCACCCGGTGGTGGTGGTGTTCGCGCTGATCGCCGGCGAGCGCAGCTACGGGCTGCTCGGCGCGCTGTTCGCGGTGCCGGTGGCGGCGGTGTTCGTGGCGTGCTTCGAGTTCGCCCGGCGCAAGGCGCAGCCGGTGCCGGTGGACTTGCTGGAAGGCTAGACGCTCAGCCCCCCGAAACCAGGGGGACGCTGATGAGCGGCGCTGCCGCGCCGTCGATAGGGCTCAGCACTGCCGGGCGACGACGCAGTGGCCGGTGCCGTCGCAGAACGGCGTGCCGCACCCGTTCAGCAGCGTCTGGTTCGTCGGGTCGGGGCTCCCCGTCGGGCAAGCATTGGGCGCCGGACAGCTGGGCGCCCGGGACGTGTTCACCACCCCGGTCCCGTTTCCGCAGCACCCGTTCGACACGCAGTCCGCCTGCGAGGTGCACACGTCGCCGACCACGCCACCGCCACCGTCGTCCGCCGGACCGCAGGCCGCGACCCCGAGCAGCGCGCCCGCGAGAAGTCCCCACCAGTTCCGCTTCATGGAGCCCACACCCTCCTGTCGACGCCCTGTGACGGGCGCCGGCGGGGGAATCTTCACCTGTTCATCGAGCCGAGGAAGTCCGCGTTCGACTTGGTGGGTCGCATGTGCTTGAGAACGAACTCCATCGCGTCGATCGGCGTGAACGGATGGAGGACCTGCCGGAGGGCGGTGACCCGGATGAGGTCCTCGGGCTTGAGGAGGAGCTCCTCCTTCCGCGTTCCAGACTTGTTGATGTCCAGACAGGGGAAGATGCGCTTCTCCATCAACTTCCGGTCGAGCACGATCTCGGAGTTACCGGTTCCCTTGAACTCCTCGAAGATGACCTCGTCCATGCGGCTGCCGGTGTCGATGAGCGCGGTGCCGATGATGGTCAGGCTCCCACCCTCCTCGATGTTTCGCGCCGCGCCGAAGAACCGCTTCGGCTTGTGGAGGGCGTTGGAGTCCACGCCGCCGGAGAGGATCTTCCCCGAGGGCGGAACCACGGTGTTGTAGGCCCGGGCCAGACGGGTGATGGAGTCGAGCAGGATGCACACGTCGTGCTTCTGCTCGACGAGGCGCTTGGCCTTGTCGATGACCATCTCCGCCACCTGCACGTGGCGGGTGGCCGGCTCGTCGAAGGTGCTGCTCACCACCTCGCCCCGGACGTTGCGCTCCATGTCCGTCACTTCCTCGGGGCGCTCGTCGACCAGCAGCACGATGAGGAAGATCTCCGGGTGGTTCTGGGCGATGGCGTGGGCGATGTTCTGGAGGAGGACCGTCTTGCCCGCCTTCGGGGGAGCGACGATGAGGCAGCGCTGTCCGAGGCCGATGGGCGTGAAGAGGTCGATGATGCGGGTCGTCATCTCCGACCCGTCGAACTCGAGGTTCAGCTTCCGCGTCGGATAGAGCGGAGTGAGGTTGTCGAAGAGGATCCGCTCCCTCGCCTCGTTGCTGCTCGGGTCGACGAAGTTGACCTTGTCGACCTTCTGCAGCGCGAAGAAGCGCTCGCCCTCGCGGGGCTGGCGGATGGGGCCGTAGACCGTGTCGCCGGGGCGGAGGTTGAAGCGCCGCACCTGGCTCGGGCTCACGTAGATGTCGTCGGGACTGGGCTGGTAGTCGCTGTCCGCGCTCCGGAGGAACCCGAAGCCGTCGGACTGCAGCTCCATCACGCCCTCGGCGTGCACCTCGAACTTCTTGTCCGCGATGCCGGAGAGCAGGGCGAAGATGAGGTCCTGCTTCTTCAGCCCCTGCGTCCCCTCGACCCCGAAGTCCTGGGCCATGTGAGACAGCTCGGTGATCTTCATCCGCTTCAGGTCGTTGAGGCGGAGCACCTGCATCGGGGTGCCATCGGGACCCGTCACCACCGAGACGGCCTCGGAGGCCTCGGGCCCGGAGGGCCGCTCGGCGATCACCGGGGGCGCTGACGGGTCCTCGGGGACGGCGTTGAGGTCGTCGTCCCGGACGGGGCGGGAGATGGCGGTGAGGACCGGCCGGAGGGGGGTCTGTCCCTCGGTGTCCTCGACGCCGTTGGACTCGCCGTCGGTGGACTCGGGGTCACGCTTGCGGCGGACACCCTTGCGGCGGGGGGCGGATGCGGTCGACTCCTCGGAGGCGACCTCGAGGTCCGCGGACTTTTCTTTGCTGGAACGGGCTTTGCGCATTGGGAAGACGTGCACCCCCACGCCACGGAGAGGGGCGGGGGACCTTGCCGCCCCGGCAGCCGCTCGGCGCCTCGACAGCAGCGAGAGGCGCTCACTCCAAGCTGCGGTGGCCGGTGCGGAGATGAGGGACCTGTGAGCGGTGGACTTCCACATCACCCACGGGTGAGAAGGACGTTATTGACCGACCCTCCCAGTGTCAAGAAGACCTGACCCTGGGGTGCGCACCCCTCGACCACCCGTGACTGTCGACACCGCCCGAGCCCGCGCCGAGGAGCTGAAGGCCCAGATCGCCCGGGCTGACCACCGGTACTACGTCCTGGACGACCCGGAGCTGAGCGACGCCGAGTACGACGCGCTGGTGCGGGAGCTCCAGGCGCTGGAGACCGAGCACCCCGAGCTCCGGACCCCCGACTCCCCCACCGCGCGGGTGGCCGGGACCCCTTCGGAGAAGTTCCGGGCCGTGACCCACCGGGTCGCGATGCTGAGCCTCTCCAACGCCTTCAGCGACGAGGAGCTGCTCGAGTTCGATACCCGGGTCCACAAGGTGCTCGGACCGGAGGAGGTGGCCTACGTCTGCGAGCCCAAGCTCGACGGCCTGGCGGTGGAGCTGACCTACGTCGACGGGCAGCTGGTGGAGGGGGCCACCCGCGGTGACGGCTCGGTGGGCGAGGACGTCACGGCCAATCTCCGTACCATCCGGGTGCTGCCGCTCGCGCTGAAGCGTCCGGCCTCGGGCCCTCCGGTTCCTTCCCGGGTGGAGGTCCGCGGCGAGGTGTTCCTCCGCCGCGCGGACTTCGCCCGCCTCAACGCGCGCCGGGAGCAGGAGGGGGAACCGCTCTACGTGAACCCGCGCAACACGGCCGCCGGCTCGCTGCGGCAGCTCGACCCTGGCATCACCGCCTCGCGTCCCCTCTCCTTCTTCGCCTACGAGCTCGGCGGCTGGGGCGACTCGGCGGGCGTCGCGCCGTTCACGCTGCACACCGAGAAGCTGTCCTGGCTGCAATCCGTCGGGCTTCCCGTCAACCCCGAGAACCGGAGCGTGCCCGGGCTGGAGGGGGTGCGGCGTGCGTACGCCGACTTCCTCGCTCGCCGCCACGCGCTGGCCTACGAGGTGGACGGGATGGTGGTGAAGCTGGACGCCGAGGACGCGCGGCGACGGCTGGGACAGGTCTCGAAGAGCCCTCGCTGGGCGGTGGCCTACAAGTTCCCGCCCGAGGAGGCCACCACCAAGGTGGAGTCCATCGAGGTGAACGTCGGCCGGACCGGCGCGCTGACCCCGGTCGCCTTCCTCACCCCGGTGCAGGTCGGTGGAGTGACGGTCTCTCGGGCCACGCTCCACAATCCGCTCGAGCTGAAGCGGAAGGACGTGCGGGTCGGCGACCAGGTGTTCGTCCGGCGCGCGGGCGACGTCATCCCGGAGATCGTGAAGGTCATCGACTCGGTACGGACCGGCGCCGAGGTGCCGTACGTCTTCCCTGACCACTGCCCGGTGTGCGGCTCGGCGGCGGTGATGGACGAGGACGGGGCCATCCTCCGCTGCACCGGCCTGGACTGCCCCGCGCAGCTGCAGGCGCGGCTGCAGCACTTCGCCAGCCGGGGCGGGATGGACATCGAGGGGCTGGGGGACAAGCTCTCCGCCCAGCTCGTGGAGTCCGGCAAGGTGACCCGCGCCGCCGACCTCTACCGGCTCGACCTGGCCACGCTCGGGGAGCTCGAGCGGATGGGCGAGAAGAGCGCGCAGAACTTCCTCGCCGCGCTGGAGCGGAGCAAGCGGCCCCCGCTGCGGCGCTTCCTCTACGCGCTCGGGATCCGTCACGTGGGCGAGGCCACCGCCCGGGCGCTGGCAGACCACTTCAAGGACGTGCGCGCGCTCTACTCCGCCGACGACGAGGCCCTGACCCGGGTGAAGGACGTGGGTCCGGAGATGGCCAAGGTGATCGCCGGGTTCTTCGCCGAGCAGCGGAACCGGGAGGGCATCGACGCGCTCCTCGCCGCCGGGGTGGACCCGCTGCCGCCCGAGGACACCTCGCGGGGGCCGTTTGTCGGGAAGACCCTCGTCCTCACCGGGACCCTCGCCGGCCTCACCCGCGAGCAGGCCAAGGAGGAGGTCGAGCGGCGCGGGGGGAAGATCTCCGGCAGTGTCTCGAAGAAGACCGATTTCGTCGTCGCCGGGGAGGAAGCCGGGAGCAAGCTCAAGAAGGCAACCGAGCTCGGGGTGAAGGTGCTCGACGAGCGGGCCTTCCTGGATCTCCTCGCCACGCCGTCGTAGAGGAGCGTCTTTCATGGAGCGCTCGGCCGTACACCTGGTGGTCGTGGGACGCGTGCAGGGGGTCGCCTTCCGGGCCCGCGCCGCGGCCGAGGCGCACCGGCTCGGGGTGACCGGCTGGGTGCGGAACCGGATGGACGGCACGGTCGAGGCGAAGGCCGAGGGCGCGCCGGAGGCGGTGAAGGCCTTCGTGGCATGGTGCAGGCACGGGCCTGCGCTGGCGGAGGTCGACGAGATCCGGGTCACCGAGGTGCCGCCGACCGGGCTCGAGCGCGGCTTTCAGATAGGAACCACAGGGTGAGCCACCTCTGCGGAGTGCTCGGCATCCGTGCCGGCTCGAAGGTCTCGGTGGTGAATCCACCGCCGGGGTTCGTGGTGCGCCTCAATCCGTTGCCCGACGGGGTGGAGTTCCTGGTCACCGCGCAGACGGGGCTCGACGTGGTGCTCTTCTTCACCCGGAACGCGGGCGAGCTGCTCACGCGGCTGCCCGCGCTCGCTCGGTCCATCGCTCTGGACGGCCGGATCTGGGTTGCGTGGGTGCAGGCGACGAGCACGCTGGACGAGGACATGGTCCGCCAGGCGGGGCTCGACCTGGGCCTGGTCGACGACAAGCGGGCGAGCCTCGGCGACGAGTGGATGGCGCTCCGGCTGAAGCGGGAAACACGGGCCCGACCCTCCCGGCCGGGGAGCCGCCAGCCGTCCATCGCCGACGCCTGAGCCCGCTGAAGGCCGTTGAAGGTGCCTGACACCTTCAATGCGGGGCCCGCCCGTCCCGCCCGGGGAGCCGCCGGGCGTCCTGCGCGGTCGTCTGAGCCCGTTGAAGGTGCCCGTTGAAGGTGCCTGACACCTTCAATGCGGGCGGCGGCGTGTGACTGCCGGGTGGCGGCCTGGATCCGCAGGCTTTGCGGGATCTCTTGCGCAGGGCGCCCCTTCTCTGCAAATATAGGGACTGAAAGGGATTTTTGACGGGACCTGCGTCCCGGGGACGCCGCAGCGTGCGGCGCACCCACCCGGGCGTCCGAGGCCACTGGCCCGGCGACCCCTAACCCGGAGCATCGGCCGCAGGAACGCAGCACCAAAGCACTTCGAGGGAGTCCTGACTCTCGTGAACCCCCTGCATTCGACGACCGAGCACCGCCCAGGCGGCCCTCGGTCTGCGCCGCCTGGGACACGACCGGACGCCCTCATCACGCGCCTTTCCGGACCGTTCGATTCCGCCGCCACCCGTCCGGCGGTCGGCGAGTTCGGATGCGCGCGCACGGGGTTCCCCCATGGGCAGCATCCTCTTGATCAACGCGGCCGGCCGCGAGACACGCGTGGCACTCGTCGAGAACGGCCACATCGCGGAGTTCTATCTCGAGCGTAAGAAGGACAAGGGAGTCGTCGGCAACATCTACAAGGGCCGTGTCGTCCGGGTGCTCCCCGGTATGCAGGCGGCCTTCGTCGACATCGGGCTGGACAAGGCCGCCTTCCTCTACGTTTCCGACGTCGTCTACGACCCTGACTTCGCCCGAGCTCAGTTCGAGCTGACCGAGGGCGAGCACGAGGACGCTCCCGAGGTCCCCGACGAGCTCGAGGACAACGGAGCGACCGTCACCGAGCCGGTGGCCGAGGCACCGTCGCTGCACGCCGAGGTCGTGGACGTCGACGCCCACGCCGACGCCCTGCACGAGGCGGCGCACGCCGAGGCCTTCGAGGGCGCTCCGCCCGGACTCGAGCCGGGCGAGGACCTGGAGGACGACGAGGAGGACGCCGCCGAGGCGGCCGACGCTGTGGACGCACTCGCCGCCGGCCACGCCTCGGACGAGCCGCACGAGGCCTCCGGAGGCCCGGCGCTCGAGACCTCCCCGGGAACGACCGACACCGAGAGCGCGCCGGCCTCCGCGATCGCCGACACGCCCGCCGTCGAGCCGGAGTCAGCGCGCGACGCGATGCCGCTCGCCTCACCCGAGCTCGCAGCGGTCATCCCTCCTGTCGCCGAAGCCCCGGGTAGCCAGGGCGAGCCCGCAGCGGCTGCCGCGAACCCCGCGCCCCAGGGCAAGGACCGCCGCCAGGACCAGGGCGAGCGACGCGCCCCCCGCGAGCTCCGCAAGCGGCAGCAGCAGGAGAAGGGTCGCGATCGGGACCGTGACCGGGGCCGAGGCGGCCACGGCAAGGGCGATCGCCGCGAGGACCGCCCCAGGCCGCGGAAGGAGGTCCGCATCGAGGACCTCCTCAAGGTCGGCCAGGAGGTGGTGGTCCAGATCTCAAAGGACCCCATCGGCAGCAAGGGCGCCCGCCTCACCTCGCACATCAGCATCCCCGGCCGGCACCTGGTCTTCATGCCCACCGTCGATCACGTGGGCATCAGCCGCCGCATCTCCAACGAGAAGGAGCGCCGTCGCCTCCGGGAGATCGTCGACCGGCTCCGCCCCCCCGGCACCGGCTTCATCGTCCGCACCGTCGCGGAGAACGTTCCCCAGGCCAAGCTGGAGAGCGACATCCGGTTCCTGATCGAGATCTGGAACCAGGTGGTGCAGAAGAACGAGAAGCGCGGCGGACCGGGGCTGATGCACCCGGACCTGGATCTCATCCTCCGGGCGACCCGCGACCTGTTCGCCGCCGACGTGGAGAAGCTGGTGGTGGACGAGCGCGAGGAATACGAGCGGATCCTCGGCTTCGTCACCGCGCAGGACCCTGCGCTGGCCCAGCGGGTGGTGCTCCACGACACGGACGAGCCGATCTTCGACAGCTACGGGATCGAGCAGGAGATCCGCCGCGCCACCCAGCGCAAGGTGTGGCTGAAGAGCGGCGGCTACCTGATCATCGACCAGGCCGAGGCGCTCACCGCCATCGACGTCAACTCCGGGCGCTACGTCGGGAAGAAGAGCCTCGAGGAGACGATCACCAAGATCAACATGGAGGCGGCCAAGGAGATCGTCTACCAGCTCCGGCTCCGCAACATCGGCGGCATCATCATCTGCGACTTCATCGACATGGAGAAGACGCAGAACCGGGACAAGGTCTTCAAGGCGCTCCAGGAGGCGCTGGGCCGCGACAAGGCGAAGACCAACGTGCTCCGAATCAGCGAGCTCGGCCTGGTGGAGATGACCCGGAAGCGCGTCCGCGAGTCCATCGGCCGGATGCTCCACGAGGACTGCGGCTACTGCGGCGGCCAGGGCTTCGTGAAGACGGCGACCACCGTCGCCTACGAGATCTTCCGCGAGATCCGCCGCGAGACGCCCAACTTCAAGGACCCGACGCTGGTCGTGAACTGCAACGCCGAGGTGGCGCGCCTGCTCCAGAACGACGAGCGGCAGGAGCTGCGGCACCTGATGGACCGCTACAACAAGACCATCCAGGTCCGTCCCCAGAGCAGCTACCACCGCGAGCAGTACGACCTGTACGGCCGGAGCGCGCACGGCGAGGACCACAAGGTCGCCGCCTCCTCCTCCACCCTGCGCGCGCCGGAGGGCCTGGGCCAGCCGATGGAGCGGAGCGAGCCGGTGGCGCGTGAGCGCGACCGGGACCGCGATCGGGACAGGGATCGGGATCGCGACCGCGGGCACCGCGGTGGACGCAACCGCCGCGGGCGCGACCGGGACCGTGACCGGGACAAGGACAAGGACAAGGACAAGGACCGGGGCGACCGCGAGCGCCGCGAGGGCGGAGGCGGCGGCCAGGCCGCGGCTCCTGCGCCGTCCGGCGCGGGCGCGGACAAGTCGCCCGGCGCCTGATGAAGGGGCGGCCCTCGCTCGAGCCCGGGGGTGACCTCGACCGGAGGCCCGGGCGGTGACGACGGCGGCGCTCGCCCCCCGGAGGTCGGCCGAGGCCGCGCGCGGCATCCGCGCCGTCTTCGCCGGATATCGCGGCGAGCACCTCGGGCTCCGCGCGGCGGCACTCACCTACGTCAGCATCTTCTCCCTCATCCCCATGGCGGTGGTGGGGCTCGTCCTGCTGCGACAGCTCGCGGAGGAGAGCTTCGAGCGGCGGCTGGAGCACCTCGTGCTCCGGCTCCTCTCGCCGGGGCTCGCCGAGAGCACCCTGGCGACGATCCGGGGCATCCTGACCGACGCGTCGGCCCGGGTCGCCGGCGGCGTCGGCTTCGTCGCGCTGGTCATCTCCGCGATTCCCCTCATCAAGATGTTCGATGCCGCGCTGAACGAGGTGTGGAGCGTCCGGGAGAACCGCCCCTATGCGGTGCGGGTCCTGGTGTGGCTCGCGGCGCTGATCACCATCCCGCTCCTGCTCGGCACCGCCGTCTCCGCAAACTCGCTCCTGCGGCGATTCCTGAACGAGTCAGGCATCCCGTTCCGCGGCGAGATCCTCTGGGTGGTCGCGCTTCTCACCGCGATCGGCGCCCTGACCCTGCTCTACGTCGTCACCCCCAACTGCCGGGTTCGCTGGATCTACGCGTTCATCGGGGCCACCGTGTCGGGGATCGTCTGGACGGCCCTCCGGGCCGGGTACGCGAGCTTCGCCACCCAGACCTTCCGCTACGGCGTGCTCTACGGGTCGCTGGGTGCCATTCCACTCTTCCTGCTCTGGCTTTACCTGAGCTGGCTCGTGGTGCTCGCCGGCGCCCGGCTGGCCTACGCGCTCCAGAATGCGCGCTTCCACTCCATCTGGCCGGTGCTGGTGAGTCACCCGCGAGGGCGGGAGCTGGCGGCTGTCCGGGTGGTCCAGCACCTCACCCGCGCCTGGCTCGAGCAGGGGCAATCTCCGGACCGGGCCACGCTCGCCCGGGACATCGAGCTGCCCGAGGACGTGGTGCAGCCGATCCTCGAGGCGCTCCGCGATGCCGACCTGGTCCACGAGGGACGCCACTCCGGATGGAGCCCAGCGCGGGATCCAGCCCAGCTCAACCTGGGTCAGGTGACGGCGGCGCTGTGGGGGACGGCGCTCGGGGAACCGAGCGACCTGGACCCCTCGTTGCCGGCGCGGGACCTGGCGCAGGTCGACGCCCTGCTGCTGGCCGCCGACACGGACGCGTCCCGCAAGCTGCAGTCCTGGAGCTGGGTGGACCTCGCCGACCTCGAGCGCCGGCCACCCACACCAAAATCCTGAGGCATTGCCGCAGCTTGTCGGAGGCGCCGGCTTGCATGTGGCGCTGGATTCTGCAAGTGTCCAGAACCACTGGCGGGTTCGCCGACCTGCCAAGGGAGCGTCCCGGCGATGCTGAAGAGCGACCTCATCAACATCCTCGTGTCGAAGCGCGGAATTACGCAGAAGCAGGCCGAGGCGACCATCGAGACGATCTTCGAGGCGATGAAGGATGCGCTTTGCCGAGGAGAAAACATCGAGATCCGCGGGCTTGGCGCCTTCCACGTGAAGCACTACGACGGCTACCAGGGGCGTAACCCCAAGACCGGACAGGTCATCCCGGTGAAGCCGAAGCGCGGCCTCCTCTTCCGCACCGGCAAGGAGCTCCGCGACCGCGTCAACCGCGCGGCGGCGAGCACCGCACGGGTGGACGGCTCGACCGAGGACGACGCGGCCTGACTCGGGCCCCCGGCTTCCGAGGGAACGCGCATCGAACCGAATCGCCGGCCGGAGATGATCCGGCTCAGGCCGACAGCCGACCGAGCGGCTTGACCCGGAGCGCCGGGTCCAGCTCCGCGTAGGCCAGCACCGCCACCTCGGGAAAGGCGCCCTCGCACAGCGCACGGAGCGGACGTCGCACGTCGCCCGAGGCCAGGAGCACCGCGCGGCCGTCCTCCACCAGGGCGGCCACCGCCTCGAGCAAGGCCTGGACGCGCTCCGGCTCCAGCGCCGGCGCTCCGTCCACCGAGCGGGTGCGGAGCGTCTCCTCCAGCGCGGGGTCCACCAGCCAGGCGAAGAGCGCGCCGGAGGGCGCGTGCCGGTGGCAGATCCATCGGGCCAGGGCCTGGCGGCACCGCTCGGCGAGCAGGGCGGCGTCGCCGTCGACGGTCGGAGAGGCGAGCGTCTCCAGAACTCCGCGGAGATTGCGCACGCTGACGCCCTCCTGGAGCAGTCGGCGCAGGACGTCGGTGAGCACCGGGAGCGACACCTTCTCCAGGACCGGCCGGACCAGCGCGGGGCAGCGCGCGTCGAGCGCGTCCAGCAGCAGCTGCACGTCCTGCAGCCCGAGGAGCGAGGGGGCGTGGCGGCGGGCCACGCTCGCCAGGTGCTCGACCACCACCTCGGCAGGGGCGCGGGGCTCGAGACCGGCGAGCTCCAGCCGCTCGCGCGCGGGCTCCGGAACCCGGGCCAGCGCCCTGCCCGTGGCGGGATCCTCCACCGGCTCTGCCTCGACGGAGAGGAAGCCGAGCTCGACGGCCGCGCTGCGCACCAGGAGACCCGAGGTGGGGAGTCGGCCGCTCGCGGCCGGAACTTCGTCCACCAGCACCCGGTAGGAGCCTTCGGGGAGCGCAGCCCCGGCCCGGACGTGGACGCCGGGCATCCGGAAGCCCAGCTCGACCTCCAGCGCACCGCGCATCCGGCGGAGCGCATCCTGGAAGACGCGGGCGCCGCCCGCACCGTCGATCCATCCGGGGGCGAGCTCGAGCGCGAGGGCCGAGACCGCGGTCGGAGCCTCGGCCGGGTCCGCCGGCGCCCCCGCTGCGTTCTGCGGCGTGGCGGTCGCGGGTTCCTCGGCCGTCACCGCGCCGGTGGGACGCCACCATTGCCCGAACGCAGCCAGCCCGCCGGCGATCGCGAGGAAGGTGAGGCGAGGCATCCCGGGGACGAGCGAGAGCGCACCGGCCACGCCCGCCAGGAGGAACAGCGCGCCGCGGCTGCCGAAGAGCTGCGCGCCGATGTCGTCGCCCAGCCCGTGCCCCTCCTCCCCTGGGGCGACGCGGGTCACCACCAGCCCGGCGGCAACCGCGATGCAGAGCGACGGCACCTGGCTCACCAGCCCGTCCCCGATCGCGATGAGCGCGTAGCGGGCGAGCGCTTCCTGACCGTCCAGCCCGTGCTGGAACATCCCGACCAGCACGCCGCCCACGCCGTTGACCAGCACGATCACCAGACCGGCGAGGACGTCGCCCTTCACGAACTTCATCGCCCCGTCCATGGCTCCGAACATCTGCGACTCGCGCTCGAGGCTGCGCCGCCGCTCCCGGGCGACACCCTGCTCGATGAGGCCGGCCCGCAGATCGGCATCGATCGCCATCTGCTTGCCGGGCATGGCGTCCAGGGTGAAGCGGGCCGCGACCTCGCTCACCCGCTCGGCGCCCTTCGCCACCACGAGGAACTGCACCAGCGTCACCACTGCGAAGACGACGCCGCCGACGACGTAGTCCCCCCGCACCACGAACTCGCCGAAGGCCTGGATGACCGCGCCGGCATGGCCCTCGGCCAGCGCGAGCCGGGTCGAGGACACGTTCAGGGCCAGACGGAAGAGCGTGGTCACCAGGAGCAGCGTCGGAAAGGCGCTGAGCTCGAGCGGACCCGCGGCGCGGAGAGCAGCGACGAGCAGCGCCGCCGCGGCGACCAGGTTGAGGGCAAGCCCGAGGTCGAGGAGCCAGCCGGGGAGTGGAACGACGAGCGCCCCGAGGATCGCGGCGACGAGGCAGGGCAGGACGAGCTCGCGGTGGCGCTGCACGGCCGCGAGGAGCCGGCGGATCTGCGGCCTCACGGGGTTCCCTCCGCCCGATCGAGCGCATGCTGGAGCACCACCGCGGCGGCGCGGTACAGCTCCTCCGGGACCTCCTCGCCCACGTCGTACTGGACGAGGCCCCGGGCGAGTGCCACGTCGCGGACGACGGGCACGCCCAGCGCCAGTGCTTCGGCCCGGATGGCGCGCGCCTCTTCCTCCCGGCCGCGGGCGACCAGGTACGGCGCGTCGCACTCCTCGGGAGCCCAGCGCAGGGCCACGGCGACGTGCACCGGGTTCACCACCACCACCGAGGCTGCTTTCACTCCGCGCGCCCGGCCTGCGAGCAGAAGCTGCCGATGCGCAGCCCGCCGATGCGCCCGGTGACGCGGATCTCCTTCCTGCTCGCGATGCTCGCGCCGCACCTCGTCGCGGCTCATGCGCAGCGAGCGGCGGTGCCGCCTCCGGGCGATCATCAGATCCAGCACGCCGATGGCCGCTGCAAGGAGGAGCGCGTGCGACCAGAGACGAAGCGCCGGCGGCCGGAGCAGGATCAGCCCTGCGCCCGGGGCATCGAGGGCCGGGAGGCGAAGCGCGGACGGCAGCAGGCTCCAGACGCCCACGACCAGCACGCTCGCGAGGAGCGCTGCCACCCCGGCGCTCCGGCCGAGCTCGGCCAGCATCCGCCACGTGAAGAGTCGCTTCAGCCCGGCGAGCGGATCGAGCCGCTCGAGCCTCGGTACCAGGACGGCGGCGGACGGAGCCCAGCCAGCCGTCGCGAGCCCGGCGACCGCGGCCCCGAGAAGCGCACCCCCGAGCGCCGGGGCGCATGCGCGGACCAGAAGCGAGAGCGCCTGGTTCAACGCGACGGGGACCGAGGCACCCTGGCCGAGGAGCGCGGCGGTCCAGGCGCGCAGCTCGACCGTCGCGGCGCCAACCCCGAGGGCGGCCCCGGCGCTTCCGCCGGCCAGCACCAGGCTGCCGGAGAACAGGCGACTGCGTGGCACCTGCCCTCGCTCGCGCGCCTGCCGGAGCCGGCGCGGCGTGGGTTCCTCGGTCCGGTCGCCACTCATCGGCCGAGCACCTCGGGGAGCCAGCGCTCGGGCGACAGGACCCACTCGAGCAGTCGGTCCGAGGTCAGCCCCAGCGAGAGCCAGAGCATGGTACCGCCGCCGAGGATGCGCACCGGCGTCGCCAGCTCGGTCGCCGGAAGTCCGGGGGCTGCTCGCAGGACGAGGCCGACCGCGGCATCCGTCGCCCAGCTCAGCGCGACCACCGGGGCCGCGACCGCGAGCCCGGTGGCGAGGGCCACCCCAACGAGTCGGGCCAGCGCGAGCGATCCGCCGCCGGCGAGCGCGGCCCCGTGGGGGGCCAGCACGAAGCTGCGGGCCATCGCGTGGACCAGCACCGGAAGCGCTCCTGCCGCGACGGCGACCGCGAGCAGCAGCTGGTGCAGAAGATCTCCGGTCGCGGCCTCGCGATGCCCCGCCACCGGGAGCGCCGCCTCGGCGGAGGTGCCGCGGACCAGGTCGACGAGCCGCCCACCGATTCGCGCCGCATCGAACGGAAGGGCCGCGCCCATGCCGATGAGGACCCCCAGCGCAGCCTCACGACCGCACCGCACGAGGACCTCGAGCGAGCCCTCGGGGACGTCCCCGACGAGGGGCCGAAGGGCGAGGCCGATCGCACCGGCCACCGCGAGTCGCACCGGGGCGGGCACCAGCTGGCCCCCGAGCAGCGGACAGAGGAGCGACACCGGGAGCACCCGCAGCGCGGAGAGAGCCCACGCCAGCAGCTCGGGGCGGACGACCTCGAGGAGCTGGGCCACTCCCGCGCTCACCGGACGGAGCCCACTGCCTGGAAGAGCGCGGCGGTGAACCGCAGCAGCTGTCCACCGATCCAGGGGAAGGCCACCGCCAGCGCGAGCAGCGCGGCACAGAGCCGCGGAACGATGGAGAGAGTGGGCTCCTGGACCTGGGTCACGGCCTGGAGCAGGCCCATCCCGACCCCGACGACGAGCCCGGCGAGCACCGGCGGCATGGAGGCCAGGACCATCAGGAGCAGGGCCTCCCGTCCGACGGTGAGCAGCGCCTCGGTGGTCATGCCCGGTACCCCTGCACCAGGCTCCGGGCGAGCAGCGACCACCCGTCCACCGCGACGAAGAGGAGGACCTTGAACGGAAGGCTCACCTGCGACGGCGACAGCGACTGCATCCCGAGGGCGAGCAGGACGTTGGCCACCACCATGTCCACCACCAGGAAGGGAAGGAAGATCAGGAAGCCGATCTGGAACGCCTGCTTCAGCTCGGAGAGCACGAAGGCCGGCGCGACGACCGCGAGGTCGCTCTCCGACACCTGGGCTCCTCCGCGGAGCTCCCGCGAGAGGGCGGCGAACTCTGCGCGAAGCTCGGGGGTGCCGTGCTCGACGAGAAACGCGCGGAGCGGCTCCGAGGCGCTGCGAGCGACCCTGAGCATCTCCGGCCCGGGCGCTGCCGGGAGCCGCTCGCCCTGGACCCGGGCGAGCATCGCCTCGGCGACGGGGCTCATGACCACCAGGGAGAGGACCGCCGAGAGGCCGGTCAGCACCATGGTCGGCGGCGCCTGCTGCGTTCCGAGCGCCGACCGGGTCAGCGAGAGCACCACGCTCATCTTGGTGAAGCTGGTGAACATCACGAGGAGGAAGGGCAGCAGGCTCATCCCCGCGAGGAGGACGAGCAGCGAGACGGGGTTAGGGCCCGCGTCCGGGAGCGAGAAGGGCGCCGCGAGGGCGACCGTGCCGAGGGTCATCCTGCCTCCTCGAGGCGTAACGAGATGACCGTGGCTCCGGTGGCGACCAGGTACCGGCGACCCCCGGTCTCGACGAGCACGAGCGTCTGGCGCGGCCCGAGCTGCACTCGCTCGAGGACGCGGACGGCGGGGGGCGCCGCGGGAGCGGAGACCCGAGCGCGAAACGTCACCGCGACCGCACCGACCGCCGCGAGCAGCGCGGCCGCGGCGCCACGGAGGTTCGGCCCGAGCACCCCGAGCATGAGGAGGCCACCGCCCAGCGCGGCGAGGAGGACGAGCGGCCGTCGGGGGAGGGCGGTGACGATCACGGGACGAGCTCCAGCACCCGGGCCGCGACCTCACCCTCCACCTCCACCAGCTCCGCCCTGCCGATGCGCCGGTCACCGGCGCGCAGGATCACCGGGTCGCCGGCGCTCACCCGGAGTCGCACGACGGCACCGGGCTGGAGGGCTCCGAGCTCGGACAGGGAGAGAGAGACGCGAGCGAGCTCCACCTCGAGCTCGACGGGCAGTTCGGACAGCGCGGGATCCACGTGCGTGACCTCCTGGGAAGGTGGGTGCGCCTCGACGGCGTCATGACGAAGGCCGTCGGCCGCGAGCGTTCCGCGAAGCGCGACCCCGGAGCGGACGAGCGCGACCGGACCGTGGAGGTGCCCGTCGACGAGCCGGGCCCCGGGGAGCACCACCGCCGCGCCCGCGAACCCGGCGACCCGGTGCCCCCAGGCCGCACCGCACGCGATGCGCGGCGAGAAGTCGATCCGGATCCCCGAGGTGACGGGGCCAGGCCCGGGGCGGTGGCCCGGGGCGCTGAGCGCAACCGCTCGAAGCGCCAGCTCGGGCACGTGAAGCACCGCTCGGCCCCGGACGGCGGGACCCTCGAGGTCGATCTCGATGAGCGTCGAGGCGCCGGAGCCGAGCCGGCGCTCGGCGTCCGCCCGGGCGAGCCCGACCTCCGCGAGGCGAGGCCGCCAGCGCGCCTCCGCGCTGCCGATCTCACGAAGAGCGGCGAGCACCCGGAGAAGCACCTCGGCAAGCAATGCCCGCTCGAAGCGCGTCACGGCGAGCACCGGGACATCGGGACAGGTCCCTCCGGTGCGGAGCGCAGCGAGCGTGGCGACGAGTCGCGGGTCCACCTCGAGCATGGCCTCGGCGCCGGGTCCCTCGAGCGCGACGGCGCAGAGGACGGCGCTGTGGCCGAGCGCGCGCGACGGCTCCGAGGGCGAGTCGGCCATGCGGGCCGTGAGGTGGATCTCGGTCGAGAGGGTCCTGGAGAGCACTCCCGCGGCTGCATTCCGGAGCGCTTCGAGCTCGGCGCAGAGCACGGGCTTCCGGCCGAGCAGCACCCGCGCCCGGCTCACCTTCCGGGTCGTGAGCCGGAGCGGTGCCGGACGGGTGCTCTGGACGGGGAGCGCACGCATCGGCGGGAGGACGTTGCGAGCGACGGGCCAGCAGGCGGTCGAGGGACCGGGCCCATCGAGGGTCCACCGGTGGAGACGGGTTCAGCGCCGGGGCGAGACGGTGCCGCCGGCGTCGAGACCGATCTCGGCCAGGGTGCGGCGGGTCGCCCGTCGTTGCCCCCGCGGCCCACACCCGGAGACCGCGGCGAGGGAATGCGCGAGGCTCCCCTCAGGGTGGGAGTCCCCAGCGCATCGGCCCCGGCGGCCCGGGGATCGCCGCACGCTCTGCGTCGGTCCGCGCGCGACGTCGCCGGAGCTCGAGCGCGAGCGACTCCTCGCCTCGCGCCATCGCCCAGCGGTGATTCGCGGCGAACACCGGCTTCAGCAGCCAGGACAGAGAACGCAGCAGCGGCTTCCGGGCGCGGATCCTCCAGTCGTAGGTCACGTCCACTGCCTCCCCGTCCTGGACGAACGTCCACACGCCGCGCCCCTCGAAGTCTCCGCTCGCCTCCAGGGTGAAACCGTCGGGCCGCGCCGCGGTGGTCACGAAGCGCCAGCGCAGCCGGTACGGCAGCCACCCCTGGGTGAGCAGGTCGACCGTCTTCCCCACCCCGGCGGCGTCCCCGGGCGCGAGTACCCGGACCTCCAGGTAGACGGACGGCCACCAGCCCGGGAGCGAGGCCGCATCGCTCAGCAGCGTCTTCACCTCCGAGACCGTCGCCTGCACCCGCCACCGGGTGAGAAAGGCGTAGTCGTTCGACCCCATTTCGCCCGTGTTCCTCCGGGGCCGACGATGCCTGCCCGGGCCGGACAGCGTCGGGTTGACAATGGATGATTTTGAGAGTTATTCTCAAAATCAGACCAAGGGAGCGTTCCGCGGTGATCGTCTGTGTCTGTCGAGCGGTGTCTGATCGAACGGTCAAGGCCTGCGCCGCCGCCGGCGCGCGGACCGTGACGGCGGTCGGCGAGGCCTGCGGTGCGGGCACCGGCTGTGGGACCTGTCATCTGACCATCGCCCGGGTTCTCCACGAGGTCCACGCTTCAGAGGGAGGCCTCGCCCGCGGGGCGCGTCCTGTAGGCTCCCGCGCGCACGACGTCGTGCCCGCGGAGGCCACCGGATGAAGGGACATCCCGACGTGATCGAGCTCCTGAACCAGGCGCTCACCGTTGAGCTCACCGCCGTCAACCAGTACTTCCTCCACTCCCGCACCCTCGAGAACTGGGGCTACGACCGGCTCGGGGAGATCGTCTACCGCGAGTCCATCGGCGAGATGCGGCACGCCGATGCGCTGGTGCAGCGGGTCCTGTTCCTGGAAGGGCTCCCCAACCTCCAGCGCTACGCCAAGGTGAACGTCGGCGAGTCGGTCGTCGAGATGCTGACGCTCGACCTCGCGACGGAGCTGGAGAGCGTCAAGATGTACAACGCCGGGATCGAGAAGTGCCGCAGCCTCGGCGACAACGGCAGCCGCGAGCTGCTGGAGCGCATCCTCGTCGACAGCGAGTCCCACGCGGACTGGCTGGAGAGCCAGCTCGTCCTGGTGAAGCAGGTGGGCGAGACCCAGTACCTCGCGCAGCAGATCCGCCCGGGCGACGTCCCGTCCGACGGCCACCGCGCCGGGCATGGCGTCGTGGACAAGGGCTAGTCGGGTCCCTGCGTCACACCTCCCGGAGCTCACGCACGAGGCGACGGGCCCATCCGGCCAGCGCCGGGGGCAAGCCGTCGCCGTCCGGTGAGGCTCCGGACACGAGGCTCCGTCGGACCTCGTCCCCGAGCGCACCGGAAATCCCCTCCGCGAGCTCCGGTCCGCTCGCATCCGGCGCAAGGGCACGGGCCAGCCGCGCGTGACGCTCGGCCCTGCAGGCGCGCTCCACCCGGCGGAGGAGACCGACCGCGACGCGCCTGCGCTCCTCGGACAGTCCGGCCAGCAAGCCCGCCGCCCTCGCCCCGTCGAGCGCAGCCACCGTGCGCACCAGCGCCTCCAGGTCCCGGCTGGCGTTCCAGACCCGGCGAGAGCGGCCCGCACGCCCGGCCCTCATCCGGCCTCCCGCCGCGCGAGCGGGGCCTGCACCACCGGGCGAAGCGCGAGACTGCTCGGAGGAGCAGCTACCGGCTTGCTGCGACGCCGGCGCCGGCGCATCCAGAGGCCGCCCGTCACCGCGGCTGCACCGAGCACCAGCACTCCTGCGCCGAGGAGCGCCGGCGCCCAGCCCGACCGCACGGGCACCACGGGGCGAGGCGGGACGGCGGAGACCACCTCGGAGACCACCAGCGTGACCGCACCCGGCTCGAGACCCTCGACCGAGCCCGAGACCAGCGCCCGCAGCTCCTCGTGCATCGCGCGCAGGTGCGCCGCCGCGGCCGGGCGGGCCCGGAGGTAGACCGCCGCCTTCGTCGGGGCACCCGGCGCCCCGCTCCGGGTCGGCGCCGGCCGGACCAGATGAACCCGCGCCGACAGGACGCCGTCGACCGCCTCGAGCGTCCGCGCCAGCTCCCCGGACTGAGCCTCGAGCAGCAGCGCGTGCTGCTCCACTGGATCCGGGACCAGTCCCGGCTTCAGGAGCTCGCGGACGCCGGCCGGTCGCGAGCGAGGGAGTCCCAGCTCCGCGAGGACCCGCACCGCGTCGGCCGCGTCGGCGGGCTCGACCTCCACTGCCCACGTCGGAGGCCGGCCATCCTCCACCACCTTGCGAGCCCGGAAGCCGCGCTCCATCAGAACGGTCTGGATCTCGTTGGCCTGCCGCTCGTCCAGCCCGTGCTGCACGCGCGCCGAGCAGGCCGCTCCGGCGAACATCAGGCCCAGCGTCACCAGGAGCGAAGGCCGGGCCGAGGAAGAGGCGACCATCGCTAGACCTGCGTCTGCAGCAGCGTCTTCAGCCCGCCGCTCACCCGGTCCAGCACCTTGCCCGCGAGGTCCACCGTCTGGCTGGCCTCGGCCACGCCGGCCTGGAGCGAGAGAAGCTCCGCCGGGGAGAAGGTCCGTCCCGAGGCGGCCAGCGCCAGGATGCGATCCATCCGCGCCTGGGCGGCGGAGATCCGGGCCAGCCAGGCGCCCGGCTCCACTCGCGGACGCTGGGCCGGAGCAACCCGGAGCGGCTCGACCTCCGAGCGCGGGGGCGCGAGCGCCGGCCGAGGCCGAGGCGGCTCGAAGCGGACCGGCGAGGCCACCCGCGGCCGCTCGGGCGCGTGAACCACGGAGGTGGTGGCGATGCGCTCGATGGCCATGGCCTAGCGGATGTTGTTGATGGCGGCCTTCGCCGAGTCCGAGCGCACCTTGAGGATGTTGGACACGGCGGTGAACTGCTGCGCCTCGGCCTGCATGTACTGCTGGATGCGCAGGTAGTCCTGGCTGCTCAGCTCCCCGGGCTGGGAGAGCAGCGCCAGGAGATCCGCGTCGGAGCGGATCGGCTGTGGTCCGCTCCCACCGCCGGCGATGGCGGACACGGCCGATGCGACCCCGGAGACGATTCCCCCCACCAGCGCGGCCGGCGGTGACAGCGCCGACAGCGCCCCGCTGGCGCCTCGGGCGAAGCCCCCGAGCGCCGACCCGAGGATGTCTCCGAAGCCCTTCTTCTGTGCCGGTGGCGTGCTCGCAGCCGGCGTGATGACCGGTGTGTCCATCCCGTCCTCCTCCCCCTCGCGGGGATGACCGGCAGAAGAGGATTCACGGACCGTGCCGTGCGGCGATCGAGTGGACTGCGGGACGAGGACTCCGGCCCGCGGGACGATCCGCCCATGGGGCCGGACGGACTCGTCCCGGAAGGCCTACGCCCAGGAAGTTGCCCGGGGACAGGACCTCCCCCACACTCCTGACGCCTGCCATGCCGGAACTTCCCGACCTCGACGCGGTCCGCGAACGCCAGCATCCGCGCGTGGCGGCGAATCTCCCGGTCGAGGTGAAGGGACCGGGAATGCTCCGCCAGGCAGTCGCCGAGGACATCTCCCTCGCAGGGCTGCGCGTCCTCGGACTGCGTGCGCCGATCGGCCAGTCGCTCACCGTCGCCCTCGCGCTCCCCGGCGATCGACAGGTCCAGCTGCGCTGTTCCGTGGTCCGCCAGGATTCGACCGGCGTGGCGCTGGAGTTCGACGGGCTGGACTGGGACGACCTGTTCGCTCTCGCCCGCTTCCTGCACCCGCGGCTGCCCTAGCTTCCGTCGCTCGCCGCCCGTTTCCCGACCGCCACGCCAGTTCGGGTTGCGGCCTGCAGGGGCCCCCCTTAGTGTCCGCCCCGTGAGCGGGCTGTGCTGTCGCGCCTGTTGTCGCTGTCCCCGGGCCTTCGGGCTCCGGATGCGCGCGACTGGACGCTGAGCCACTTGCTTTTCCCAGTCATCGCCTCCTGAACCCGAAGCGCGCCTGAGCGTCCGCCGACGCCTGCGCGCCCGGGCCCTCCCTTCACCGCCGTCGTCCGTCCACCCGCAACAAGGAGCCGCACCATGTCCACCGTCCTCGATCAGGTCCTCGCCGCCAACGACCACTACGCCGCCAGCTTCGGAGAGAAGGGCAAGCTTTCCTTGCCGCCCGCACGCCGCTTCGCGGTCCTCACCTGCATGGATGCCCGCATCGACCCCGCCAAGGCGCTGGGCCTCGCCGAGGGCGACGCGCACGTCATCCGCAACGCCGGCGGCCGCGCGAGCGACGACGCCATCCGCTCGCTGGTCATCTCCCACAAGCTGCTCGGAACCGAGGAGTGGTTCGTCATCCACCACAGCAACTGCGGCATGGAGCTCTTCACCGACGAGGTCATCCGCGGGCTGCTCGCGAAGAGTCTCGACACCGCGACCGTGGACGCGAACGGATGGCACGACCACGGACAGGGCCCCGGCTCGCGGCAGGGCGACTACATCGACTGGCTCACCATCCGCGACCAGGCGGAGAGCGTCCGCAGCGACGTGGAGCGGATCCGCAACCACCCGCTCGTCCCCAGGTCGATCCCGGTCCACGCGTACATCTACCAGGTGGAGACCGGACGCATCGTCGAGGTCCCCGAGGAGAGCTCGCGCTAGGCGGACGGCTCGCCGCCGGTCCGCAGGCGCTCCACCAGCTCCATCAGCTCGGAGCCCCGGAAGGGCTTGTGGATGTACCCGTTCGCGCCGGCGGCGAGCGCGGCCTCGAGGTCGCTCCGCCGCGTCTTCGCGGTCAGCATGTACAGCGGCACCGGGGCGGTGGCCGGGTCTGCCTTCAGCATCCGGCAGACGGTGAGCCCGTCCATCCCCGGCAGCACGACGTCGAGGAGCACCAGGTCGAAGCGCGACCCGCGGGCGAGCCGGAGGCCCTCGGGACCGCTTCCCGCGGTCTCGACCTCCACCGGCCCGTCGTCGAGCATGCTGCGCACGAGCTCCCGGATGACGGGCTCGTCCTCCACGACCAGGATCCGGAACGGAGAGCGGGGGTCCACGAGGGTCGGACCCCGAGGTCTAGCACGTGCGCGTCAGCGCAGGGGGGACACTCCTGCGGGGTCGGTCCACCCCTCCAGACCGTTCGGTAGGCGAACCCGGACGAAGTCGCCGGACCGGTCGAGCATCCGAAGCTTCACGCCAGGATGGAGCTCGAAGGAGACCTTGCTCCTCGGCTCGGGCACCTCGTGCACCGGCAGGGTACGGGCGAGGACCACACCCTCGTGGACCGCCTCCTGACTGTAGAGGTGGGCCGCCAGCACCGCCCCGGCCGGGACCGCGAGCACGAGCGCCGAGGCCGCCCCGCCGAGCAGCCACCCGCGCCAGCGGTGGAGGACCAGCCGGACGGCGAGCAGAAGGAACCCGAGCGCCCACAGACTGACGAACAGCCCTCCGGCCAGCGCCGGAGAGGTGGCGGCGGAGACCCGCTCCACGAACGGTTCCTCGGCCTGGGAGCCCACCAGCTGATCCAGCTGGCGCGCCCGGGCGATGGTGAGGTTGGCCTCGACGTCCGAGCCACCGCCCGCGCGCCTGGCCTGCTCGAGGGCGTGGATGGACTCGCCGATCTTCCCCTGCGCGAGCGCGGTGGTGCCGAGGTTGTAGAGGACGTCCGGACCGTCGTGGCCCTGCTCCACCAGGCTCCGGAACGCTTCCTCTGCGCCGGCCACGTCGCCCCGGCCATACGCCTGGAGGCCCTGCTGGAAGAGCAGCTGGGAGTCGCCGGCCATCAGGCGCTCTCCCGGAAGTCGGTGGCCAGCGCCTCGGCATCGGCGAGCACCGCGGCGCGGTCGATCCGCGAGGCGCCCGGCGCGAACCGCACCTCGTCGCACGCGTCCTGAAGCCGGACGACGCGGGCCTGCAGCTCAGGCGGCGCGCCGGCGGCGGCGAGTCGCTCCCGCAGCGCCTCGCGGGTGAGCCCGGTCACCGGAGCTCCGAGCCGGAGCGAGAGCAGCTCCGCCACAGAGCCGTCGACCTCGGCGGAGAAGGCCACGTCGTCGAGCTGCGGTCCGGAGTCACGGAGCGCCGCGAGCCGGGCACGCACGCGCTGCTCCCGGCGGCGCTGCTCACCGCGCGGGTCCGAACGCGCGCGGTGCCGCTGCACCGCCTGACCGGCGAGAACGCCGACGAAGGCCAGCGGCGGGAACGCGAGGAGCAGGAGGAACCATCCCCGTCGCCACGGCGGCTGCGGGCGGTCGAGGGCCGCCGAGACTCGAAGCGGCCGCAGCGCGGTCGCGTTCAGGACGTTCCGGGCCGCGGGCTCGTCGGTCCGCCCAGGCCCGGTGGCCACCGTGCTCGACCCGGCGCCCGGCACCACGGTCAGGGTGAGCGGGGAGGTCCGGCTCCGCTCGTAGCGGCCGCTCTCCGGGTCGAAGTATGCGAGCTCCATCGCCGGGATCTCGAAGGTCCCCGTCTGCTGCGGGAGCACCAGGAATTCCTGGGTGCGCCGTCCCTGGATGCGGGAGCGCACGGTGGAGGTCTTGTCCGTGGTGGTCGGGTCGTAGAGCTTGAGCGCCGGCGGCACGGCCGGACGCGGCAGCACGAGGTCCTTCACGTTGCCGCGGCCGTCCACCGTGAGCCGCAGGGTGACCGGCGTGCCCAGCTCGGTGCGGGCCGAGGCCAGCTCTGCCGCGAGCGTCCAGGAGCCCACCGCGCTCGGCTGGAACCCGGGCGGAGCGCCCGGTGGCAGCGGCTTCACCTTCAAGGTGATGGGCTGCGAGGCCCGGTGCTCGCGCCGGCCGGCGAAGAGGAACCCGGTGGTGATGTCCGCCTCGACCGGGCCGATCTCCCGTTGCCCCGCCTTGACCGGGAACAGCGCCAGCCGGCGGAGGAGGTAGGCGCGGTAGGGGACGCCGTCCACGGTGCGCGTCTCGCTGCTGAGCTCCTTCGGCGTCTCCACGTCCTCGGTCCAGAACCCGTCCAGCTTGGGCATGCTGACCGCGTCCACGCGGCTGAGGTCGACGCGGGCGTAGATCCACAGCGAGAGCGTGGCCTGCTCGCCCTGGTAGACCTCCTTCTTGTCCAGCTCGCCGCGGAGGAAGAGCTCCCGCTCCCCGGTGGGCTGCGTCCGCCGGCGGAAGGCGTCGAAGGGGTTGTCCTCGTCCTCCGGGAACGGGCTCAGGTTGAACGGGTCGGGCCTGGTGCGGCCTCCACCCGAATCGGCCACGTGGCCGGCCTTCACCGTGAGGGTCACCGGCTGGGAGCGATACACGCCGGTGGAGGTGTGGAGCTCGGCGGGCGGGAGCACCAGCTTGCCGGGCTTCTGCGCGCGCAGCCGCACCCGCAGCGTGGAGATCTGCTGGACCCGGGGGCCCCCCGAGTCCACCCGGATGCTCGTCTCGGTGCCGCGGCTGGTCCCGATGGTCTCCACCGTCGGCATGTCCGGCAGCTGCAGGGAGGACCCGGAGGGGACGTCGCTGGCCCGGACGGTGAGGACGAAGACGTCCTCGGTGCCCACCTCGGAGCGGTCCACCTCCTGGTTGACGACGGGCGTCGGCGCCGCGGCGAGCGCGAGCGCCGGCGCGGCCACGACCAGGAGCATGGCGAGTGGGCTACCAGTCCTTCTCATCGGGCTTCCTCTGCCTCTTCTTCTGCTGGAACCGCCAGAGCTGCAGATTCCTTTCGTTCTGCCTCATCGCATCGAGGAGCCGCTCGGCCTCGTTCCGGTCGAACCCCCCGGTCCGTCCCACCCCACCGTCCCGGAGCAGCTCCGGCTGCTCGGGCGGTCCCGCATCCGGGATGTCCGGTCGCTGCCCCGCGTCCATGCCCCCGTCCTGCTCGGCCCCCTGCCTCTGCTCCGCCTTTGAACCGCCATCCCCCTGCCCGGCATCCGCACCCCCGCGTGACCCCGCGTCGCCGCGCTGCGTTCCGGCGTCGCCGGACTGGCCACCATCGCCCTGCCCACCGTCCGACCCGCCGTCCTGCGGGCCTCCGTCCGGGCGGCCGCCGTCGGTGCCCCCGTCGCCGGACTGCGACTTGGGAGGCGGAATCTTCCGGAGGAGGACCTCCAGGTTGTGCCGCGCCTCCTCGTCGCGCGGCTCGAGCACCAGCGCCTTGCGGTAGGCGCCGATGGCGCCCTTGGTGTCCCCGAGCTGCGCCAGCGCGTTGCCGGTGTTGTACAGGTCACGCTCCTTGAGCCCCGGACCCGCGGCCTCCGCGGCGCGCCGGTAGGCGTCCCGGGCCTCATCGTACCGGCCGAGGCGGTAGAGCGCGTTTCCCCGGTTGTACTCCAGCGCCGGATGGCCCGGCGCCTCGTGCTCCGCGGCGGTGAACTCGCGGAGGGCATCCTCGAAGCGCCCCTCGTCGAAGGCCTTCAGCCCGCGCTCCACCCCGGGCGGGTTGGTCTCGAAGGGCCCGAGCGCACGCGCGGGGGCAGCGAGCAGCAGAAGCCCCACCCCGAGCGCCGCGCCGGAGCCGCGTCGCCGCCACGGCGAGCCGGCCGCCATCGCCACCACGAGGAGCAGCAGGCCCGGGAGGAGGAAGGCCTGGAACCGCTCGTCGTAGCGGACGGTGATGCGGCTCTCGAGCTCGCTCTTCTGCAGCCGGTCGATGCGGGCCGCGACCTCTGGAACCGCGACCCCGCCGGCCCGGTGGAAGTACTCGCCGCCGGTGGCCTGGGCGATGGACTCCAGCCCCGCCTCGTCGAGGCGGCTGAGCACCGTCTGACCGGTGGTCGGATCCTTCAGGTACCCGGTGCGGTCGCCCTGCTTGTCGAGCACCGGGATCGGCTCGCCGGTGGAGCTGCCGATGCCGATGGTGAAGACCTTGATGCCGGCAGCCTTGAGCGCCTCGCTGGATTCGCCCACCTCGCCGGAGAGGTCCTCGCCGTCGGAGAGCAGCACCACCACCCGGTCCTTCGCGCCGCGGTCGGCGCCCTCGAGCACCTTCTGGGCGGTCGCGAGCGCCGCGCCGATGTTGGTCCCGCCCTCCTGCATCTGGTCCGGGTCGATGGCGCGGAGGAACAGCTTGGCCGCGGCGTAGTCCGAGGTGAGCGGGCACTGGACGAAGGCGTCTCCGGCGAAGGCCACGATGGCCACCCGGTCGCCCTTGAGCTCGTCGAGCAGGGTGGACAGCTCGAGCTTCGCCCGCTCCAGGCGGCTGGGCAGCACGTCGCGGGCGCGCATCGACTTGCTGGCGTCCAGGGCGACGACGACGTCGATGCCGCGCTTCTTGGTCAGCTCGGCGCGGCTCCCGCACTGCGGCTGGCTCATGGCCACCGAGAAGAGGAGGAGCGAGAGCCCGGTGGAGGTGGCGCGCAGCACCGGCCGGGTCACCTCCACGCCCGGGGCGAGGCTGTCTCCCAGCCGCTCGCCGAGGAGCCGGCGCACCCGGGCGCCCCGCCGGAGCGCGGCGAACGCCGCCACCGCGCCCACCGCGATGGCGACCAGCCCGAGCCCGAGCCACTCCGGGGCGCCGAGGCCCACGGGGTACCCGAGCACCGTGAAGTGCCAGGCGGTCGGCTCGGTCACGGGAACACCCGGAGCACGGTCGAGCGGAGGAGGAGCTCCAGCCCGGCGAAGAGGAAGGCGGCGAGGAGGAACGGCGGGAACTCCTCCTTGTAGTTGGCGCTGGCTCCGCCCTCGAGGAGCTTGCTCTTGTCCAGCTTGTCGAGCACCGCGGTCAGGCCCGCTCGCAGCGACTCGCGGTCGGTGGCCCGGTAGTACTCGCCGCCGGTCGTCTTCGAGATCTGCTGGAGCAGCGCCGGGTTCACCGCGATCTCGAGATCTCGGTAGCTGGTGTTGCCGAAGAGGTCGACGCCGTCGGGGAACGGCACCTTGCCGCCCTTGCCGACGAGGATGGTGAAGACCGGGATGTGCAGCGCCTTCGCCATCGCCGCGGCGTCGATGGGGGAGATCCGTCCGGCGTTGTTGTCGCCGTCGGTGATCAGCACCACCACCTTGCTCTTGGCGTCGGAGTCACGGAGCCGGTTCAGCGAGACGGCGAGCGCGTCGCCGATGGCGGTGCCGTCCTCTAGCACCCGGGTGCGGAGCTGCTTCACCACCTCGCGGAGTACCCCGTAGTCGAGGGTCAGCGGCGCCTGGGTGTAGGCCGCGCCGGCGAAGACCACCAGCCCGATGCGGTCGTTCACCCGGGAGGAGATGACCTCGTTGAGCGTCTCCTTGGCGACGAATATGCGGTTGTTGGGCCGGAAGTCCGCCGCCTCCATCGAGGTGGAGAGGTCGAGGG
>Ga0081540_1000893_pt1 | contig 26976 bp, 18 predicted proteins | sample TabmetS2T1R1_FD_71024 | JGI IMG/M metagenome (GOLD analysis project Ga0081540, IMG submission 71024) | Tabebuia heterophylla rhizosphere microbial communities from the University of Puerto Rico - S2T1R1 | ecosystem: Host-associated > Plants > Roots > Rhizosphere ...
CGGCCGAGAAAGTCCTGCACCAGCTGCACCCGGCCGACGACGTGATCGAGCGCCTCTTTGGTGTAGGGGATCGGCAGCAGATCGTGCAGGTTCTTGCCGTGCACGCCGGTCCAGCACAGGTGGTCCGAGACCCATTTCGGCTCGACGCGCTTGGCGAGGTCCTTCAGCGCTTTCAGATATTCGAAATTCGGCGGCGCGGTGGAGGCGATCGACAGCGACACGCCGTGCATCACCACGGGATAGCGTTCGCAGATGCGGTCGAGCGTGCGCAGCGGCTGGCCGCCGGGCAGCATGTAGTTTTCGCTGATGACTTCGAACCAGTCGATCGGCGGATTGCCGCTGAGGATTTCGTCGTAATGCTGGTGGCGCAGGCCGAGCCCGAAGCCGAGGAAGGGCGGCTTGGCCGCATTGTTCGTACGGTCTGTACGCGTCGCGGCCGGGCTGTCGGGCAATCTGCTTGCGACGTTCATCTCGTCTCCGCTCGAAGCCGAATTGCGTCAAGAAACTATCATGGAAACGGGACCCGGCCTATGCCGGGCCCCGATCCAGCCGCGGCTTAGGACGGCATATACTTTCCCTTGGCGGCGTCGCACTTTTCCTTGGTCATGGCCGAGAAGCCCTGGCCCTTGCAGGCATTCTGCCCCTTGCAGGAATTTGCACCGCCCTTGCAGGCGCTCTGGCCCTTGCAGGCGTTGGCGCCGATGCACTTGCCTTCGCCGGCGGCATGGGCCGTGGTCGTCACGGTGGCGCCGGCCAGGAACAGGGTGGCCGCAGCGGCGGCAATGGTAGCGCCGGATTTGGAAGTCATCTTCATGTGTATCCTCCAATGGATGAGTGAGGGTGCATCACCCGCGAGCCGCGAGAGTTCCGGCCGACAAAAACTGCACCCAGCGATAGCTACGTGGCGGTCCGGATTTCGTTACACGGCGGGCCGACATTATTTTGGCCGCCGGGCAAAAACAACGAGGGCCCGACCAGCGCCGGGCCCCCTGCATTGATCGATCAACCCTTGACGAACTTGGCGCCCATGGCGGCGCATGCCTTCTCCGACGTCATCGAGAAGCCGGTGCCCTTGCAGGCGTTCTGGCCCTTGCAGGCATTGGCTCCGCCCTTGCAGGCGCTCTGGCCCTTGCAGGCGTTGCCGGCCATGCACTTGCCCTCGGCGGCGTTCGCGGATGTCGACACCGTCGAAACGACAGAGCCGGCGAGGAACAGGGTCGCGGCGGCAGCGGCGAGCGTCGCGCCGGACTTGGAATTCAACTTCATGAAGATCTCCTCGATGATTGTTTGAAGACGTGACGCTGTGAGAATCTGTTGCTCGATCGATCAAAGACCGCACAACGCCGGGGTGTGATGATGCCAATCGGACCGCGGCGGCTTGCCGGAGGACGTCAAGTCTCCGTGATCGATTGCTCATCCAGAACCAGCTACGGGGCATCGGGCGATTTGGTTACAAGAGTTTCAAAAGAAAATTTTCTTTTTTTGCTTCGGATATCCTGTCCATGTCTAACCCCGGCCAAAGCGAAGTATTTCGTTGCGCCGCTGATCGGCGCGGCCAAATTCAGTTCAGCGACGCCCGCGACGGCTTCAGCGTCGCCATCTGCGCCACCGTCGCGCGCAGCTCTTCGGCATTGAAGGAGGGGAATGAACAGATGCGGTCGCTGCAGGCGAATGCCGCGGGTTCGCCGAGATCGGGGTATTCGACGTCGGGATTGGGCAGTTTGCCCTCGCGCAAATCCAGCCATTCAAGCCGCTTGTAACGCGCCGGCAGCGCTCGCGCCAAGGCGTGCAGGTTTTTTGCGCGGGCGTCGTCCTTGTGCCCGACGATTGTCACATGTGTGGGCTCGATCGCGAGCTCTTCGTCGGCCAGCAGGACGCCGGGCAGGGGCCGCATCATCTCGGCGGACGCGCTGGCGAGATAGCGCATGGCATGCGAGGCCTGCTCGCGATAACGATCCTCGCCGAAGTAGCGATTCAGCAGGTTCATGAATCTTACGACTTGCACCTGGTCGTCGATCAGCTTGGCAGGTTTCGCGAGCACGCCGCTCTTGCCCTCGGATGTCTTCGAAGTCACGAAGCCACCAGCGTCATCGCGAAAGGTTGCGATGAAGTCGCCGGCCCTGGCGGCGGCGGTGAGCCAGTCGCGATTTCCGGTCGCGGCGTAGAGGTCGAGAAACGCTTGTCCCATCGCCTGCGCATCGCCAAGGAAAGGCCCGCCGCGATCCTTGTCGCCGTGCCGAAACCCGCCGTCCGGCAGCGCTCGATTGTCGATCACCCATTTCGCGGCGCGTTCGGCGATCGCCAGCACCTTGGGATCGTCGGTGACGTTGTAGTACGCGACGAGTCCCGAGATCGCCCAGCCGTTTTCGCGCGCGTATAAATTCCTGTCGATGCGCGGCATTCCAAGCTTGCGGCGGTCGCCATCCGACAGCGTGTAATACTTGTGCCCGTCAGTGTCGTGATCAAGATCGGCGTCCTGGCTGACATAGAACGCGCCGTTCGGGCTCATCAGGAAGCCTGCGAGATAGCGCTCGATATCACGGGCGGCGGCGAGATATTTCGCATCCTTCCACAACGCATAGGCCTGGCTGTACTGCCGGAGATACTGCGCCTGGAACGACATGATCTTTTCGAAATGCGGATGGGTCCAGGAGCCCGCTTCGGAATATTGATACACGCCGCCCCACACCGGATCGATCAGCGCGATCGCGGCGTCCAGCGTCTGCCGCGCGCGGCTGGCCGCGGTGGCGTCGCCGGCCTCGGCGCGGCTGATCGCCAGATCCATGCTGTCGGCGTCGATATACTTTTGGTTCTCGCCCCAGCCGCCGAGTTTTTCCTCGTAGGCTTCGTCGTAATTCTTGGTCAGCGCCGCGCGCTGGTCCTTGCCGAGAAAAGCCGACGTCGACGGCTTGACCTCGAAAGTCTTGGCGACCGACGGTCCCGGCGTCGGATCGTCGATGATGGCCTTGAGCAGCGCCTGCATCCGCTCGGGCTCGATGTAGCCCCTGATCTTGGCGATCTCGCCGCCGTCTGGGCCGAACACGATCGTTGCCGGCCAGCCCCAATCGCCATAGCGGTTCGACAGGTCGGGATTGGCGTCCTGGTCGACGCGGACCGGGAGATATTTTGCGGCCAGCAACTCCTGGACCTCGGGATTGGCGTAGGTGGTCTTCTCCATCACGTGGCACCAGTGGCACCACACCGCCTCCAGATCGAGAATGACGAAGCGCTTTTCGGCGGTAGCGCGCGCGAACAGGTCGTCATTCCATTCGCTCCATTTCGGTCCGTCGGCGAAGGAAGGCGACACTGCGAGTGAGGCTAGGGCGAAGGCGGCAATGCGGGCAAATTTCATGGCGGCTCCCGAAACGCTGGCGTTTGGCCAGCTACGTGCCGGGCAGAATTCGGGCTCAGTCGTCACGGGATTGTGAGAGTGCGGCTCAGGTGGACTTCCCGGCATGGCCGGTCGCATCGACCAGCAGCCGGTCCAGCGAGGCGGCGCCGGGGCCTGCTATCGCCAGCCACATGAACGCGGCAAAATATGTCGCTTCCTCGAAGCCGAGCAGCGTTTCCAGCGAATCGACGTCGCCCCATTTCGCCGACCTGACGGCAACCACCATCACCACCGCCAGCATCGCAGCCGGAATCCGCGTGAACAGTCCAAGGATCAGCATGGCGCCGCCGAAGCACTCGACGCTGGCTACGAAAGGGGTGAGGATTTTCGGGAAGGGGATACCCCAGCCGACGAAATTCTCGGTCACCTGCGCCAGATTATTGAGCTTGCCCCAGCCGGCCAGCATGAAGGTGTAGCCCGTGATCAGCCGCATGATCAGCGGCCCGGCCCAGGAAAAATGCGAGGCGATCTGCGCCGGCAAAAGGATGAGAAGATTGACGATGAAACTCATGCGAATCCCCCTTCAAGTATCTTGGCAGCGTGACGCGGTCTGCGGCCACATCTATCCAGCGCGTGCAGAAAACGTCACGGCCGCGATCAGCGGCGATCTGTCCTGTCGGGAATTTCGCGACGGCCGATCCGCTTGTTACGGCCTCAACCGAAATTTTGCAGTGCGGGGAAAGTCTCCAGCAGCCATACGCTGATGTTGGTGACAGAGCCGGTCAGGAAGCCGATGCCGGTGATCACCATCAGGATTCCCATGGCATGCTCGACCTTGCCGAGATGCCGCTTCATCCGCGCAAACAGCGAGGAGAACTGCTCGATCATGAAGGCCGCCAGCAGGAACGGGATGCCGAGACCGGCCGAATATACCGCCAGCAGGCCCGCGCCCTTGGCGACGGTAGCTTCCGCAGCCGCGATCGACAGGATCGCCGCCAGGATCGGCCCGATGCAGGGGGTCCAGCCGAAGGCGAAGGCAAGCCCCATGGCGTAGGCGCCCCACAAGCCGACTGGCTTTGGTATCGACATCCGCCCCTCGCGCATCAACAGGCCGATCCGGGTCAGGCCGAGGAAATGCAGGCCCATGATGATGATGACGATGCCGGCCAGGATGGACAGTTGGGCGGACCATGCCCGGATGAGCCCGCCGATCAACGAGGCGCTGGCGCCGAGGGCTACGAAGACCGTGGAAAAGCCAAGCACGAACATCAGCGCCGAGGCCATCACCGCGCGCTTGGAGGTCTGCGACGTCTCCCCGCTGGCGACGTGCTCGATGGTCGCGCCGGTGAGGTAGATCAGGTAGGGCGGCACCAGCGGCAGAACGCAGGGGGACAGGAAGCTGACAAGACCGGCAATCAGGGCCGCCGGGATGGAAACATCGTGCATTGCATGACCTTCGAGAATTGCAGCAAGGCATAGCGCCCTACTGGCCTGTACGGAACAGGCAATCGGAAAGTTTCGTCGGCATTACGGCTCAACTCTGGTCACAGAGGCGTGTCCGGGGTACTGAAAATGGGCTCACCGGTTAACAGACGCTGCTATGGTTCCGTAATCCGGTCATCAGTCCGCTTACCGGGACCCTTTCCATGCGCCTCGGCATCCGCAGCGCCATTTCGGCTCTCGTCCTGACGTCCATCGTCGTCAGCGCCGTCGGCGTGCATTTGCTGTGGTGGCGCACCGCCGATCAGGTCAGCCAGACGCTCGCCAGCACCATCAACGACCAGATCGTTTCCGCCGTCGGCGACGAATTGCAGTCGGTCACCAGCGAAGCCCGGTCGTCCATGCTGGCGGTGCGAACACTCCTGGCGGAAAAGGTGTTCGACCCGCGTGACGCCCGGAAGCGCGAAGTCGTGTTCCGGTCACAATTGCTGTCGCAGCCGACCATCTCGTGGGTGGCATTTGCCTGGCCGGACGGCTCGTTCTTTGCCGGGCACAAGCTCGGCAACAGCATCATCGAAATGCTGGAGATCACGCCCGACCACAACATGCGCATCAATCGCTACGAATTCGTCGGCAATGATCTCAAGCTAAAGGCGACCTGGACCGAAGAGACGGACTATTCCGTGACCGATCAGGAGTGGTTCAAGGTCGCCAAGGAGACCAACGACGAATACTGGTCGACGCTGACGACGCATCCGCGCGGCGAACGGCTGGCGGCGGCTTTCTCGGCTCCGGTCGATATCGACGGCAAGCCGGCCGGCGTCATCGCCATCATCATCGAACTGACCCGCGTCTCGAATTTTCTGTCGCAGCTCACGGTTGGAAAGTCGGCCGGCGCCTTCATTCTCGAACGCGACGGCAAGGTGGTGGCGTCGCCCGACCCTGATGCCAGCGAACTGATGGCGCTGAAGACCGATCACCCGCTGTTTCCGGTGGCGGTCGATGCGATCCGCAACGCCGGCAGTGCCTACGAGCCCGGCGAGGGGCAGCCGTTCAATACGACGGTGAAGCGGGACGGCAAGGCCTATCAGGCCGTCATCACGCCGATTTCGTTTCCGGGCTGGTCGCTGGTGACTGTTGTGCCCGAGTCCGAATTCCTCGGCCCGGTGCAGATGACGATCCGCAATCTCCTGATCGGCCTTGCGGCCCTGATCGTGTTTGCCGGGCTATTGTCGGCATGGCTGGCCCAGCGCCTGATCGGCGCGCCCCTGATCAAGGTCGTCAACGAGATCAGACATGTCGAGCGCTTCGACTTGGACAAGGTCAGGCGGCATCCGTCGCGGCTGGCCGAGATCGAGAACCTTTCAGGCGCCATCGGCGACATGGCGCAGGGGCTGGCTGCATTCCGCAAGTACATCCCGGCCGATCTGGTGAAGCGCCTGATCAGCGACGGCAACGGGGCGCGCCTTGGCGGCGCGGTGCGGCCGATGAGCGTGATGTTCATCGATCTCGCCGGCTTCACCGGCATGTCGGAGCGCCTCGGCGACCGCATCATTCCGCTGCTGTCGCGCTATTTCGACAGTGTCTCGGTGGAAATCCAGAAGCACAACGGCACCATCGACAAGTTCATCGGCGACGCCGTGATGGCGTTCTGGGGCGCGCCATCGCCGAACCCCGATCACGCCGTCGATTGCTGCCGCTCCGCGCTGGCGAGCCGCCGCGCGATAGAGCAGGCGGCTCTCGTCGACGATCATGGCAACCCTGTGAAGATCCGCATCGGCATCAACTCCGGCGACATGCTGGTCGGCAATATCGGGTCGGAAGTCCGGCTGAACTACACCGTCATCGGCGACGCCGTGAATATCGCGAGCCGGCTGGAGGGCACCAACAAGGTCTACGGATCGACGATCATCATCGGCTCGGAGACGCGCAGGCTCGCCGGCAGCCGCATCGTGGTCCGCGAGCTCGACCGGCTAGCCGTCTATGGCCGTGTGGGAGGCTTGCAGATCTACGAGCTGCTGGGAATGGCCGGCGAGTTCGACGAGGCGGTCGAGTGGGTGGCGCGCTATGAAGCCGGCCTGGCCGCCTGGCGCGCGCGTGACTTCACGGCGGCGATCGCCGCGTTCGAGAAGGTGCTGGAGATCCGCAAGGGAGATGCAGCGTCGTCGATGATGGTCGAACGCTGCAGGCAGCAGCTCGAAAATCCCGCCGGCGAGGATTGGGACGGCACGACGATCGCGCGAACGAAGTAGACGGTCGATACTGCCAGCGCGCTCTTGCGCGAAGCTTCCGTTTGGTCATAGGATTTACCCAGAAGGTTAAATTGCGCAGCCGCAACGAACAGGCGTGGCGTAATGACAACACCTCTGAACAAGCCTCGAAAAACGGCTTGAAAAAAACAGTTTGGGGAGAAGCGCCATGAAGAGCGGGTCCATCAGCCGGCGTATGCTTTTGAAATCGTCCACGGCGGCTGCGGCGGGGCTGGTGCTGTCGCCCGCGTTTGTTGGGCAGGCGCAGGCCGCCACGATGAAGATGAAGTGTTCATCGTCGCTTCCCAACGATCCCAAATATGCCAACGGTCGCGTCTACTACGACAATCTGGTGAAGCACCTGAAGGGGAACGGGCTCGGCGAGCAGATCGAGGTCACCTTCTTTCCCGACAACCAGCTGGGTCAGGAAATCGACGTCATCAATTCGGTCAAGCTCGGCGTGATCGATCTGATGGTGTCGGGCTCGTCGATTTCGGCCAATCTCGTGCCGCTCGTCGGCACCTTCGATCTCGGCTATCTGTTTTCCAGTTTCCCGCAACAGACCAGGGCCTTCGAGGCGGGGGCCGCCAAGCCGATCGAGGAGGCGCTGCTCAAGGGCGGGAATATCCGCATCATCTCCTGGGCCTACAATTTCGGCTCGCGCAGCGTGCTGGCGAAGAAGCCGGTGAAGGGGCCTGACGATCTGGCCGGCCTCAAGATCAGGACGCTGCCCAATCCCGTCATCACCGAATGCCTTCGCCTGATGGGCGCAGCCGCAACGCCGCTGGCGTTCGGCGAAATCTATACTGCTTTGCAAGCCGGCGTGCTCGATGGACTCGAACATGATCCGCCGACCATCCTCGCCAGCAAGTTCTACGAGACCTCGAAACACTATGCGCTGACCCAGCACAACTTCTCGCCGCTCGCGACCTATTTCAGCGACACGACGTTCAAGCGGATGGATCCGAAGCTGCGCGATGGTTTTCTCGATGCGGCGCAAAAGGCTGCGGCCGACACCCGCACGCACGGCCTCGAGATGGAACAGGAGGCGCTGAAGAACCTTGCGGACAAGGGCGTCACCATCGTCGAATGCGACAAGGATGCGTTCCGCAAGCGCGTGCTTCCGCAGACCGACAATTTCATTAAGGCCCGCCCCGAAGCCAAGCCGGTGGTGGACATGATCCGCGCGACACAGGCTTGAGGTCATAGGCCATGTCAGTCGCCGCGCCCTCGCTCAGTAGCGGCGGTTACCGGATTACGGCCATGCTGCTCGCCGTCAGCGACGCCGTCGCCGCGGTCCTGCTGGTCGCCGATCTCCTGGTCGTCTGTGTTTCGGTGCTGTTGCGCTTCCTGTTCAATGCACCGGTGGAATGGGCCGACGACGTCGCGCGCGGGCTGATGGTCGGGTCGAGCTTCTTTGGCGCGGCCAGCGCGCTGGCGCGCGCCGAAAATCTCGGCGTCGCCTTCTTCGTCGACATGCTGCCGCCAAATGTCCGCCGTGTGGTCGATTCGATCGGCGCGCTGTTGGTGACGATCATCTCCGCGTATGTCGCGTTCAACGCCATCAAGATGGGCTGGCTGACGACGGGACAAACCTCCGGCTCCGGCCTGCCGCTGGAGTGGACGTTCTATCCGATGGGCGCCGGTGCGCTATTCATGACCGTGTTCGCGCTGGAGATTTTCTGCGCGCGCTCCGGTCGCGAAATGGCTGCCGGAATCCTGGCGACCGGCCTGATCGCGGGTCTCTATCTGGCATGGGATTTCCTGGCGCCTGACACGGTACCGTCCTCGGGCACGCTGATGCTGGTAGGGTTCTTCATCACGCTGTTCGGCGGCCTGCCGATCGGATTTGCGCTGGCGCTGGCGGCGCTGATCTTCATCTGGGTGGAGGGCACGCTGCCCGGCGTCATCTTCGCGCAGCAGATGGCGCGCGGCATCGACAATTTCGTGCTGCTGGCGATCCCGTTCTTCATCCTGGTCGGCTACCTGATGGAAGCCAACGGCATGTCGGTTCGCCTGATCGAGCTGCTGCAGCGCGCGGTGGGGCGGATGCGCGGCGGCCTCAACGTGGTCATGGTGATGTCGATGGTACTGTTCTCGGGCATCTCCGGCTCCAAGATGGCCGACGTCGCGGCGGTGGGCTCGGTGCTGATCCCCGCGGCGCGCCGGTCCCGTCAGAACCCGGGCGCCGCGGTGGCGCTGCTGGCAGCTTCCGCCGTCATGGCCGAAGCCATTCCGCCCTGCATCAATCTCATCATTCTCGGCTTCGTCGCCAACCTCTCGATCGGCGGACTGTTCATCGCAGGTCTCTTGCCCGCGGGTCTGATGGCGCTTGCCCTGATCGTGCTGTCGATCATTCTTGGAAAACGTCCCGAGCCGGTCGAAGAGGCCGAAGCGCGTCCGGCGGTCTCGGGCCTGTGGAGCGGCGCGATCGCCTCGTTCGGGCTGATCTTCCTGATCTTCTTCGGCTTCAAGACCGGCTTTGCGACCGCCACCGAAATCTCGGCGTTTGCCGTGGTCTACGCCATCGTCGTCGGCAGCATCGTGTTCCGCGAGCTCAGCTTGAGGACGGCCGCGCACAGCTTCGTGCAGGCGGCGACGCGCTCCGGGCTGGTGCTGTTCATCGTCGCCGCCGCGCAATCGCTGGCCTTCGTCCTGACGCTGCAGCAGGTGCCGCATGCGGTCGGCGACCTCATGCTGTCGCTGTCGGGTTCGCAAGGCGTCTGGCTGTTCATGCTGTTGTCGATCGTGGTGCTGATCGTGATGGGTTCGGTGCTCGAAGGTGCCGCCGCGCTCATCATCTTCGGACCGCTCTTGATGCCGGTGGCGGTCAAGCTCGGCATCGACCCGCTGCATTTTGGCGTCGTGCTGGTCATCGCCATGGGTGTCGGCCTGTTTGCGCCGCCGCTCGGTCTCGGTCTCTATGGCGCCTGCCTGATCGGCAAGGTGCCGATCGAACAGACCATCAAGCCGATCATGGGATATCTCGGCCTGCTGTTCCTGTGCCTCCTGGTGATTGCGTTCGTGCCCTCGATCAGCACGGCGCTGCCGCGCGCCTTCGGTTACTGACATGAAAATCCTGCTGACCCATACGCCGCAGTCGCGGGCTCAATATTACGGCGAGCGCAGCCTGAAGGGGTTGCAGGCCATCGCGCCGGTGAAGCTGCATGAAGCCGACGATGCCCTCGACGCCGCCAGCCTGATCGAGGCCGCTGACGATGTCGACATCATCGTCGCCGACCGGCTCACGGCCGGGCCGGGCGAGATATTTCCGGCCCTGCCAAAGCTGCGCGCCTTCGTGCGCTGCGCCGTCGATATCCGCAACATCGATGTCGATGCCGCCTCTGCTGCCGGCGTGTTGGTAACGCGGGCCGGTCCCGGCTTTATCCAGTCGGTCGCAGAACTCGCGCTCGGCTTCATGGTCGACCTGTCGCGCGGCGTTTCCCGCGCAACTGCCGACTACCACGCGGGGCGGAAGCCTGAAGTCATCATGGGCCGGCAACTGGCCGGCAGCCGCCTCGGCATCATCGGCTATGGCAGCATCGGCCGCTATCTGGCCGATATCGCCAAGGTGCTGGGCATGGAAGTTCTGGTCGCCGATCCCTTCGCAGAGGTCAGCGACGCCGCGCTCCGGCACGTGCCGCTTGAGGATCTGCTCGAGCGGTCCAACTTCGTCGTGTGTCTCGCCATCGCCAATGAACAGACCGAAAACCTGATCGGGCAGGCGGCGCTTTCGCGCATGCAGCCGCACGCGTTCTTCATCAACCTGTCGCGCGGCAATCTCGTCGACGAGGCGGCGCTGTCGGCGGCGCTGCGTGACAACCGTATCGCCGGCGCGGCGATGGATGTCGGCCGCGCCCTCGACCAGATGCCGTCGCCCGAATTGGCGAAATTGCCCAACGTCATCGCCACGCCACATATCGGCGGACTGACGCCACCGGCGATCGAGTACCAGTCGCTGGAAACGGTGAGGCAGGTCGAGCATATCTTGGCCGGCAACGCGCCGGCCGGCGCGGTCAATCCCGATCGCTGGAGGCGCCGACCGTCGTTAGAAGCTTAGACCGCATTCAGCGAAATCGAGAGCGCTCCGCGTGAAGAAACGCGTGATAGCGCTACCGGCGTCAACGATCCTCTTCAGGGGCCGTCACGATGGTCAGTTCGCTTCCAGGGCGCTCACAGTGGCTTCCGCGTCGATGATTCCGTGTCCGAGACGCTCGTTCCAAGGCGGACCTTCAGTCTTTCGCGCGTTGTCGTTGAGCGCTTGCTTCAGATCATCAGGGGGAAGGATCGTCTGGTCCCATCCGCTGCGAATTGCCCCGACTATGCCCGCAGCCAACCCGCAGGCGGCCGAGGTGCCGGTGCTCGCAACATAGGGGGACCCGGTGTCGCCAACGAATGGTCCGTCCGTATTGCCCAGGAACGCATCGTGGTCCTCACGGAACGAACTCGGAGCGCACAAGTCTGGCTTCCATCGCGAGAGCAACTGTTGTCCGTGTCCCTGCGACGAGTTTCCCAACCACCGGGTATCGGTCCTGACTGCTCCGGTAGTCAGCACTCTCGGGTGGGAGTTTGCACCAAAGATGCTGCTGCCAGGACCGATGTCCCGCTTTCCGCAACGTCGATCGGGACAGAACTGCCCGCAGTTTCCGGCTGCAAAAACGATATCGATCAAATCGTCTACCATCGCGCCAACCACCAGGTTGAACGGATGACCCGGTCCTTCGGTGTAATCGCCGGGCGGCGCCTCGGTCGAGCGATCGAAAATCGACCAGGCATTTACGAGGACCCAGGGTCCATCCCACGGAGGAAATTGACGCAAGAACGCGATGACCAATTTTAGCAGATAAAAAACATGCAACGCACTGCTGATAAAACCCGTCACATTGCTAATTCTCGGCGTTGGAATGATCGGCACATCAAAAAAGGTTGCATTGGGCGCGGCATCGGCGATGTTCCGCACCAGCATCAAGCCATGACCGCGTGTCGTCGCACCCGGCAAGATCGTCCCATTTACAAACCCTCCGCCAAAGTTCTGGACCTTCGTAGCGTCGAAGCCTTGATCGATCACAACAATGTTGACGCCATTTCCGGTCAATCCCCGGTTCACTAGGCCCGCGGATCTCGTAAGCAACCTCGCGGCAGTTCTGTCGCCGAACAGGACCTGATCGACGTTTGCGGGACAGAAATATTCCGATTCATCGAGAAAGAGATCGGCGCCGACGCCGAGAAACGGTTCGGGTTTCCCGTCATTGAACGCGTTATTGTTCGCGTTCTCGACCGCACTACGGAATTCATTCAAACCTTCCCAATCCGGAGCACCTGCCGAGTCCGGAATGCCGACGGAAATGACCAGCTCTTCGAGGGCGGGCAGTTCTTGGGGCGGCGCGTCCGTGAGCTTAACCTCAAAATCCAGCAAGGGAATTCCCAGAACATTCAATGGCCCCGTGTAATCACCCAGCAGCTTGCGCAGAACCGCATCTACCAACAAGAATAGTCCTTCTTCTCCTGCCTGGCTTCTGGTCCTTGCCGTACCCCCGCCCGGTAGCGCGCTCAAAAAGTCGCTGCGACGGGCCACGATCACCTGTCGGATCATATCAGCCGCTCCTTATGCCTTGAACGATCGACATCGCCAAAAGACTCCGCACCCAAGTGAACGCGGAAGTCGCAACGTAGCCTGCAAGGATCACTGCCATTCCAATTGAGCAACGGGAATAAGAGCCGCAACGGTCGGGCACTGAACCAGAAGCAGCAAAGATTGATCGCCGAGGTATTTTCCGGCGGCGCTGTCGGAAGGATAATGCAGGCCCAGCACCTCCCTGTTGCGCGCCACTCTCTCGGCGAGGCGCCGCAGCGGAGTGCTATCGGGGTCGCCGGCATTTGTTCGTGTGCTGGCTGCAGCAGGCATGACTCGGGCAAGGATACCCGCCAACAAGTACGATTCCGTCGCGTGCCCGCTTGGGTAGGATGCGTGGGACGGGATAGCGATCGGGGGCATCAGCGAAGGCGAAAGTTGAGAGGGACGCGGCCGGGGCGGGATCGCCGGGACCGGCGCATTTGCGCTCGGATTGTATTTATAGTGCATCGCCTGGAATTGGCCGACGCGTAGAGCGATTTGAGCCAGACGGTAAGTCACGGGGTGCGAGGATTGTTTGAACATCAGCAGGCCGGACCAATACACCGCGATATTGTCGCGCTGTGCCAAGGCCTCGGAGAGGACCCCCGGGCGATAGTCCACCAACTCCTGAAGCTCGTTCAGTTCGGCCTGCAACTGTGCCCCGGCGGGAATCGGCGCCACAGCCTGAAGGTTGAACTGGTCCCAGCCCGGAACCTGGACAAATTCACCGAGCACAACGATGGAGAAATGGAACGCGCTCCATGCAAAGTCTGGGAAACGCGCGGCCGCTGCATTCACGAATGGTACAGGAAGATCAGCCGGCGGCCATTTATTGCCCCTGAACCAATTTTCGTTGGGAAGTTTTGCAAGAGCCGGTGAAACTCCAATCGGGCGGATCACCGCTGGTTTCTCGCCACCTTGTCTTGAAGCGTTTGCGCCGTCCGCGCCATCTGCGCCATCTGCGCCGTCCGCACCATCAGCTCCATCAGCAGGTCCAAATGATTTCATCTCATTTCTCCCCGTTTGCAATCGGCTGATTTTCGCTCTCAGATCATTCCGGGAGTCCAGCCGCTCTCAAATGCTGCATGTATAGTTCTTTGGTCGGCTCGTGCCGAAAGGGTTGCCGGGTCCGTTCATAGGTTTTCAATCGAAACTGCGGCTCTATCTCCATCATCTTGGCCGCGACTTCACGCGCTTCTTCCAATTGCCCCAGGCCCGCCAGCGCCGCGATCAAAATCCTATGGTTGGCGGTGTACAGGCGGTTCTCTTCGAGCGACATCCTTCCCCATTTCACAGCCTCCTGAAAATCGCCTTTTGCGTAGTATGCGAGGTTCAGGAACATATAAAAGGTGAAAAGACTCTGGTCGAAAGGCGATAGACGCAAGCCGTACTCCGCGCGCCTGACTGCCTCCTCCGCATCTCCTATGTAGCTCAACGTGGCGCTCGATAATATCCATGCGAGGGCGTGGTTGGGGCACGCTGCGAGCGCGCGGTCCAGGTAGATTTGAGCGCCGTCATATTCGTGAAACAGAAACGACTTCACGTGACCAAACGTGGCGAGGGCAAGCGCGTTCTGCCCGTCCAGTTCGATCGCTCGTGTGGCCAGTTGAGCGGCTGTGACCGCATCCTCGGTCGGGTTGGTTGACCAGCCCTGGCCGACATACATGCTATGCCACCTCGCGGCCCACGCAACCGGCATGGCGAAGTGCTGGTCTTCGGCAATTGCCCGGTTCAGGAAATCACGCGCTTTCAGAAATGTCTGTTTGTCGAGGCTGTTGATGATCTGTATGCCCCGGAGCGCATAGTCGTACGCGGTGAAGCTTTCCGGTCGTTTTCTCATCGCCTTGCGCAGTTCGCTGTTGCGGACATTCGGCGCAAGGCCGGCAACTATCTTTCGGACGATTTGGTCCTGAAGATCGAACAACTCGCCGGGAGCGACTTCCACCGCGTCGCCCCACAATGTCTCCATGGTCTCGGAGTCGCATGCCTGGGTCGAAACCCGTACGACGCGTTCGGATCGCCTTACGCTTCCGAAGACGACGTAACGCGCACCGAGAGACCGGCCGACCTCGCGAGGATCAGGGGTGCTGCCACGATACTTGATGGTCGAGGCGCGCGAGATAACGATAAGTTCGTGCAAGCCGGCGAGGGACACGATGATGTCCTCGACGATGCCGTCGGCAAAATAGTCGTCTGCCGGATCGCCGCCGAGATTTTGCAGCGGCAGAACGGCGATCGATGGAAGGCTCTCGCGATGGCGGCGGCTCGGGACAGCAATCGTCGGCGTGTCCACACTGACGGCGTAAGCTCGTACCGGCTTTTCAAGGTTCTTGAGCTGGAGATAGCCGAGGTCTCGCGTCAGTCTGCCGACGGTGCCGCGCACCACGTCGTACACGGATTCGGACAACAGCACGCCGCCGGGCTCGGCGTGCTCCTGCAACCTCGCAGCCACATTTACACCGTCGCCGTAAATGTCCGATTCCGTGACTATGATGTCTCCCAGGTTGATTGCGATACGTAGCGCGATTGAAGGCGGTCGCCCGTTGCGATCGATTTGAACCGTCGGAACCAGTCGCTGGATGTCTTGCGCCCATTCGACCGCATCGAGCGCGCTGGAAAATTCGGCGAGGACACCGTCTCCGGTCAGTTTGACCAGCCTGCCACGATATTGCGGGATGCGAGGACGGATCACCTCGTTGAGAATTCTCATCCAGCGGAGGTGCGTTTGGCTCTCATCGCTCGCCATCAAGGCGGTATAGCCAACGATGTCCAGGAACGCGACGGCTGCCAGCCGCCGGCTAATCTGGATATCGACGGCATCTTCTCCATGCTCGTGCAGAGGCGAAAAACAAGAAGGGATATTCGCCTCGAATTCCGCCGGATTTGGCATGACTGCCCCGGTATTTTGTCGTTACGCTTTCGTCTGCACATAACGCGAACTAATAGCCTGACAGCTTTCCAGCATGCTTGCAATACGCCGTCCCCTGAAGTTTCTCGCGACCAGCCGCGGGGCACGTCAGCCATCCTTTTTGGCTAGTCGTTGCTCTCTTTTCGTGCCCAATACAGCAGCACTTGATTATCGGCGCGCTGGGTCAATTTGATGTGTTTTGAAATGCCCCAAGCCACCGGCTGCTGGTGCAGCGGTATGTAGGCGTAATCGTCGATAACGATCTGAAAGGCCTGCTTCACAAGCTGGTTACGCTTGTTCTCGTCCATTTCGATCCGTATCCTGTCGGCCAACTCATCGACCTTCTTGTTGCAATAGCCGCCGAGGTTGGCTTCGCCGCGCGAACTCGACGGATTGTCCCGGCAGCCCAGAATGTCATAGAGCACGCCGTTGGCGTCGTAGGTCGTCGGCACCCATCCGAGCAAATAGAAAGACGTCCTGAATCCGCCGGGCTTCAGCACCTTGGCGAAGAAGTGCTGCTTGGGCTGCGCCATAAGGTCTACTTTGATGCCGACGCGCGCCAGCATGCCGACTACCGACTGGCAGATCGCTGCGTCGTTGACATAGCGGTCGTTCGGGCAATCCATTCCCACCTCGAAACCGTCCGGATACCCCGCTTCGGCCAGCAGCCTTTTGGATAGATCCGGATCGAACGGCAGGCGCGTGAAATCAGCCCACTGCTTGAACAGCTCAGGCGCTATCAGCAAGGCGGATGGTCTTGCCGTGCTGCGCATCACCCGCGCGTTGATCAGGTTGACGTCGATCGCCCTGAACACCGCTTCGCGAACACGAACGTCCTTGAACGGGTTCTTTCCCTTTATGTTCGAGAACAACAGTTCATCCCGGCTCTGATCCATGCCGAGGAAGATCGTGCGCAACTCAGGTCCGGTAATCACGGCGACATTGCTGTTCGACTTGATTCGTTCGACGTCCTGCAACGGTACCGGTTCGATCACATCCATTTCGCCCGAGAGCAGGGCCGCGACGCGGGTCGCGTCAGACGCAATTGGTGCAAACGAGATTTCCTTGAGATTGTGCTCGACCGGCTTGCGCCACCATGATGGGTTGGGCCGAAAGATAGTGCGCACACCAGGCTGATGGCTCGCGACGACGAAAGGGCCGGTCCCGTTTGTATGCAACGACGCATGGCTCGGCGAGGTGGCCGAGGCCGGTGTCGGCTCCACGGAATTGTTCGCTTCGGCCCATTTCTTGTCCATGATGTACCAGGTGGCCCATTGGGCAATCAAAATGGGATCGGGAGCGGAAAGCACGAAATCGACCGTGTAGTCGTCGACCTTCACGGCCTTGGCATCCATCGGGATGCGCGTTTGCATGTTGGAGCCTTTGGCGCGGACCCGGTTTGCGGAAAACACCACGTCGTCGGCCGTGAAGTCGTCGCCGTTGTGGAATTTCACGCCGCGCCGCAAGTGAAAGCGCCACCGGGTCGGTTCTGGCGTTTCCCAGCTCTCGGCCAGGGCCGGGACAATGTTCAGGTTCTTGTCACGAGCCACCAACCCTTCGTAAACATGGCCGAGATGGGCGAGGGTGGTGACTTCGTTGAGCGTATAGGGATCGAGCGACTTCAGGTCGCCCTGATTGCCGTATCGCAAGGTCTGCGCCGATCCGGCGCCCGCGGAGAACAGGAGAATGGCGGCCAGCGCAAACACGGCAGCACGAAATTGCATGTTACTTCTCCAAGAATGCATGCATGCTAGCTCCCCGGAGGTTCGGCTCATCTCGGTTATGTGCCAAGGTCGTGCGACCCTGTGACGCGGATTCGGCGCCGACAGATCAACGCTCCGCGAGAAAGAGTTGAAGTGCCGACGCGTCGAGACAATCCCACACGAAAAGGCCCCTGATGCGGCTTCCCTTTTTCTACGGCTGGCTGATCGTCGCGGTGACGTTCGTCACCATGGCGATCGGCGTCAATGCGCGAACCGCATTCTCGCTGTTCTATCCGCCCATTATCTCCGAGTTCGGCTGGGACCGTGGCGTCACGGCGGGGGCGTTTTCATTCGGCTTCGTGGCTTCAGGCGTGGCCAGTCCGCTGATCGGCCGCATGATGGATCGTCTCGGTCCGCGTGCGGTGATGGAGCTTGGCGTCGCGCTGATGGGCGGCGGATTGCTGCTGGCGCCGCTGACGACGCAGCCATGGCATCTTTATCTCACCATCGGCGTGCTGGTCGGCGCCGGCAGCGTTTGCCTCGGCTATTCCGGCCAGTCGTTTTTCCTGCCGAACTGGTTCATCCGCCGCCGCGGGCTTGCCATCGGAATTGCCTTTGCCGGCGTCGGCATCGGATCGGTGACCTTGCTGCCATGGGTGCAGCACATGATCGAGCAGGCCGGATGGCGCACCGCCTGCACCGCGATGGGTATTCTGGTGTTCACCGTGCTCGCGCCGATCAACCTGTTGCTGCGAAAGCGGCCCGAGGATATCGGCCTGCTGCCGGATGGCGACGCCGCAGCGTCGGCGGCATCGGCCAAGCCCGTTTCGAACATTGTCGATCCCGTCTGGGCCGCGACCGACTGGACCTTGCCTCGCGCGTTGCGCACGACGCGTTTCTGGTGGATTTCGATCGGCTATTTCTGCGGCCTTTACATCTGGTACGCGGTGCAGGTGCACCAGACCAAGTTCCTGCTCGATATCGGCTTCAGCCCGGGTGTCGCGGTCTGGGCGCTTGGCGTCGTAAGCCTGCTCGGCATTCCCGGCCAGATCTGGCTCGGGCATCTCTCAGACCGGATCGGGCGCGAATGGATCTGGGCGATCAGCTGTGCTGGCTTTGCGATCTGTTTCGCGGCGTTGATCGCCTTGAAATTCGCGCCCGTGTTGCCGCTGGTCTATCTGATGATCTTCACGCAAGGCGCGCTGGGCTACGGCCTGACCTCGATCATGGGCGCGGTGGTGCTGGAGATCTTTCAGGGCAAGCATTACGGCGCGATCTTCGGCACCATCATGCTGGCGGCGCTGGCGGGCGGCGCCGCGGGCCCCTGGGCGACCGGATCGCTGTACGACCTTACGGGCAGCTACACCTTGGCGTTTGCGATCGGCGTCGCCGTCAGCGTGCTGTCGGCGGTCGCGATCTGGCAGGCTTCGCCGCGCAAGGTGAGGGTCGTCGCCGGGCAAATGCACAAGGTGCAAGCCGGGAGCGCGCCCGGCTAGGGCGCGCACCGTCTGGAAAATAACCTGTTACCTAGTGGGGCCAGCCGTTAGATCGTGGGACTTAGCAAAGGCGGCACGCTCCCCAGGATGCGCAGCAGCCCGCGCACCCGGCACAAGCCACGCAGCCAACGCAGCCCAGGCCGATCCAGAAGCCACCGAGCCCGCCTCCGCCGCAGCCGCCGCATCCGCCGCAGCCTCGGAAACCGCCGCAGCCCCGGAAGCCGCCGCAACCTCGGCAGCCGCCAAACCCGATGCCGCCGCCGCAACCTCGGAAGCCGCCGCACCCACCGCAACCCCGGCAGCCGCCGCAACCACCGCATCCGCGGGCCAGTTGCACGCCGGTGCCAAAGTTTTCCCGATCGAAGAGGTGGAACGTGGCGAGACTGACGTCGGCCATTTCCTCCTCGCCAAGAACGAAGCGCTGGTTGGGCGAGGTATTGTCGGATTGCGGAATGCCGGCAGTGGGCGCCGTGGATGCGGATGCATTACCCACCAGCGAGAGACCCAGCCCGGCGGCACCCAGCATCTTCACGGCAGCGGCTTTGGTTGTGCGTTTCGGCTTCGAAGCTTGCTTGACCCGTCGCATGGTCGCTTCCTCCGTGAGTTCTGTGAAAACGCGTCTCAAGGGTGCGCTCGGCGAAACCGGTGCGCAAGGGGTTACCTGCGCCATAAAATGCGAAAAGGTCTCATCGGGTTCCGTTCATCTTCATGAACGCTCGACATAACCCGGCCTTGGTTGGGGAGCGCCCCGCCATCGCTTTTGACCCACCGACATGGCGCCCGAAGTAGCGACCGGTGTCGGTTCTGGTGTGCGCAGTCCGTGCGTTACCAATGTAACGCCATTCTTCGCGACCGAAACTCAAGCGCAATCTGCGCACGATGATCTGCTCGTCCGAAACTCTTGGAGCGTAGCAGCATGAGCAGTCTCTCCGGTCGGCGTGCGGTGGCCGCGGTGCCGAGAAAGCCGCCCTTTCGTAAAGTCGAATGGCTAGAGCGCGACATTGCGATCGAGCGGCGCTCCGACGGTGTGATCGTGTTGAAGTCGCGCATCCCGCTGCAGTCCTACCAGACACACATCCCGGCCTCGCTTGCCAAGTGGGCGAACGAGGCGCCGGAGCGTACCTGGCTGGCGCAGCGTACCGGCACCGATCGGCAGTGGCGCCAACTTTCCTATGGCGAAGCCAAGCACACCGTCGATGCCCTGACCCAAGGCCTGCTTAATCTCGGGATTGAAGAAGGCCGTCCGGTCGCGATCCTTTCCGGAAATTCGATCGAGCATGCGCTGATGACACAGGCAGCAATGCAAGCGCGGCTGCCGGCAGCTCCGGTTTCGCCGGCCTATTCGCTATCGAGCCAAGATCATGCCAAGCTCAGATACTTGTTCGAGCTGATCAAGCCGGCCGTAGTGATGGTGCAGGACGGACCGACCTTCGATAGGGCGCTCAGGGCGATCGATCTCGCCGGCGTCACGGTCGTGCACGTTGCGCGGCCCTGCGACGGCATCAAGAGCGTCGGTTTTGGCGATCTTGCTGCGACGCCGGTCACAAAAGACGTCGAGGATTCGGTCGCGAGGATCACGCCGAATACGATCGGCAAGCTGTTGTTCACCTCCGGCTCCACCGGCATGCCAAAGGCCGTCATCAACACGCAGGAGATGATGTGCGCCAACTCGGCGATGCTGATGCAGGTGCAGCCGCGTGATCCGAACGGGCCGCACCCGACCCTGCTCGACTGGTTGCCATGGAACCACACCATGGGGGGCAACGCAGTATTCCACCAGATTCTAGTGGACGGCGGCACGCTCTATATCGACGACGGCCGGCCGATGCCGGGCCAGTTCGACGAGACCATGCGTAATTTGCGCGAGATCTCGCCGACCTCTTACATCAACGTGCCGGCGGGCTATGCCGTGCTGGCGGCGGAGATGGAGAAGGACGACACGGTCTGCCGCAGCTTCTTTCAGAATCTCACCATGATGACCTATGCCGGCGCGCGGCTGCCGGATGATCTCTACGACCGCATGCAGGCGCTCGCCGTACGCACCACCGGCGAGCGCATCGTCTTCTACTCCGCCTGGGGCTCGACCGAGACCGCGCCGGCCTCGACCGGCACCTATTGGGACACCGAGCGCGCCGGGCTGATCGGCCTGCCTTTTCCCGGCGTGGAGCTGAAAATGGTGCCTTGCGGGCCGAAATACGAGCTGCGCCTGCGCGGCATCAACATCACGCCCGGCTATCTCGGCCGGCCCGACCTGAGCAAGGCGGCGTTCGACGAGGAGGGATTCTATCGCATCGGCGATGCCGGTGTATTCGCCGATCCCCAGGATCCATCGCAAGGGCTGATCTTCTCCGGCCGCGTGGTGGAGGATTTCAAGCTCACGACCGGAATCTTCGTCCATGTTGGTTCGCTGCGCACCGACGCAATCGCCGCGGCGACGCCTGTCGTGCAAGACGCGCTGGTGGCCGGGCAGGATCGTCCCTTCGTCGGGCTGCTGGCCTGGCCTAATCTCAACGCCTGCCGCCAGATGATGGGCAAGCCCGACGCGAGTTATGAAGAGGTCGTCAAGCATCCGGAAGTGATCGCTTGCCTGAAGCGCGGACTGGAAGCGCACAATGCGTCCTGTTCCGGAGCGAGCAGCCTCCGGATCGCACGTGCGATGCTGATGGTCGAACCGGCCTCGATTGACGGCAACGAACTCACCGATAAGGGCTACATCAACCAGCGCGCCGGGCTCGAGCGACGCGCCGCGCTGGTGGAACGGCTTTATGCTGATCTTCCCGACGACGATGTGATCGTACTGTAATGAAGCCGACGATGCTCGCCATAAGAGTCATTCCTGGACGGGCAATCAGTGTCGGCGGCATGGTGGGGTCGAAGTGAAGTCGCTCCTTGCTGCGTGAGCCAGCTCAGCTCGACTGAATTCCCATCGCCCTCTGCAGATCGCCGATGGCGCGCAGAAAGCTGTCGGGTGGCGTGGTTTCCGGATCAATCAGGCGATGCAGGCGGAATCCGTCCTCCAGTGCCAGTATGAGTGCGCCGGCCCACGCCGGATTGAGAATGGTGGTCCGGCCGGCGTTTTGCGCCGTGGCCTCGATGATGTCGGTCACCAGCTGGCGCCGGGCGCGTAGGCGCTTGGCAAGCTCGGGCCTGCGCTTCTCGGCGCGCGCCACGAACAGGATCATTTCCATATGCAGGAGAGGGGAGCGGCCGAGCGGATCCTGCCGGCTGCGGTCCATCGTCTTCAGCGCATGGATGAAATCATCGAGGTTTTTATGCCGGTCGAGAAGATCGTGAATGCGCCTCATCGATTGCTCGACATGGTCCTCGAGCATGGCGATGATCAGCTCATCCTTGCTCTTGAAATTCGAATAAAACGCGCCGCGCGTGAAGCCGGCGGCCGCCGCGATGATCTCGATGCTGGCGGTGCCGATGCCGTGTTCCTCGAACACGCGCGCGGCCGCCTCGAACAGTTTTTCACGGGTGTCGTCTCTTGTGGGTCTGGTCCGGACTCTTGACATCTGCCCGTTTTAGGGCAGAATGCAACTCGATACAACAGTGTATCGAGTTTTCCGATGTTCGGGCCACTGCCCGGCATCCGCGGGAACTGCGATACGCTGGAAAAATGCGGTGTGGAAACCAATCGAGGTCACGATGAACGAGCATGTTCAGGCTGCGACGAGCGAACCGCTTTTCAATCCACTGTCGTCCGAGTTCATCCGCAATCCCTATCCGCATTACGAGTACATGCGCACCACTGACCCGGTGCATCTGACGCCGCTCGGCATGTATGTCTGCAGCCGCCACGCCGAGGTCAGCCTGGTGATGCGCGACAAGCGGTTCGGCAAGGACTATGTCGAGCGCACGATCCGCCGTTACGGCCCGAAGATCATGGACGAGCCGGTGTTCCGCAGCATGAGCCACTGGATGCTGCAGCAGGATCCGCCGGACCACACCCGCCTGCGCGGGCTGGTGGTGAAGGCCTTCACCGCGCGCCGGGTCGAGGACATGCGCCCGCGCATCCAGCAGATCGTCGACGAGACGCTCGACCGCATCATCCCGCAAGGGAAGATGGACCTGATCGAGGACTTTGCGTTCCGCCTGCCGGTGACCATCATTTGCGACATGCTCGGAATCCCCGAGGAGCATCGCGAGGTGTTTTATGCTGGTTCGCGCGATGGCGGGCGCCTGCTCGATCCGGTGCCGCTGACGCCGGACGAGATCAAGCAGGGCAATGCCGGCAACGCGATGGCGGCGATGTATTTCCAGCAGATGTTCGAGCTGCGGCGCAAGACCCCCGGCGACGACCTGATCACGCAGCTGGTGCAGGCCGAGGAGGACGGCAGCAAGCTCTCCAATGAGGAATTGACCGCCAATATCATTCTGTTGTTCGGCGCGGGCCACGAGACCACGGTCAACCTGATCGGCAACGGCCTGCTGGCGCTGTATCGCAATCCCGACCAGCTCGCGCTGCTCAAGGCCAGGCCCGAGCTCATCACCAACGCCATCGAGGAATTCCTGCGCTACGATTCCTCGGTGCAACTGACCGGTCGGGTGGCGCTGGAAGACATCGACGATCTCGGCGGAAAACGCATCCCGAAGGGCGAGAGCGTGCTGTGCCTGCTCGGCTCGGCCAATCACGACCCTGCGATCTATCCCGACCACCCCGAACGCCTCGATATCGCCAGGCCCAATGTCAGGCCGCTGTCCTTTGGCGGCGGCATCCACTTCTGTCTCGGCGCCCAGTTGGCGCGAATCGAGGCCGAGGTCGCGATTTCGACCCTGCTTCGGCGGATCCCGGACCTGCGGCTGGATGACGCTGTCAATCCGGAATGGCGGCCGACCTTCGTGTTGCGCGGCCTGAAGCGCCTGCCGGCGAGCTGGTAACGTACCGGCGCGGCGGTTTGAGCCCCTGGCAGCGTTTTCGAGCGAAAGCCTGGCCCCTGACGTGATCCGGGGTGGACCCCGGTTCGCGTTAGAAAACGCGTCAAAACAAAAAACTGGCGCCCGGTTCTGATTCAATCAGAACCGAAACGGCTCCGGCGGGGGCCGGGTGGGGCGCCTGTCAGTATGCCGCTGTGACTCCGCCACACTTCTCTCTATATTCCGGGCTGCTCCGGGGCCGGGTTCGGCGTAGCGCGGCTGGCGCGCCGGGGTGGTTCAAGGGGAGATACCGTGCAGACAACGCTGCTCGGACTGGCAATCGCCTTCATCGTTGCTCTGATTGCCGCACTCGTCGGGCCGTATTTCATTGACTGGAACCAGTTCCGGCCGCAATTCGAGGCCGAGGCGACGCGGATCATCGGCACGCCGGTCCGCGTCGGCGGCAAGCTCGACGCGCGGCTGTTGCCGGCGCCGTCGCTGCAACTGCACTCGGTCGTGGTCGGCGGCGCCAACGATCTCGGCAAGGTTCGCGCCGACAAGCTCGACGTGGAATTCAGCCTGGGCTCGCTGATGCGCGGCGAGGTGCGCGCTACCGAATTGACCATCAACGGCCTGTCGCTCGATCTCGGGCTCGACGCCAAGGGCCGCATCGATTGGCCGGCATCGACCGGGACGGTCAATCTGGGTTCGCTGGCGATCGACCGGCTCAATCTCACCGGACGCATCGCCCTGCATGATGCGGCCAGCCGCAGCACGCTCGAACTGAACGACATCGCCTTCAGCGGCGACGTGCGTTCGCTGGCTGGCTCGGTCCGCGGCGACGGCAATTTCATGCTGTCGGGCATACGCTATCCATTTCGCGTCTCGTCGGGGCAGAGCCCCGACGGCAACGGCACCCGCGTGCATCTCAATATCGATCCGGGCCAGCGCGCGCTCCTGGCGGATCTCGACGGCGTGCTGAACTTCGATTCGCGCAGCCCCCGCTTCGAAGGCGCGGTGACGCTCGTGGCTCCTCCCGTTCAGAAGGGCAAGGGCAACGATCCGCCGTGGCGTATTGCGGCGAAGGTGAAAGCCGATTACTCGGCGGCGCGGCTGGAACAAATCGAGCTGACCTATGGCCTCGAGGAGCGCGCGCTGAAGCTCTCCGGCAACGGCGACATCCGCTTCGGCGCGGCGCCGCTGTTGCGCGCGGCGCTGTCGGCGCGTCAGCTCGATGCCGACAGGTTCGCGGCCAAGGACAATGCCACGGAGCCGGTTCGCGCGCTACCGACGCTGCGGGCGCTTGCGTCGGTCGTTCCGCATCTGCCGATCCCCGCGCAGATCGAACTTGCGTCCGAGCAGATCATACTGGGCGGACGCCCGTTGCAGGACATTGCTGCCGATCTGCAAGGCGATACCAGATCCTGGCGGGTGCACAGGCTGGAATTCCGTGCGCCTGGCGCGACCAGGGTTTCGCTCAGCGAGGCCAGCGAGAAGAGCGTTGCGCCGGACCGCTTCAAGGCCGCGCTCGGCGTCGAATCCTCCGATCCCGAGGCGCTGCTGACCTGGCTGCAGGGCCGCGGCGAGGTCGCCTATCGCAGCCAGAAGCCGCTTCGGCTGCGCGGCGACGTCACCGTGGCGCCGGAGGGCTTTGCCATCGACACCATGAAGGCCGACATCGAGGGCGGCACGGTGGAGGGACGGGTAGCAGTGTTGCACCGGCAGGCGGATCGCGGCTCCCGGCTCGATGCGGAACTGAAGGCGGAACGTCTCGATCTCGATGCCGCCATGGCCTTTGTGCGGCCGCTGGCGGGCCCACAAGGCGACTGGCCAGAAGAGGCAAGGCTTTCGCTCGATGTCGGCCGCGCCACCTCCGCCGGGCAGGAGCTTAGTCCGCTGCTCGCCAGACTGGCCTATTCGCCGGCAAAAATATCGATCGAGCAGTTGAAGATCGGCCAGCTTGAAAGCGTGACGCTGGACGGCGCGGGCAATTTCGATCGCGTCAACGCCACCGGATGGTTCGCGCTCAACTCGAGCGCCGCCTCGCTCGGTCAGTTGACCAGCCTGATCGTCCCATTTTCACCGGCGCTGGCCGCGCGGCTCACTGCGATGGGGACGAGCCCGGGCGCGGCGCGCCTGAAACTGGCGCTCGACGTCAACAAGAGTGCCGGACAGGCCGATCGCGTCCAGGCGCGCGCCACTATCGATCTCGACTCGCCGCTGCTCAAGGCCGTCACCACGATCACGGCGAAGCCGGCCGTTGCGGCCATCCAGGGCATCGATCTCGCGGTGCTACGGCGCAGCGACGTCGGGATCGAGTCGAAATTGTCGTCCGAGCAAGGCCGGGCCTTGCTGGCCCTGCTCGGGCTCGATCGCGTCGTCACGGCGGGCGACGGCCCCGCGCAATTCGAAGCCACCGCGGCCGGCGCATGGGGCGTGCCATTGCAGCTCAAGGCAAAGATCTCGGGAACGGGACTCGACGCCGAGGCCGACGGCTCCACTGAGCCGTGGGCGCAGGAGGCCAAGGCAAATCTCTCGTTGAAAGTTCGCCGCGCCGATTTCGGACCGCTGCTCGAACTCAAGCCGGCGGATACGCTGGCGCAGAACATCGGTCTGTCCTCGCGCGTGCAGCTCGCCGGCAACAGGCTGACGTTCGACGATCTCGACAGCAGCATCGGTGGTTCGCGGCTGCGCGGCAGCGTGGCGGTCACGCTTGGCGATGAAAAGAACATCGAGGGCGAAATCGGCGCCGACCAGGTGGCGTTGGCGCCAGCCTTTGCGTTGGCGCTCGGTGCCGCCGGGCATGATGCCGCCGAGCCGCTGGGCACCGGGCTGGTGAAGGGCTGGCGCGGCAGGATCGCGTTTCAGGCGTTGCGCGGCCTGCTCCCGGGCGGAAGCGAATTGCAGCCGCTGAGCGGGGTGATCAAGGGCGACGGCCAGTCGCTCACCTTCGATTCCGTGCAAGGCAAGATCGGCGGCGGCGAAATCACCGCCAGTGTCGATGCGAGGCCGGGCGCCAACGGAATTGCGTTGAACGCGAGCGTTCAGCTCGCCGGTGTCGACGGCACGGCGCTGCGCTATCGCAACCTCGTGATGCCTGCGGGCCGCGCGTCGATGCAGATGACGCTGACGACCCAGGGCCGCAGCGCCGCGGGGCTGGCGGGCGCGTTGTCCGGCAGCGGAACGCTGACGCTGGAAGCGGCGAGGATTTCAGGGCTCGATCCGCGCGCCTTCGAAGTGGCGGTCCGCGCCAATGACAGCGGGCAGGCAAAGGACGACGTCCGGTTGAAGCAGATCGTCGAATCCGCTCTTCCGGCCGGTGCGCTTGCGGTTCCTTCCGCGCAAATCCCGTTCACCGTCAGGGACGGCCGGCTT
>Ga0081540_1000894_pt1 | contig 26949 bp, 20 predicted proteins | sample TabmetS2T1R1_FD_71024 | JGI IMG/M metagenome (GOLD analysis project Ga0081540, IMG submission 71024) | Tabebuia heterophylla rhizosphere microbial communities from the University of Puerto Rico - S2T1R1 | ecosystem: Host-associated > Plants > Roots > Rhizosphere ...
CTTTCACGGCTATGTGCACGGGGCCGAGCTTCCAGGTTCGGCGAACCCACTGGCTTATGGGGTCGGCTTCGTCACCGCCACCGGCCTGCTGCATCTGTGCGGCATCGCGATTGGCACTTTGACCCGCTGGTCCGCCGGAGAGCGCGTCATTCAGGGACTTGGAGCCGGCATCGCAGGACTTGGCTGCTATTTCCTCGCTCAAGGCCTGGGAGCCATCGCATGAGACTAAGGTTTGGACGCGGATGGATTGCCGCCGCGATGCTGCTCGCCCAGCCGAGCGGGGCCGAGGCACATATCGTCGCAGCCCGTCTCGGCGACTTCTACATGGGTGCATTGCATCCCTTCACCGATCTTCAGGATGTCATTCTCTGGACCGCCACGGGTGTGCTGGCTGGTTCGCTTGGAGCTGCCAAGGGGCGCTGGCTTGTCCTGGTGTTTCCGTTTGGACTGCTGGTCGGGCTGCCTCTCGGGCGTTTTTTCGGCGCAACCTTCACGGGACTCGCGGACGCAACAATGATGCTGACACTAGGCTTTCTGCTGGCGGCAGCGGCGCAGATTCCCACATACTTGCTGTGCGCGATTGCATTCGGATTGGCCGTGCTGCGGGGCGCCGCGAACGGCGTCGACCTCGGGCCGGACAACGACGGGCTGCTGTTCGCGCTTGGATTGGCTTGCGCGGGTTATGCCTTCATTACGCTCATGATAGCTCTGACCGTCGTGTTCAGACGAACCGCGCCCGATGGCTCGGCGTCGTGGCGAACGATCGCCGTCCGCGCACTCGGAGGCTGGATCGCGGCCATCGGCCTCATGATGGCGAGCCTTGTTCTCGCGACATGATGGACCACGGGGAGCATGCTTAAATGATCGCGACGATTGGTATCGTCGTGGTGGCTGCTGCGAACGCTTCGATGAGATCGTTAAGAATTACAACGATCACCTGCGGGTTGCTGCCAACAACGACGGCGACGGGAGAAGCAAAGCGATGGGAGCGCCCTTGGCTGAATAATGCTCGACGACAATATTGCCTCCTTCGGCATAGCCGAGCTCGCGCAGCGTTTGATAAAACCGCCGCACCCAGAAGGGGCCAGCAGTCTCGGTCGGCTGACCAGCGGGGATGCCCGAATGAACGAACGCAATGCGGTGCTGCCGCGGTGCTTGCTGCGCCTGCCCCGCGGGCGGCCAAGCCGCTGCCGCACCGCTCAGAAGCGTGATGAAGTCCCGTCGCCGCGTCGCCAATCCCTGACCCTCCAACCCGAGCGTAAGCAATTTTTCCGGCGCAGGTCCGCGAAGGCCCCTGCTGACGTCTCGCCGCCTCAACGCCACCGGAGCCGGAAGCAAAACATCGATATCGAGAAACGTGAACCATCTCACATCGAAAATGAACCTTCTAACATATATAGATTGTGATAACGTTCCGTGGAGGGAAGCATTTACCGCCACGTTAGGCTGAACGCTGGCGGCGACTCAACAAACCGAAGCGCCGCAAGCCTTTCGTGACTGGAAGCCGATCGCGCACTACAACTTGAGGTGAAGAAGCTAACGCGCGACCGCCGGGGGCGGCGACGAGTTGCCGTCGTGCTGGTGCGCGAAATCGCATGGAGTTGAGAGCGATGAGCAAGCCAGACAAGTTTCACGGATCGGCAGTTGCAATTTTTGCCTTCGCATGCGCTGTGTTTGTGGTTGCGATGGTGATCGCGCACGGTGCCGCCGTGCTGCAACAGCACCTGAACCCCAATCCCGACCCCTTCTACTATTTGGTCATATTCACCATTTGGGCGTGCATCTCTCTGCTGACCCCGGCGCTGTGCTTTCACGTTTTCTCGCGCGGCAATTCGCCAAACAGCTATTGGCGCGCTTTCTGGACGTTTGCCTACCTCGCTCTGCTGGTCCATCTCTATTGGGCCATTACGGGCAGTTGCGGCGGCAGCTTCGCGGCGATCTACAAGCTCGGAAGCGCGCAAGAGGCGCATCCCGGCTGCATTGTCGCCAACCCTACTCCCGACTTTTTTCTGGCCGCTTGGTGGGGGCTGGACGTGGTTCTGGCGTATTTCGTCTCCGACAGCATTAGATGGGTGCGCGTGCAGCGCGGCGCTGTTCACCTGCTCGCCTTCTTGATGTTCTTTGCGGCCTTCGTGTTGGCCGAAAAGGCCGGCGTCGCGGCGCGTCTACTCGGCGTGTTGATGGCGGTCACCGTTCTCACCTGCCTCCTTATCAAGATCATCATCAGCGAGAACGACCCGAAATCGCTGATGATGGTTCTCTATGTCAAGTTCTTCCAGCTCCTCAATCTGTTCGTGGTCTGGCACAAATTGCCGACATTTCTGGCAGTGACCAATCTGGTCGCGCTGCGCGAGGTTCTGCGGGCCAAGAATTTGCACAACACCTCGGATATTCCGATGACAGAGCCGTCGGCTCAGCGATGCATCGTCGCGCCGGACGCCAAATATTACGCCGAGCGGCAAGAGGACGGCCAATACAACGACCTGTCAAAACCCACGATGGGCAATGCTGCGTTCGGTGGCCCGGATTTCACCAAGAGCAACCAGGGCGCCCGCTTTGGCCGCAACATTCCACTGAGCGAAGTCGATCCGAGCCGGGACGGTGGAATACTTGATCCCAACCCCCGCCTGGTCAGTAATCTGCTGCTGGCGCGCCGAAGCACACCCGACAACACCGGTGGCTTTCAACCGGTCAAGAGTCTCAATTTGCTCGCGGCGGCCTGGATCCAGTTTCAGGTCCACGACTGGTTCAATCACGGCACGCCGCGGACGATCACCGACGAAGCATTCGAGGTGCCGATCCCGCCCGGCGATAAGTGGCCGGACGGCCCGACGATGCGCGTGCGCCGTACTCGGGCCGATCCCACGCGCCGCAAGAACGACGGCGCCGGACCGGAGACATTCGCCAACGCGGAGACGCACTGGTGGGACGGCTCCCAGATCTACGGCGACAGCCCGCAGGCCCTGACGCAGTACCGAGAGCACAAGGATGGGAAGCTCAAGATCGATCCGAAGACGGGGCGCATTCCGGTCGACGCGGCCGGGATCGAGAGAACGGGTCTCACCGCGAACTGGTGGGTCGGCCTGAGCCTGCTGCATAACATTTTCACCTTCGAGCACAACGCCATTTGCGATCATATCATCCAGGCCTATCCCGAATGGCCAAAGCAAGCCGACGGTGACGAAAAGATTTTCCGCGTTGCGCGGCTCGTCAACAACGCGTTGATGGCAAAGATCCATACGGTGGATTGGACCAGGGCCATCCTCACCCATCCCGCCCTGCAGGTCGTCATGAATGCCGACTGGTGGGGCTTCGCCGGGGAGCAGGTAAAGAAGTCCTTCGGCCGCATCAGCGCCAACGAGGCAGTCAGCGGCATCCCGGGCTCGGCGACCAATCTTGACGGCGCGGACTATTGCCTGACCGAGGAATTTGCCTCGGTCTATCGACTGCATCCGCTGCTTCCCGACGACATCCAACTCGTCCTGCATGCGACCGGAGCAAAGGGACGCGTCCTGAAGTTCGAGTCCGACAGCCTCGACGATCCCGACCTGATTATCGGCCCCAACGCCATGCGAAATGCAATGCGTGACGTGTCGCTCGCCGACGTCGTCTACACGTTCGGGGTCCAAAATCCGGGTAAGATCAAGCTGCGGAATTTCCCCAATTGGATGCGGCGGTTGCGCCGGCGCAACGGCCAGAACCTGGAGGAGCTGATCGATCTCGCCGCCATCGATATCATCCGTGACCGCGAGCGCGGCGTGCCGCGCTACAATCGTTTCCGCGAGATGTTCCACATGCCGCGAGTGAAGGCCTTTGAAGAGATGAGCAACAATCGCGACATCGTGGACACCTTGCGCAAGATCTATGGCCATCCCGACAAGGTCGATCTGATGGTGGGCATGTATGCGGAAGAACCGCCCGAGGGATTCGGCTTCAGCGACACGGCGTTCCGTGTCTTCATCCTGATGGCGCCGCGACGGCTCAAGAGCGACCGCTTCTTCACCAACGACTTCAACGAAGCCGTCTACACCAAGGCCGGCCTCGACTGGGTCAACGACAACAACATGTCGACTGTGCTGCTGCGCCATTTCCCGGAGTTGACGCCGGTGCTCCAGCGCGTCGCGAATCCGTTTGCCCCCTGGCCTGATCCTCGAAAACTTCCGAACTGAGCGTTCAAGACGCGGCAAAAGGAGTCCCACGAAGAGATGCAATGAACGACGAAGCGGCATTCCAGACTGCTGGCCACGACGCCCTGTCGGCACGTCCACTCGTGGAGAGCATCGGGCGTCGAAGAACGCACCGGGTCAGTCGCGGCGTGCCCATGCTGAAGACGGTTTCAATGACATACGCATCGAACCAAAAGCCGCTGCCGGTCAACGTGTCCGGGCCGCCGGCTGTGCGACCGTCCATCGTCAATCCTTCCTGTGACGGCGACCGATCGGTTGCCACTGAACTCTTGCGAGCCAAGTCGCTGAGGCCAGGCTCTGGTGCGGGAATGCAATTGGTGTCACTCTTAGCTCTGCCAAGACATTTTCGTAAGTCATAGATTTGAGGTTCTCCATGATTGACAGCGAGAGGGCGAACACGCCGCGCATCGAACTCAATTGGGCAACTTCCAAAACCATCGGCGGAATCAGCGAAATCGCCGTTTTGGCGCCCGTCAGACTTGGATGCGCGCCCGGTGAACGGCGCACCTATGAAGAATGCCTCGCCTCGGCGATCCAGAACCTTGCAGATCGACATCAGCAAGGTCTTCCGACTGAACTAGGCAGAATACCCACGATCCACTTCGGCCGCATGATCATCATTCGGCCTGAGCAGTATCTGCTTTATTCAGCCCTCCCAGGCGTCGTGGACTATTATCCGGACGTCAAACTGAACGACGGCGGCGGCATACCTAAGCCAATCGATGAGTTCCTCGATGGGTCAAGAAAGCCTCCACCGCAGCTGCGCTCTTTCCTGCTGACACTTGTCGAGTTCGATGGCGAGTTGAAGGCCTACATGCGCGACGTTGCGGCATTTCTCGCCCGCGACTTTGATAGGGTTTTCGAGAATTGCGAGGGCTTTCCCGGGACGCGCAACTTCGAGCAGTTCTGGCTGTGGATCAAACGTTACCAGATCAATACGAACCTGTTTTACGCAGCCTATTCAAATCTTTCGACCGTCCGCATCAAGCAGCTTGAAGATTTCAAGCGACGCTTCGATGCGCTCGTCGCGCGAATCTACTCGCCTGCGGGAGCGCGCGAGAGATCCGTCGAGGAGCTGTTTGATGAGTTCCTGCGCGAGAGCGGACAATACGCGCGCAACTTCCCAACGCCCGGCGGACTATTCGAAGCGGACAAGTACTGAGGGAGGTGAACGAAAATGACCGATCAAGCCCCTGCCACCCGCGAACAGACCCGCAAGAACGCTCAGGCCCATATCCTCAAGGCCTCAAAATTTCAAATCCGCGGCACGCCAACACCGCGAAACTGGTCGTTATTCTTTTTCTTTCGCATCCTCCCGCAGGCGGAGTTCGATGCGATGATAGGACGTATGGAAGACGCCACGTCGGGAGATGCGAAGATCGACCGTGCGCTAGCGAAGCGCAATCTGTGGCTCGATTTCAGGGACCCTGCGCTGCTGAATGCCGGCCTCGTCACGCAACGCTTGGAATATCCGCCGACTGGGGATGCACCACCACCGGAGCGGAAGCCGGACGAACCGGCAAAGGCCTTTCTGAACTGGCTCAAGGCGATCGTATCCGCCGACAACGCTGGCATCTCGGATACAGCGACTGCTGTGCTAAAGGCTTCCGGCTTTGAGACCGGCCAATTTCCACCGTGTAAGGAGGCGATTGGATTTCAGGAAGCCAAGCCGACGAATATCGATTGGAAGGATCCTGTTCAATGGATACAACAGCAATTTAAACTGGAAACGCTGGATATCGATTTTCTTCAGCAGTTGATCAATGCTTATATCCAGGAGCCGAAAAAATTTGCCGATACTTTGCAATTACTGAGGCAGCAGGTGGAGACGAGCGTTCCGGACCCTTTGTTGGGGCCACTCTCGCACGTGACGTTGTACGAGATCCTACGTCAGTGCGCCCCCGCAATGATGAATCCCGCGGATTCGCGAGAGCCGTCGCCGGGAATTGTTCGCGGCGAGGACGCAGGCGATCCGAACGCACCTGTTAGCGACAATACACCAATCAACATTGCTTTCACCTATTCGGGCCTGAATGCCCTCAAGCTGAATCCGACGACGTTGAGATCGTTTCCAGAAGCATTCAAACAAGGAATGGCAGCGCGCGCGGAACGCCTGCACGACACCGGTCCAAGCGCTCCCGATTTCTGGGAAGGTGAACTAGGCCTGACCAGCGTACATGGGTATTTTACCGGTGGCTTTGTATTGAAGCACGATAAGGCGGCTAAGGAAGCCTTCTGGAAAGCGATGCGTCGCGATGTCGCCGCATTCAACGACCCCATGAACGACCATGGTCGGATGCTTCGTTTCGGATTCCGCGTCCTGTTCCGCCTTTTCGGCCTCGAGATCCTTCATATCGAACTGGGCCAATATCCCTATGACGTGAAAGATGATGATGCGGTAGAAGAACTAGGAGATCGGATCGAGCACTTTGGTTTTGTCGACGGTCTGAGCCAGCCGTTTGTCGACATGGGGCTCGGAGATACGCCCCCCGGTGGCGGCACGCCGAGCCGCGATAGCAGCTGGAGCCCGGTTGCCCCTGGAGAGATCTTCCTCAACATGCCGGACGAAAATGGCGAGGTTCAGCTGCTGCCAATCAATGAGTCCCTCACTCTTGGAAGCACCTTCCTCGTCTTTCGCAAGCTCGAACAGGATGTTGCCGGTTTTCGAGGATTTCTCAGTCGCATGCGCCCAAAGGACAAGGAAGCCCAAACGGCGCTCTCGGCGCAATTCGTCGGGCGGTGGCCCAATGGTATGCCGCTCGTGCTGTCACCCGATCAGCAACGCGCAGTTAACGAGGAGACGAAGGCCAAGCTGAATGACTTCCGTTACGCGGTCAACGACCCTCTTGGGAAAAAGTGCCCGCTCGGCGCTCACATCCGGCGCACCAACCCACGCGACATCGGCGGGCGTGGCGAAGCGCGGCACCATCGGATTCTGCGGCGTGGCATCAGCTATGGCGGCCCGCGCCTGAAAGATGGTGCTCTGGACGACGGTGAGAAGCGAGGATTGCTGTTCATCGCCGCGAACTCACGGATCGACCTGCAATTCGAAGTCGTTCAGTCGAATTGGATCAACAGCGGAGAGTTTCTAGGCCAAGCCGGGCTCGGACGATGTCCTTTGACTGGAGATCATGGCGGCGCCCTATCCGATACTTTCTTCGCAGCCGATGCATCGGCACCCATTACCGGTCTGCCGCGCTTCGTCACCACCCGCGGCGGTGACTATTTCTTCGCGCCAGGTATCGATCCCCTCAGGAAGATCGCAGATGGCAACCGGTTCGATCCCGAAAAGATTCCGTTTGCCGGCTTCAGCATGGGGGATGCAACAACGCCTGTCTTGTTGAACCCCGATCAATTGGAGCGCTATACGAAAACCATCCTTGGGCCCGGCAACAACGCGGCCATTCACATCGAATTACCAGCCTCCAACACACCAACCTCTCCAACAAGTACCCCCGACAAAATCTGTTTCATCGGACGCCATGGCCATGTCAAGACCGTCTTGAGCAATCCGGTCGCATCACCTGGACAACTGGCCTTTTCTGTCAAGCAGTACACGCTCAACGGACAGAACGCCACGCGTGGAGGGGATCTCATTATAGGCACCGAGGACGTCGGGCCGACCGAACTGGCACGCAAGCGGCTTCAAAATATCCTTAAATGGGCCTGGGAGAGGCTTGGTCAAGCGCACGACCCTAACAGGGCGCCCGACAAGGTATTGCCCGAAAGGGTACGAGCCATAGCGAAATCTGCTTCCGATCGATCGTTGCGGCGAACGGCTCAAGAGCGGCGGATCGATCTGATCACCGATCTGTCCACTCCGGCCAGCTACGCTGTCATTGCCAAACTGTATGGAATTCCAGCACCGGAATGGCTGACCGAGCTTGCCGCGTCTCTGCGCTTCGCACGCCAGCATGTCAGCGAGTTGCCGCCCGAATGGATCATGAAGTTGACCGGCAAAGAACCTGACAATCCTGGTGTGGCTACCCTTCAAATCTGGTCAGCTATCATTCTCGCTGACCTGATCGGAAACGTCCAATCAATCGGGGCACTCCATTTACTGGCGCGTCAAGCCGGCTCCGAGATGCTCAACTATATCGATACTGTTGTCTCGACGGCCAGGATCTCTCCAGACGACTCGCCGATGCGCTCACCGAAGACGCTGCTCGGGGCGTTCATCGACAATGAAAGCCGCGTGCAGGCGCAGTACCCACCGGGAAGCAATTGGCAATCTCTTTACTACCGCGACGTCGGCACACTCCTGCTTGAAATTGCCGGCACCACCCTGGTCACAATTCCACTGGCCTTTGCGTCTGTCATGGGAGCGCTGTTGAAATTCCGCCTCGATTTGCCGACTCTCATGCAAATGCCGGGCATTGACCTGTCGCGGATCATCTATGAAGCCGATCGGCTCAATCCCACGATTGGCCTGCGAGCGCGCTACTGCGAGACAAAAACAACTTTGCCGGATGGCCCTCAAATAGAGGCAGGCGAATGGGTTGCTGCCCTGATCGGAGCGGCCAATCTCGACCCGAGCGTGTTCCACGAGCCATTTCGCTTCTCGCTGGATCCGAGTATCCGAAAAATCGATGACTACCTGCTGTTCAACGAGAAGGGCAGTCCCCGAGAGTGCTGGGGGCGTGATCGAGTAGCAATGGTTGTTCTGGAGGAATGCGTCAGAGCCGCAAGCCGTCTGCAAGGATTGCGCCGAGTCGCGGGCGAACGCGGCGAGCCTAGGAAGCTTGTCGGTATAACGATCAGTTTGCCGGCGCGCTTCACGCAGGTTGACGGAAAACCACCCCCTTAGACCACGGTCCGGGACATGTCCCGGGCAACGACATCTGATTGAGCGCAAATCGCTCGTATTTCGCTGAGATCCTGATCAATGCGCGAGTCGCCAGAGGTCGTCTCCGCCAGCAGGCGGGCTCTCAAATCAAGACATTGCACAATCAGCCATGGGTGCTTGATCGACCGCGCGATCGTGAGCGCGCGGTCCAAGGCGGACAGTCCGCGTTCCGATTCGTGGCATCGAACGAGCGCCTCCGCATAGCCGAGAAAGAGGTAGCACACTTCCACCTGGCCGGTCCGCAGATGCATGCCGCTTTCCAAACAGGCCTCCACCAAGCCGATGGCCTGATGCGCCTTGGCCGTTCGCGCCAGCGCGGTCGCTATCGCTCCGGTCAGATTAGCCTTGATCGCATCGTAGCCGTTGCGTTCGGTAAGGTCTCGTGCGACAGACAGGCACTCGACGGCTTCGTCGTTTCGGTGAAGCAAGAGAAAAGTCCGTCCCATCCCGAAGCGGGCCAAAACTTCCCCGTACAAATCCTGTTCGCGAACTGCGATCTCCAATGCTCGTCGCGCGAACTCAAGCGCCTCCTCATACTGACCGGTTGCATTCATGAACCAGCTCCTGAATGCGAGGACCGTGCACTTTGGACCGGCCGGCGTCCCGAGCCGCGCAGTTTCGAGTTCCCCCTTGAGCATTTCAATCAGTTCGTCCAGCGCAGCTATCGCACGATCGACGTGGCCCATTCCATGCAACACATTTGCCATCAAGGTCTGATTTGAAAATATCAACGCGGGCGACCCGAGCGCGCGGGCCATCTCCAGCCCTTCGCTTGTCACCCGCAGCCCTTCCTCGTACCGGCCTTCAAACCAGCAAATCATTCCAAGTTGGGAATGCGCGCCGCACACCTGGGCCGCTCTTCCTTGGCGCCGGGCCAGCTCCATGGTGCGCGGCAGATGCATGTTCACCTTCTTGAATTCGCCCAGTTGCAACATCGAAGCGAAACACACGCGACCAAAATCGACATATTTTTCTTCCGCAGCTTCCCCCAGGCGCTCAATGAGCTTGAGTGCCCGGTCAAAGATAAGACTGAGCGACGAAGCGGCGGCATTCCGGCGCGCCTCCACGGCAGCCTCCCAGAGATAGCCGAGGGCGGCCTCGGACTCTCCGGCTTCTTCCGCGTGGAAAGCCAATTGCTCGTATCGACCGCCGAGGTTCGGGTAACGCGAGGTTATCGCCCGAATGGCCGCCCGATGGATCTTTCTACGCTGATCGCGCGGTATCGTGTCTGCGCAAGCCTCGGCGATAATCTGATGTCGAAAACGCACGGAATCGCCCGCAAGCGGGTGAACGAATGCAAATCGCTCGAGCTCGAACAACGTGTTCAATAGCTCGCCAACGTCCACGCCCAGCACCGCCGTTGCCAAATGGATTTCAGCCTCCTCTCCCAGAAGGCTGAGCGCTTGCGCGAATGTCTTGACCTTAGGCGAAAGCTGTTGCAGCCGCGCATGAATGACCGACTCGACGCTCTGAGGCAGTGAGTTGCCGCTGGGCGCGTTCGTCGCATCCGCCGAACGCAGGAACTCTTCCAATATGAACGGAACCCCGTCCGCGCGATCGATTGCTCGAGCAAGTACCGATGGAGATCGATTTTTGGGCCACAATTGGCGTCCCAAAGTCTCCATATGTGCCCGCGGCAGCGGCTGCAGATGAATGATGGATTCCGCAATATTGGCAGCCTGGTTCGACGATTCCGGCCGGCCGGTCAGCAAGAGACAAAGCGGCTGTTGTGTGCCATCTGCGCGCGCGAGCAATTCCAGGAAATGACGGCTTTCCGGATCGATCCACTGAATATCCTCGATCAGTAAGAGGGTCGGCCGACTAAGCGCCAGCGCCAAGAAGGCATTTACCAGCGCGCGCGCAATTTGCGTTTGTGTGTGGTCCCTCAATCGTTGGCGCGAGCGGGGTTTTTCAACAATGAACAGGGTTTCAATTGTCTTGAGATCACTTTCCTCAACTCCCAGTCCAGAAATCGCGTCGCGAAGATGGTCATCTGACGACAGGTTGCGTGCACCGAGCATATCGCCCACCAATGCGCGGGCGACGGCAAATGCCGTGATACGCCGCTGCACAGCGCCATAAAAGACGCAGCATCTTGCTTCCGAGATGAGAGCCTCAGTCATCGCGGCTGTAGCAAGACGGCTCTTGCCAATTCCTGCTTCGCCTATCAGGGCAACGGAAGAGCTCTTGCCGCCTGGGCGCGGAAGTCGTTCACGAAGCGCCGCAAGCTCGTCGACCCGATCCACGATCGGATTTTGATAGCGGCGAGCCGCGTCGTTATGGTCGACATCTTTTGGCCGCGCATTCAACCTATAGACCTCGATGAGGCGGTCAGCTATCGCCGCAGATGCCTCGTGCGGCGTCACGTCAAGTGGCGAGCGGCACAACCTGGCGGTTTCGCCGCTGACTAGGACTTCGCCGGGAGCCGCTTGCTGTTGCAACTTGGCGGCAACGTGCACGGTCGCACCGGCAACATCGAAACGCGCGATAGCATTGCGGCCGCCTCTGCGCACACCGACCAGGCCAGAATGAAGACCTACACGAAAGGTAACCGGATTTCCTCCCGGTCCGATTGCGGTGCTATGGCTCTGGATATCCCAGGCTGCAACACAGGCGCGATCCGCATGATCCTCGAATGCGCTTGGCCAGCCAAATATCGCAATACCACCGTCGCCCGCATAATGGACGATCCGCCCCCCAACGCGGTCCACTGCACTACGTATGTGATCCAGCCAATGGTCCAGGAACGCCTGGGCGTCGTCGGGATCGCAAGCCCCGATGTGGCGGGTCGAGCCCACCATATCGACAGCGAGAACCGTTATGATGTTGCGTTCCGCAGTAGAGGCGCCGCCGCCCGCCATCGTCTGGTCCCGTACATTCCTACCGGCTCGACGTGACGTTATCACAACCAGCCGATCTTGCGCCATCCGGCAGCCGAGTATGTTCTGATGTGACCCGCTTCTGTGGCGATGGGCCGCACTTCTCGCTAGCCTCACCTAGCCGCAATCACAGGTGAAAAACTAATACTCCTCGACCAGAAGCATATGATGTTGAACGCAAGGGAGTGGCGGCAGCGGCTCGGCGCAAGGAATCTTAAGACCTCTTCACTACGATTAATTCGCGCTAGAGTCCAAAGGATGCAGGATTTTGGGCGAGCTGTGCTTGAAGAATGTCATTGTCGATTTTCAACTCACACCAGTCGCTTCAGACGGAATCCGCAGGAAAATCTCGGTGCCCCTGATCTTGAACAGCGAGGCCGCCGGTCCAGGCTCGATGCCGCGGGCCATCTGCGCAACAATGCGCAGCTCGGTTGCTCGAGCGCAACCACGTCGAGCTCAATCCGGGCGATTTCCTTGACAAACTCGGCATGCGCAGGGTCGACCTCATCGACGTCCGCTTTCACGATCTTCTTCAGGCTATTGAGATGTCGCGTCGATGACCGGTCCGACCATGGTGACGCCGAACACCAGCGGCGGCAGCGTCGCAGCGCGCGAGGTTTCTTGCTCGAAAATGAAGCGCTTGGTGATCGACCAACCGGGGCCGCCATGCTCCTTCGGCCACAACGGCGCGACCCAGGCCTTACGGTGCAGGATGCGATGCCACAGCAGCATCTGATCCTTGGTCAGGTCGGTTTCCGGATTCGGCACCCGCATTTCCTGCGGATAGTTGTCCGCGATGAACGCGCGCACGTCGTTACGAAACGCGGCTTCTTCCCTGGATAGGCTGAGCTCCACGCTTAAATCCCCGTCACCACTTTTCGCCGAACGGGCGGATTTCGAGTTCGAAAGTCCAAGCGCTGCGCGGCTGCTGATAAAGCTGCCAATAGGACTCGGCGACCGACTTCGGCGGCATCAACAAACTGGGGTCATCAAGCGCGTTGGGGCCGAGTGCCTCGACGCGGCGCTGCCGGACCCATTCGGTATCGACGCCGGCATCGATGATCAGATGCGCTACATGGATGTTTTTTGGTCCCAGCTCACGCGCGGTCGCCTGTGCTACCGCACGCAGGCCGAATTTAGCGCTGGCGAATGCCGCATACCCCGAGCCGCCGCGTAAGGACGCGGTGGCGCCGGTGAAGAAGATGTTGCCCTTGCCTCGCGGCAGCATCAATCGCGCCGCTTCCCTGCCTGCAAGGAAACCGGAATAGCAGGCCATTTCCCAAACCTTGCGGAACACGCGCTCGGTGGTATCGAGAATCGGGAAGTTGACATTGGCGCCGATGTTGAAGATGCAGACTTCCAATGGCCCATGCTTGTCGGCGTCCCCAAGGAAAGAGATGATCTCTTCTTCCTTGCGCGCGTCGAGCGAGCGGGCGTGAATTTCGCCGCCGGCGGCCTCGATTTCCTTGACCAGCGGCTCCAGTTTGGCGCCATTGCGCCGGCCGGCGAAGACGGTAAAGCCTTCGGAGGCGAACTTCTTGGCGATTTCGCCGCCAATGTAATCACCGGCACCGATCACGGCCACGGTCGCGTTTCTCTTCTGCAAGGATCTTCTCCGCTTAAACGCACGCTCCCGGCACGCTTTAGTTTGCCTGGACCAAGCGCTCGTTGCTTTTCAGGGACTCGGCAAGCTTGTGCTTGAGGATCTTGCCGGTCGACGTCGCCGGCAAGGCGTTAAGCACGATGATCTCCGACGGCCGCTTGTAGGCGGTAAGCTGCGGCTTGATCCAGCTCGCGAGCTCGTCAGGTCGCACCCGCGACCCCTGGATCAGCTGCACGAACGCGACGACCTCTTCGTTGCCCTCCACCGCCCGCCCAACCACGGCGGATTGCACGACGTCGCGGTGCGAATTGAGAACTGCCTCAACCTCGGCCGGATAAACATTGAAGCCCGAGCGGATGATCATTTCCTTGGTGCGGCCGACGATATGGAGGACATCGCCGTCAAACCTCGCGAGGTCGCCAGTGTTGAACCAGCCTTCGCTGTCGATCACCTTGGCGGTCAGGTCAGGCGCGCGGTAATAGCCGCGCATGACGTTGCGGCCGCGGACATGAAGCTCGCCGATCTCGCCATTGGCAACGGGTATGCCGTCGAGCGTGCGGATCCGCGCCTCGACGCCCGGCAGAAGGGTTCCAACGGCCTGGTCGCTTCGCGGCGCGTCGAAACGAACACCGGATATGCCGGGAGCGCATTCGGTGATGCCGTAACCGTTGGAAAGCGGCAGCCCGAGTTCCTTTTCAACACGGGACTTCAGATCGAGGTCGAGCGGCGCGCCGGCAACCGCGATGATGCGCAGCGATCCGCGCTTGAGGCGGGCGAGTCCCGCCACGGTCTTGTATTCAAGCAAGCGCTGATAGGTGGCCGGCACGCCGTTGAGGATGGTGATGCCCTCTTCCGAGATCGCCTTCGCCAGAGCCGCCGGATCGTACTTGCTGACGAGCCGCGCGGTGCCGCCGACCATCAGGGTCATGATCAGGAGCGAGATGCCGACAATATGGGAGATTGGCAGCACGATATAGAGCTTGTCGCGGGCATCCATGGCGCGGAAATGCGCCGTCGTTCTCGCGCTAATCATCAGATTCTCATGGCTCAGCATCACACCCTTCGGTATGCCCGTCGTCCCCGACGTGTAGATCAGCACGGCGATCTGCCGGGCTGCATCGTTCTCGACAGGCTCGGGAGCCGTTTGCACATTGAGCGGCCCGACGCCGATCTGACTGAGCGGGCCGATGGAACGGATCTCCGCGCCGGAACGCGCAGCGTGCGCCGCCGCCTCCTTCGAGACGGCCGTCGTAAAGAACACCCGCCGCGCGCCGCTATGATCGCGGATCTGATCGAGCTCACGCGCCGACAGACGCGGGTTGGCGACGATCGCCCAGGCATCGATCCGGCTGGCGGCCAGCAGCAGCCCCGCCAGCGCGATCGAGTTCTCGCTGACGATCATCATGCGATCGCCAGGGCGGACGCCAGCTGCAGAGAGTTCCTCTGCGATCCGACGTACATGAAAGTCTATCTCGCCATATGTCCAGGCGCCGGTGTCATCTATTACAGCGACATGATTCGGCGCGCCCGCAACATGGCGGTTCGCGACCTCGTGAAGGCGCCGCGGAAGCGACGCGGCAATCTCGCCGATATCGATGGTCTGCGGCACCTCAGTGTCCTCCCTGAGACAAAGCCTTACAGTCCCGTTTTCGGGATACCGCTCCTCTTTACAGTTCTTTTTTAGAACTAGTCAATCTCTTTCACTGCTTAGGAAGCCGGGCGGCCCCAGCAAAATTGTTACAACGGTTATTCATCCCCATTTACAGTGACTTCGGTTCAGCCTATCAATAAAGTACCAAATAAGAACTTATGGAGGAACAAGAATGGCGGATCGGCGCGGCGTGGCGATACTCGTCGGGGCTGGCGACGCAATCGGGTCGGCGGTGGCCCGGCGCTTTGCCGAAGGCGGCTACACCATATGCATTTGCCGCCGTGAAGCCGCCAAATCCCAGGGCCTCGTTGACGAATTGAAGGCGGCCGGTCGCCAAGCTCACGCCTTCAGTGTCGACGCGCGACAGGAAGCGGAGGTGCAGGCGCTGTTTGCCAGGGTCGAAAAGGAGGTTGGACCGATCGAGGTCTGCCTTTTCAACGCCGGCTCGAACGTCAACAAGCCGCTGATCGAGACCACCGAAAAGCTGTTCTTCAAGGCGTGGGAGCTGGCCTGCTATGCCGGCTTCCTGGTCGGCCGCGAGGCCGCGAGCTACATGGTGCCGCGCGGCCACGGCACCATCCTGTTCACGGGCGCGACCGCCAGCGTCCGCGGCGGCACGGGATTTGCGGCATTTGCTGCCGCTAAGTTCGGCCTGCGCGCGGTGGCGCAGGCGATGGCCCGCGAGCTGGGACCGAAGAACATCCACGTCGTGCACCTGATTATCGACGCTGCCGTTGACAGCCAAGCCATTCACCAACGTTTGAAAGCCGCCAAGGGCGTCGAGGCGAAGGATATTCCGCCCGACAGCCTGGCAAAGACCAGTTCCATCGCCAACGCCTACTGGTTCGCGCATCAGCAAACCAGGGACGGCTGGACGCATGAGCTGGACCTGCGTCCATCGGTGGAGACATGGTGATGAAGCCGACGCCGGACTTGACGCTATGGGGAGTCGGGACCAGCCGAACGGTGCGGCCGCATTGGGCCCTGCACGAGCTTGGCCTGCCCTACAAGACCAAGCCGATCGGTCCGCGCACCGGTGAGACCAAGACGGCGGAATATACCAGGCTCAATCCGCGCCAGAAGGTCCCGCTCCTGCAGGACGGCGATTTCTGTATTGGCGAGAGTGCGGCAATCGTTGCCTATCTCGCCCGCACCTATGGCACGCCGGGCAACGCGTTGATTCCGGAAGCGCAGCGCGATTACGCGGCCTGGCTCGAATGGTGCTTCTTCATCGTCACCGAGCTTGACTCGACGAGCCTCTATGTAATGCGCCGCCACCGGGCAGATGCGCTAGGCCCCATCTATGGCGTGGCGCCGGAAGTCGTCGCGCAGGCCGGACAATACTTCCGCCAGCAACTGCGGCATGTCGAAGTCGCACTCGGAGACGGACGGACCTACCTGATGGGCGACCGCTTCACCAGCGCCGATATCCTGCTCACGACCTGTCTCGATTGGGCTATCGCATACGGCGTCGGCATCTGCGACAACGCGCAGCCCTATCTTGAGCGTATCCATCAGCGTCCAGCCTATCAGAGCAGCGCCGCCGCCAACGTTCCGCTCGCGCCGATCGTGCCTCCCGCGCCCAAAGCCGGCGCGAGCTGAGGCCGAAAGGAAATTCCTACACAGCGACGCGAACCGCCTTGTCGCCAATCATCTTGTCGATAGCTGCATCATCGTAGCCGAGCTCCTGCAGCACCTGCCGGGAATGCTCGCCGATACGCGGCGCGGGACCGCGGATCGAGGCCTGGTTGACCTCGAATCGCGCCGCGGGTTTCGGCTGCCGCACCCGACCAACCTTGGGCTGTTCGAGCTCGGCGATGATGCCGCGGGCCACCACCTGTTCATTGTAGATGATGTCGCCGCGGCGCAGGATCGGGGCGCAGGGCACGTCGGCGGCGTCGAGCCGTTCCAGCCACTCGGCGGTGGTGTGCCGACCGATATATTCCTGCATCTTGTTGATACGCGCCGTTGCATTCACCGAGCGCGCCGACGGCGTCGCAAAGCGCGCGTCGGCGGCCAAGGCCGGATCGCCGGTCGCACGGCAAAAGCCTTGCCACTCCGAGTCGGAGATCGTGCCGCAGGTCAGATAGCCGTCGCTGGTCTTGAAGACGAGATCGGGACGATCGTTGGGATCGGCCGCGGTCGCTTCCGCACCGACTACCGTGTACTGCATCATCCCCTCCGGCCACAAATAGGAGATCATCACATCGAGCATCGCGACCTGGATGTGATCGCCCTTGCCGGTCTTCTCGCGGGCATAGAGCGCCGCCGCGACCGCCTGCGCCGTCATCACTGCGGTGGTCTTGTCGCAGACGATGGTGCGGATCATCTGCGGTCGATTGGTTACCGGCTGCGACTGAATGTCCGCAAAGCCGGAAAGGCCCTGGATGATCGGGTCATAGACGCGCTTCTTCACATAGGGGCCGGTCTCGCCGACGCCGCTGATCGAGACGTAGATCAGTCGTGGATGACGGCCACGCAATTCTTCGGCGCCGAGGCCAAGCCGCTCCATGGTGCCGGGACGGAAGTTCTGCACCAGCACATCGGCCTGCGCCACGAGCCTGCCAAGCACCTCGCGACCGGCTTCGCTTTTGACATCGATGGCAAGCGAGCGTTTGCCCCGGTTGGAGGAAATGAACAGCGCAGAGAACTCGCCTGCCTTGTCGATGGTGGCGCGGCTACGGCGGGTGATGTCGCCGCCAGTCGGCTCGATCTTGAGGACATCAGCGCCCTGGTCGGCCAGGAACATGGTTGCGAACGGTCCGGAGACCACGCCTGTAAGATCAAGTACGCGGACACCGCTGAGTGGGCCGGGCATGAGATACTCCCTGTCTTGTTCTTGCCGGCGAAGCTTGCCGGATTGGCTGGCGTTATCAAGCGGACTTAGCGACCTGGGCGGTCTGCGCCAGGATCTCTTCCTCGACGTCGCGCAGCTGGTCCTTGCCGAAGAACATCTCCTTGCCGACGAAGAACGTCGGCGAACCGAAAGCGCCACGATCGACCGCGTCGGTGGTGAGGTCAATCAGCCGCTTCTTGACGTCATCCTGCTGTGCCCGGGCGAGTAGCCGATCGATATCGATGCCGGAGGATTTGAATGCGGCGCGAAAGACCTCCAGATCATCCATCTTCTTCGGCTCTTCCCACATGTGATGGTACGCAGCGTGGAAATAGGGCTCGAACATTCCCTCGAATTGGGCGGCCACCACACCGCGCATCAGCATCAGCGTGTTGACTGGAAAGAAGGGATTCTGACGGAACTTCGTGATGTTGTGGCGGCGCAGGAAGCGCGCGGTCTCCAGCGCCTGGTATTCCGGCTTGTTTTTGATGCCGTGAAGCGATTCCGCGGGCGACCTGTTACCGGTTGCCTTGTAGATGCCGCCGAGCAGCACCGGCACATAATCGAATTTCACGCCGGTGCGTCGCTCGATCGAGGGGATAACGATCTCGGCCAGATAGGCGTTCGGACTGCCGAAATCGAACTGAAATTCAACCTTCAGGGGATTCCCCACCATTGCCTCCCTCGCACACATCATCGCCACGGCCGCGATTGTCCGGGGCATCGGACCGGCTTGAGCCGGCCTCGCTACTTAACGTTCTAAAATAGAACTGTAAACTAGGCTTGCAATTTAGCTGATTTTTCCATCCGACAAGGGTTGCATTGGGTGGTTGTATCTATCTAAGTACCTATTTAGAATGAGAAATGGCCAGCATTCCTTACCCGATTCGGGCGGGCCAGTTTGATATCTGCGACCGGAGATCTGGAATGAAGTGGGAAGCACTCGAGGAAGAACCGTGCTCGCTGGCGCGCACGATCGGCGTGATCGGCGACCGCTGGACTCTCCTGATCCTGCGCGAGTGCTTTCTGCGCACCAGAAGGTTCGAAGGATTTCAGTCCGCGCTCGGCATCACGCGCCACCTTCTGGCGGAGCGCTTGAAGAAGCTGGTGCGCATGGGCGTTTTGAGGCGCATTCCTTACCAGGAAGCGCCAAAGCGACACGAATACATTCTGACGCAAAAGGGGCTCGATCTCTACCCGATCTTGATGGCGCTAGTGCATTGGGGCGATACCCACATGGTCGACGAGCGCGGGCGCCCGCTGCTGCACGAGCACAAGAAATGCGGCAAGCTGTTTGATCCGGTGATGGTCTGCTCCGAGTGCGGCGAGCCGTTGCTCGCCAAGGAAGTGATCACGCGTCCGGGGCCCGGCGCGCGTCCTGCCCACGACCACGCGGCGGCAGCCAGACCGGTCAAGGCGAAGACGGGACGACGCGCCGCTTGAATTTGATTCACTTGGTTGCGGCCTTGGCCACATCCCGCGTAGTGGACGCGACCGTGCGCGAATAGTGATCGGCAAACTGGCGACGGAGTTCCATTTTCTGGATCTTGCCTGTCGCCCCGTATTTCAGGGCGTCCACGAAGACGACATCGTCCGGCATCCACCATTTTGCGATCTTGCCTTCAAGATAGTCCGTGACGGCAGGCGCTGTGACATTAGCGTCCGGCACACGCACCACAACCAGCAGCGGCCTCTCTTCCCATTTTGGATGCGGAATGCCGATCACGGCGGCTTCCGCGACGCCGGGGCATCCTGTCGCGAGATTCTCGATGTCGATGGAACTGATCCACTCGCCGCCCGACTTGATCACGTCTTTGGCGCGGTCGGTGAGTTGGATGTTGTTGTCGTCGTCCATCACGGCGAGATCGCCAGTGTTGAACCAGCCGTCTTCAAGCAACGGCTTTTCCTCGCCGTAATAGCCGGAGACGATCCAGGGGCCGCGCACCATGAGGCGGCCGCTCGACCTGCCATCACGTGGCATCTCGTTGCCCCGCTCGTCCGCGATCTTGACGTCGACACCATAGATCGGCTGGCCCTGGCTGGTTTTGCGCCGCAGGCGTTCCTGCGCAGGCATGCCGGCGGCACGCCGCGACGGCTGCGGGCTGGTGCCGCACGGACTGGTCTCGGTCATGCCCCAGACATGATTGACCGAGACGCCGAGACGCTCGAAACCCTCGATCATGCTCGGCGCCGGCGCCGATCCCGCTACGACGATACGCTCGAGCGTGCCGGCTCCTGATCCTGAGGTCTCAATGTGCCGCAGTAGATTCGAATAGAGCGTCGGAACGCCGGCCGTTACGGTGACGCCCTCCTGCTTGATCAGTTCGGCAACGGAGGCGGCGTCGAGCTTCGGGCCCGGAAGCACCAGCTTGGCACCGACCATCGGGGCTGCGTGCGTAAAACCCCAGGCGCCGTTGGCATGAAACATCGGTGTCATCGGCAGGATGGTGTCGCGCGCGCTGAATCCCATCGAATAGGCGCCGGTGATTGACAGGCAATGCAGCACGTCGGAGCGGTGCGAATAGAGCACGCCCTTCGGGTTGCCGGTCGTGCCCGACGTATAGAACAGGGAGGAAGCCGACAATTCATCGAACACCGGCCATTCAAATTTCTCGTCCCCGCCGTCAAGGAACTCCTCATAGGAGACAAGATCAGGCAGCGTCGTTTGCGGCATGCTGGAGCGGTCGGCCATCAACACAAAGAGGCGGACGGACGGCAACTCGCCCGCAACCTTCTCGACGAGCGGCAGGAAGCTCGCGTCGAAGAACAGCGCCGAGTCGCGGGCGTGGTTGACGATATAAGAGATCTGCGAAGGAATGAGCCGCGGATTGATCGCGTGCCATATCGCGCCAATGCCGGTGACGCCGTGCTCGATCTCGAAATGCCGGTATGTGTTCCAGGCCAGCGTCGCAATCCGGTCCGACGGGACGACGCCGCGGCGCCGAAGCGCGTCAGCCAGCTTGCGCGTGCGACGCGCCGCGTCGCGGTAGCCGTAACGGTGTATCGGGCCTTCGACGGTCCGCGACACGATTTCGGTGTCGGAGTGGAAACGATCCGCGTGCCGCAACAGCGACGACAGCAGCAGCGGCTGGTTCTGCATCAACCCTTTCATGGCACTATCCGCCGCCTTTGCGTTGCTTACCGTTAGTCGGAGGCTGCGTCGATCGCCTCGGTGAACAGCTCCCATTGCGCGCCAGTCCAGCGCTGCAGCCGCATCTGGGTGTAGTTCATGTTGATTTTTTCCGAGGTATTGACCTTGATGCCCGGCAGCACCGTCGGCAGCACCACGTCCTTGAGATTCCTGGCTTGCTTGACGATGTTTTCCCGCGACAGGTCGTTGCCGCATTGCTTGAGCAGAATTTCCAGCAACATGGCCTGCGTATAGCCAAAGAGATAATTGGTATCGGCGATGTCGATGCCGGGCATGTATTTGTCGACGAAGGCGCGGAAGTTCTTCATGCCTTCGTTGTTGTCCCAGAGCGAGTCGGTCGGGTCCATCGTCACCGTGCCGACAATGACGCCCTTCGAAATGTCCAGCCCCGCCGGCTTCAGCGTCGCGCCTACGGAGCTCGAGGGATAGTTGAGTACGATGGTCGCCTTCCAGCCGATCTCATGCGCCTTGCGGATCGCTTGCGCGGCGAATTTCGGCGTGCCGGCCACCAATAGCGCATCTGCACCCGAGCTCTTGAGATTGACGACCTGGGAGTCAACCGTGGGATCGCTGATCTCGTAGGAGATGGCGGCCACTTTCTTGTCGAAGTCGCCCTTCAGCAGCGTCTTGAAGGCATTGACGTAGTCTTTGCCGAGGTCGTCGTTCTGGTAGAGGATCGCGTATTTCGCGTTCGGCAACGTCCGGGTGAGGAATTTTGCGTAGATCTTGCCCTCTGTGTCAAAGCTGACGAGGCTCGTGGTCGTCAGCGGAAAATCCGCAACATTGGTGAACTTGTTCGATCCCGACACGATGCCGATGGCCGGCACGCCCCGCGAAATCAGGTACTTCGCGACCGCGGTGTTGCCGGGCGTTCCGAGCTGGCTGAACATGAAAGCGACCTCGTCGCTCTCGACGAGCTTGCGCGCGTGCTCGACTGCCTTCGGCGGGCTGTAGGCGTCGTCATAGGCGATATAGCTAACCTTGCGTCCATTGATACCACCGCGATCGTTGATGGACTGCACGTAGGCCAGGATTCCTCGACCAACCAGGCCGATCGACGAGGCTGGCCCGCTGAAGGGAAAAATTCCGCCTATCTTGATTTCCGTTGCGGTGACACCAGGCGCATCGGCGCCGTAGGCGGATGTCCCAAGCGCGGCAACAAGCACGCACACCAATCCCCATTTCCTCGCCATTGCGCCTCTCCTCCGCTTGATATCAGGCCCGTAGCGGCGCCCGGACGTGATTTTTGCCCTGCCGGTCCTGGCAGCTTTCAGAAAACTTAGAGTTCTTTTTTAGAACTGTCAAGCCAAATGAGATCAAGGTCCGGGCGAGGCTCGGAGCGGTTTCCCACGCAGCAATCGCGCGGTGGCCTTCTGACGGAGATCCATTTGATGGAGAGGAGCAGATGAGCGCAGCGATGGGCTTTCGCTGTGGCCGCCCCGCTCACAATTCTATTTCCGCACTTACTGACCGGTCCGGCGCTGCGCCTCGCGGGCCTTACGCGCCTCGCATGTCTTAACATGGGTGTAGGCAAGCCCTAGCAACGGAGCAGACTGCCCGGCGCGCTCGCCGCGCTTCAACATATCTCCGATGACGTGATCGGCTTCGATGGAAATCGCGCGCCAACCGCCGAGAACCCGCTCCTTGCCGAACCGCGCGTTGAGTGCATCGGTGTGGGACATGCCGTTCAACAGGGGGAAGGATCGTCGTGGTCGGTCCAACGGCAGGCGCCATCGCATCCATGCCTTCGAGATCGAAAGCCATGCAGTTGAGCAATACCAGATCGAACGGGCGGCTTCAGCGTTTCGGCGGCTGCAAGCGGCGGATCAGCGCAACACATCACGCACACGTCGCCTTCTAACTAATTGCAAAACCTAAACTCTTGCTCCAGTCCATCATGGGGGCGACTGAGAAACGGGGGATTTTGGTGCTTTCGCTCTTCATTTCACGCGCTTATAGACAGTTCGCGACTCCTACTTAATTTAGGTCGAATTTCGCCCGTTAACCCTCATTCTTCGCCGAAGCCAAGGCCGGACAAGACATGACTGACAAACCCGAAGCCAAACTCCGGCCGCTGCAGGAGAAGGATGTGGAAGCGGTCGCGGGCTTCGAGCGCGACATCGCAAAGATCTCGTTCCCCGACGATCCCGTCACCGATCTCGACTTCTACATCAAGAAGGTGCGGCGGCTGATCGACGATCGGGGTGCAGCGACCTTCGTCGCCGAGGCCGATGGCGAGGTCGTCGGCTGGGCTTATGTCAGCAAGCGGCAGAATTTCATCACCAAGGAATCCTACGCCGACTTCCACTCGATCTTCGTCAGCCCCTCGCAGCGGGGCACCGGCACGGTCGGCAAGCTGTGCGACGCCGTCTTCAATTACTGCCGCGAGCAGAAATTCGACCGCGTCGTGTTCCGCACCCGCGCGACCAACGAGCCGATGAAAGCGGTGCTAGCGCGCGTCGGCTTTGTGCCGACGCAGGTTTTCTATGAGAAGCATTTTACCGGCGAGGGTTGAGACCCCGGCGGAGAGCTACGCCTCGCTCGGCTTGTCCGCGATGCGCCGCGGCACGCGTTGACGGACCACCTCGCCCGCCGGACACAGCCGGCGCACGATTTCGTCGATGGCAACGTCGGGGTTCATCTCGGCATTGCACAGCAATGTGTCGATCAGGAGCAGCCGGTGCTCTGGCCAGGTCGTCAGCACGATATGCGACTCCGCGAGGAAGACGGCGATTGTGAGCCCATGCGGTACGTAGCGTACGGTGCTCTCGCCGACGACGGTGGCGCCGACCGCCACGGCGGCAGCGGTTGCCGCCGCCATCAGCGCGTCGGCGTCCTCGATCGATGCCTCGCAAGCGTAGCAGTCTGCGAGAACCTGGGTCATCAACATTGCGGGGTGCCTGAGGTCTGGAGCGGCGCAATAGGGTTCGCAGCCTTAATATACTATGGTGGGCCACGCAAACTGGTCCGCGTGAGGAAGTCAGCTTGAAGGACAAAATCCTGCACGACGTCGCGGAGGCGACCTCACTGCGCGAAGGCGTCGCCGGGGTCGAGGCGCTGCTGCGCGCGGTGCACCGCAACGAATCCGGACGGCTCGCCGATGCCGCGCGCGAGGCGCGGCTGCCGATTCCGATTGCCACCGCCATCCGCCGCGAGCTGGAAAAGCGCGGCATCCTGATGCGCCAGCACGGACTTGCCTTCACCGAGCAAGGCGAGCAGTGGGTGCGCGAGACGCTCGGCTTCAACGCTACCCTGTCCATCGACGTGCCGGTGACGCCGCAAGCGCGGCTGGCGCCCGAACTCGAACAGGTCGTGCTTGCCATGGAGGCGCATCTTGCGGCCGCGCCGCAGACCGACGTCACGCTCGACCAGGCGCCCTGCACGGCCGAGACGTCGGTGCGGCGCGCCGCCCTGCTCTATCGCTCCGGCGCGCTGGAAGGCCGCCGCATCGCGCTGCTCGGCGACGACGACTCGGTGGCTCTCGCCATCGGCCTGTTCGGACGGCTGCTCGCGGGAAGGCAGTTGCCGCGGCGGCTGGTGGTGTTCGAGATCGACGAACGGCGTGTCGCGTTCCTGGAAAATGCCGCGCGCAGTGCCGATCTCGCCGTCGAGATCGTCCGCCATGATCTGCGCGAGCCGTTCCCCCAAACTCTGCTCGGCACGTTCGACAGTTTTGAAACCGACCCGCCCTACACCATCGCCGGCGCCTCGCTGTTCGTCCGCCGCGGCGTCGAACTGCTGGAGCGCGGACGCGGCTATGGCATGCTGTCATTCGGCCACACCTCGCCGCCCGATCGCATCAAGCTGCAGGCGGCGCTGACGTCGATTGGTGTGGCCACCACTGCACTCTATCCCGCCTTCAACCGCTATGCCGGTGCGTCGATCCTGGGCTCGACCAGCGAGCTGCATGAGCTAATTGCGACCGGGAGCGATGTCACCAACGCGCAATGGCACGGTCCGCTCTATACGGCGGAAGTAAACCCGCGCGTCCGGCTCTATCAGTGCACGGAATGCCGGCGGCGCTGGGAGCTCGGCACCGGCGACATCCCCGCGACGATCGAAGCGCTCAAGGAAAAAGGTTGTCCCGCCTGCGGCAACCATCACTTCCGCCGCACGATCAAGAGCGGATCGCGTTAAGCCGCCGCAACCACGCGTGCCGCCGCCGAGTTTTATGACAGTTATATGACAGTCCACTTTTGCAAAATTTTTGTCGTGACTCGCCGCGTCCTATGACAGAATTAATACTACTGGATGTCAGTTCGATTAATTCTGTGGAGCAATTTGGAATGATCCTGTGGCGTGCGCGGTCAAACCCGCTGGCGTGGTGGTGGGCGATGCTGACGCTGGTCAGCGGCGTCAACATCGCGCTGTGGTTCCTGCTTTATCGCGAACTGCACGCCCAACCGGTCGGCAGCATGGAACTGATGCTGCTGCTCTGCGCGGCTTACGTATTCGGCTGCGCCTTCCGCTCGGTGCTGCCGCGCGCCGACGTGCAGCGCATCTGCCTGTTCGACACGTGGCTATCGAGCGTGCTGGTCGGCCGGTCGGTCGCGACCGTCGCCGAGGTCTGCTTCGTGGCGCAATGGGCGATCATCCTGCAGCAGATCGGCGCGATCACCGGTTCGGACGCGGTGCTGAACGTGGCGTGGATCATCGTGCCGCTGATCCTGATTGCCGAATGTTTCTCGTGGTACGCGGTGCTGACCACGAGCTTCCTCTTCAACGCCATCGAGAATTCGCTGTGGGCCGTCGCGTTCTTCCTGGTCGGCCTCAGCCTCTGCCGCCTGCTGCCGGAATTTCAGGGCCCGGTCCGCGTGGTCCTCCTGCTCTCGATTGCGGGCATCGTCGCCTACCTCGCCTTCCTCATCGCGGTCGACGTGCCGATGTATCTGAGCCGCTGGCGCGCTAACCTTGCCGAGGGCAACCAGCTGCTCGGATTGCTCGACGGCCTGCGCGACGTCTCCACGCGCTGGGTCAGGACGCACGACATCGCCCATTGGAAGGGCGAGATCGCCTGGATGTCGCTGTATTTCAGCGGCGCGGTGTGGGCGAGCCTGGCGCTTTGCGTGCTGTACTCCCTCGAGGGCGAGCTGCCGCACTATCGCACCGAGGCGTCGGCCATCCACGCGCCCGCGCAGCAGGCCGAAGCAACGTCAGGCAAGCCCGCCGTCGCTCCAGTCGTGCGCCGCAGTGAAGCCGCGGTCAGGGCGACGGCGTCGCCCTTCCAGAGCGAGATGACTTTTCTTTGAATCGTCATCTCACTCTAGCTCTTTGTTGGAGCATGATCTTTTCGGAAAACCGCTTCACACTTTTCCGGATCATGCTCCAGCGTCACGCATTCTTGCCGTAGTCGTAGAAGCCGCGGCCGCTCTTGCGGCCGAGGCGGCCGGCATCGACCATTTCCTTCAGGAGCGGCGCCGGGCGATACTTCGGGTCGTTGAAGCCGGTGTAGAAGACCTCCATCACCGACAGCATGGTGTCGAGCCCGATCAGATCGGCCAGCGCCAGCGGCCCGATCGGGTGATTGCAGCCGAGCTTCATGCCGGCGTCGATCTCCTCGGCGGTCGCGATGCCTTCCTGCAGCGCGAATATCGCCTCGTTGATCATCGGACAGAGGATGCGGTTGACGGCAAAGCCCGGGCTGTTGCGCGCGGTGATCGGCACCTTGCCGATGCGCTTTGCAAACGCCTCCGCCTTGGCATGGGTGTCGTCGGAGGTCTGCAGGCCCCGGATCAGCTCCAGCAGCGCCATCACGGGCACCGGATTGAAGAAGTGCATGCCGATGAAGCGGTCGGG
>Ga0081540_1000895_pt1 | contig 26941 bp, 11 predicted proteins | sample TabmetS2T1R1_FD_71024 | JGI IMG/M metagenome (GOLD analysis project Ga0081540, IMG submission 71024) | Tabebuia heterophylla rhizosphere microbial communities from the University of Puerto Rico - S2T1R1 | ecosystem: Host-associated > Plants > Roots > Rhizosphere ...
CTGTAGGACTAGGTATTGGCGTGGGAGTCACGGTAGGAGTCAGCGTTGGCGTTGCGCTGGGTGTTGGGGTTGGACTGGGCGAACACACACTGAGCACGTCAACGAAACGAGCGACCGTTTGCTGGTTTCCTTGGTTCGTGGTTTGCACGCCGGTGACGAGGAAGCCGCCTTCGTTCTTGTTGGTGACTACCGAGCCGCGAGCTGGGAACTGGACTGTGCCGGCAAAAACGTTCACTGCTTCGCCGAGCAGGAGTCCATCAGAAGACAGGAGCTGCACCCAAACAGTACCGGAATTGAAATCGGTCCACCTGACCAGATAAACCTCATTGATGGGATCGAACGCCAACGCGGCGGAGGCAGCTCCGCTCTGCTCGACTATCGGTATCAGGGGTCCTATTGGTTCGCCGGAGGCGTTGACAAACTGCCCAAAGAGTTGCGGGGAGTTAAAATCGGTGAACACGACCAGATACTGGTCCGCTGCTGCGTCGTAGGCCACACTCGAGGCGAGCGCAGAGCCGGGAAAGATGTCACTAATGACAAACGGGTCCGTGAGCGGCATGCCGTCGCTATCCATGAGTCGGCCCTTCAGATCTTCGTCCACTTGATCTCGCCACGTCGAGAAATAGTCGCCAGTGGTTGTATTAACTCCAACTTCACCTGCTGGAGCAGGTGCTCCCGCGGTGGTGGTGGGTGTTGGCGATGCCAGCGGTGTGCCATCGCCGGCGATTCGTCGGAGGTAAATTCCGGGAGCTCCGCCGCCTTCGAAGTCCCGTGCGTGATGGCAGAACTCGCCAGTGACAGAGTTAAATACTAGCGTCTGCTCAAGGCCGGCGTTGGAGACATGAACCACATCCCCGGCCGGATTACCAGAGGCATCCACGAGCCGGCCGAAAGCGTTATTGAAGCCCTGCGAGCCTGGATCGCTCCCCTGGAACCGCCATGTGATGAAGTAATGATTGGTATCAGCGTTATAGGCTACGGCTGGTTCGATAAACGTATCGGTGCCTTCTATAATCGGATTGTTTTCACCAAGAAGCATGCCATCAACCGAGAGACGCTGATCCTCTATAGCCCAGTTTGTGCCAGTGAATTGGTCCCAGCTTATAAGGAATTCGTCAGCCTGAGTGTTGAATGCGGCTGGGACGGTATCTACAGAAGTAATGCCTGAAGACTCGGACAGGGTCAGAATGGGGCCGCGGAGAGTTGCACATTGCTGGCCCAGAGGGCGCGGCTGCGCGACGTTTGGCGCTTTGCTTTCCAGATTTGATTGAGCAGACGCGTTCCAGACCGCGTGGTCGAGTTCGGACGGGTTCGCCGTCGCGAACTGGCTTAAGGCAAGCAGAAAAACGGCAAACAGGAAAACGCATATACCGATTAAGAAACGCGAATTGAAGATGACGGGTTGCGCAGGAGGTTTGGTGTTCATGGATCGAATTTCGGGTGAGCGAATGATTCTGGTTTTATTTAAGAACAAGCGTCAACGAAATTTTACGTACCTTTTACGTTTGCAGCCACGGGTCTAAGGCGGATGTCGCCGTGTTTTTAAGACGCAACACCACTGAGCGCTTCGACACGGCGAGGCGGCTACAACAATCTGTGCGTTGCTATAGCCGCGTGTCGCTGACCGCGGCAAATCTGTAATCGGGATCGCACCTGGCGGCCGGGGTCAGCGACCCCGGCTACAGTAATGCACATGGTTGCAACCGATCACTATTTCCTCACGGGCGAGGATGCGGCGTTGGCCGAGGCCTTGGTTCTGGAATACCCCGGGGCGTAGGAGTAGGTCGCGGAGTCGAACTTGGCGTAGCTGTTGGAGTAGCTGTAGCTGTCGCTGTTGGAGTAGCTGTTGGCGTTACCGAAGGTGTAACTGTAGCTGTTGGCGTTGGTGTTGGTCCCGAAGGAGTGATACTGAAAGATCCGCTGGTGGAAGAACTATTCTGAAAGCGCCCATCCCTGACAACGACGCGGATCCGCACATCGGCAATGCCAGAGGACGGCGGTAGCTGCCAGTCGTAACTCACTGCTGTGCTTGGAAGATCGCGTACGATCAGGTGCCATGTGCGTCCGGAATCATACGATCCCTGAATATCGAACGAGCGCAGGCCTTCTGAGGCCGTCGCTGTCCACGAGATCGGAACCGTCGAGCCGCCAGGAAACGACTCCCCGCCCACTGGCGACTCGAGATCGACGCTAGGCGGCTCAAATTCCAAGCGTTGGTCGTGACGGATCGAAAAGTAGCCGTCGGCGAAAAACCACTTCACGTCATTGGAGTTGTTGCGTACTTGCAGCGCCAGTCGCGCGCGGTCCGTGCTTACAAACGGAAAGTTTTGAGTGAATATGCCGTGACCACTACCGAGCTCCAAGCCCTGCACACCCGCGCCATCGGATTCCAAAACCATCACCGGCGTGATCGTTCCGGCATTTACGGACCCGGTCCAGTCGATTTCGGGAGGGGAGTCACCTGCGGTAAAGGTTTGGCCGCTCAAGTCGGTCGTGATAGTCAGAGATCCGGTAATGTTTCCTGAGGGAACCAATACCGGCATCTCGTCAAACCCCTCCTGACCATTTGCGTCCGTCGTGACCACTTTCAAAAATTGCGGCTGGTTAGACCCCGCGAAGCCCGGATTAGGGATGGTAATCTCCCATGAGCGCGCTGAGGCGGGAATGTCACTTATCAATGTACTGAAGCGATCGGGAAAGTGCCCGTCAGGTGAAAAGTCGATTCGTTGACTGACGATTGCGTCATCGTCTTCCGCGGTCCAATTCACAATGTATTTCGTCCCTTGATCGAGCAGAAAATCAGGGATTTGATGATCCGGCGAAGCGTAAAGCTGTGTTAGCCCCGGCCCAATCATCCGGACCACTGGAGGCGTATTGGCGAAATCCGGTGGGCTGGTCAGGAAAGGTTCAAATTGCACGTTGGGTTCGCCTGGTCCGATGATCGGATCGCCCTGCCCTCCAGGATTCCGCGGAGTTGTAGGTCCAGTGGGATCGTTCCACCAACAGTTGCGAGCATCAGCGCTGGCGGCCGCGTCGAATGCATCAATCCCGGCGCCATTGCCCTCGAAAGAATTGGGCGTAAACGGGCTGTTGAGGAAGGGGCTGCCGAGCGCGTCAAGGCTCACGCCGCGGCTGTTGGTGATGAAACGCGTTTTAGCAAAAGTGATCGCGCCGAAAGTGTTCACGTTGGCACCGACGGTGTTATTGGTGAACTGACAACTATCCACATAAAGCCAGTTATCCGTGCTGATCGCGCCAAACTCTGCGTTCTGGATCGTGCAATATTCCAGGCGGCAGCCCGTCGTGGCGTTGGTGGCGAAGAGCAAACCAACCCAGGGTTGTCCGTTGAGGCCGCGGAACACGATCGGGGTGTCCGGAAGCCCTCTCAAAACGCTATGACGCGTCGATCGGAAACGCAGCGCGGCATCGGGATCCGTCGCTTCGACAATCACACCCGGATCGATTGTGAGATCGCCGCCTGGGAGATCGGTCGTAGGCTGAGTAAGTCGATAGGGCAGGGCTATCTGAGACCATCGGCCTCGCCCGGCGAATCCGCCGTTGCCAACATTGATCGCATTGATTGTGTTGCCGGTTAATGGAATCGCACTATCTGGAAGCAAGCCGCCTTCGAGCGCGACAGGATAAAGATTGGTCTGAAGAACCGTGTCAATCCCAACAGAATAATTGCCACCCGATAGGACAAGTCCCGCAACGTCGCTGTTAGTGGCATGCACGCCATTGATATAAAACGGCTGAAAGCTCTCCTCGCGCGTCACGGAGAAACTTCCGCTGGTGACGGTGTTCGTCGCCGTTACATCAGCGAAACCGCGCAGAAGAGAGCACGTGGAGTTGTTGAATACGTTGTCTTGGAGAACAATGATGGCGTCAGAGATAGTCGCAGATGATGACTCGAATGTGCAGCGCTCGAGTCGAATGAACGGTCGCGTCGTCGGCAGTTCCTGAGCCCAGAGCAGGCCGTTTGGACCCTGAAAGTTGGAATCGAGGATCGCAGCGTTCGCGCCGTTTTCTACACGCACCTGCCCCGTGAAATCTGAGAACGCCGCGTCGAAAACGCCGCCATCAATTTCGATGATCGGCGGGAAAACGGCAGGCGCCTGCAGCACGATCCGTTGCGCCGCCTGTCCTTGAAGATCCATCGTACCCGATACGATCACTTGCCTGTCGGAGTCGAAATTGATCTGCACTCCGGCCTCCACGATTACAGTCGAGGTCGCCGGGATGGTGATGTTCTGGCAGATTTCGTAAGGGCTCCCTGCAAGGGTCCACGTAACGCTTTGCCCCGGTGCAGGAACCGGCGGCAGGTTACACGTACCCATGGGCGCTTTCTCCCGTGGCCGTAGGCGCGAGGATTCCACGGTTGCTGCAAAGTCCATGAACGCTCCCGACAGGAATACCAATGCGGTAGCTAGGATTTTACGAGCGGAATGATGTTTAAGTATTGTTGTTTTCATGTAGTTTTCCTCTGCGCGCAAAAAAGCAAAGCCGAGGTGATTAGAGGGGCCCGACCTATTTAACGATAGAGCGTGCGTCGTTTGGCGTATCGCTCGTTGATTTTCAACAGCTAAATGTTTACAAGATTGTTACCAGCGATCGGCCGCGGCTCGCTGATCATGTTCTGAAGCCCTCGTGATGAGTGGATTACAACGCGAATCGGTTACAGCGATTTTCTGCGCGGCTGCAGCCGGCTCAGGCGTGTGGATGACCGCGGCAAATCTTTAGTCGTGATCGCTTTGCAGGGCGCCTGTGTCAGACGCCTTTTCCGAAACAAGTCGCTTGGCGTTTCACAGAAACGCCCTACAAATCTGCTTGCTATTTTCTCATGGACGCGGATGGGGTGTCGGTCGCGGCCGCGACGCCGGAGTGGCCCTCGGTGTCGGTGAGGGTATGGGTGTGGGTGTAGCACTAGGTGATGGTGTGGGCGTAGGGCCACCCGCTTGCGAGTATTTGATGGTGGCATAATCAAGCGCAGCACCCGATCCGCTCGCCCCTGTCACATACACATTGCCCTGCGAATCCAACGCGATATCAAATCCAGTATCAGTACCATGCGCCGGACTATCATATGCCTGCACCCACTGCTCCAGACCGTCAGTATCGTACTTGATCGAGGTCAAGTCCGAGCCTGACGTAGGTCCGTGGCTGTAGCCAACCACGTACGAATTTCCGCTTACATCTACTGCGATCGACCATGCCTCATCTGCGATGCTGGCAGGACCATTATATGTCCGAACCCATTGCTCGACGCCTGATGAATTGTATTTAATGGTCCCCCAGTCGTCGGTTGACGATTTTCCTTCGCTGTAAGCGAGCACACCTGTTACGTAGACGTTGCCGGAGCTATCCAACCCAATGGAGCGCCCTTCGTCGACGTTACTCCCAATGCTGGAATAGGTCATTGCCCACTGTTGGTCGCCAACCGAATCATATTTTATGGTGAGGTAATCTCTGTTTGTTTTGCTTCCCTCGCTGCTTCCTGTTACATACACGTTTCCCGAGCCGTCAACGGTAACTGAGTTGCCGTAATCGGTTCCGTTTGCCGGTCCGTCATATACCTTCGCCCATTGCTGGTTGCCATCAGTGTCGTATTTGATGGTCACGCAATCGCCCAGGCCATTTTGAGCTGTGCTGATCCCTGTCACATAAACATTGCCGGAACCATCCACAGCGAGTGCTTGGCCCGCGTCATAACTGTTGCCAGTGCCGTTATAGCTTTTCGCCCATTGTTGTTGGCCGTCATTATTATATTTAATCGTAGTATAATCGAAGCCTGTTCCGTCGCCGGTGCTTGTGCCTGTTACATAAACATTACCGGAATTATCCAGTGCAATTCCATACGGCGCGTCGTAATCATTCCCGGGCCCGTTGAACCGCTGAGCCCATTGTTGGTCGCCGGTACTATTGTATTTTATTACAACATAATCCGTGTTCTCGGTTCCTGCGCTCCAACCGGCGACATAAACGTTACCGGAACCGTCCACCGCAATAGCATTCGTTCCGTTGGTTCCATCATCGCTGTTCCCGGGGCCGTTGTACCTTTGAACCCATTGCTGCTGACCTGCAGAGTCATATTTGATTGTAGTAATATCGTTGGCCGATGTGTCGCCGGGGCTGTTCCCTGCAACGTACACATTGCCGAGCTTGTCGACTGTCGCTGAAAATGATATGTCGAGGCCATTCCCGGTTCCGTTATAGGTTTGCACCCACTCCTGGGTGGCCTGTGAATAGGAAGATCTGGCGGCGGCTAAAGCTGCAACAGCGATGAAAATAAGAATCGAGCGTTTCATATATAGTTTTTAAAGTTAGCGGCCGGGGTCAGCGACCCCGGCTGCAGTTTCAGTCATTGTAGGGCGTCTGTGTCAGACGCTTCCCATCAAGGGCGAGGATGCGGGGTCGGGCGAACTCTCGGGACTGGGGCGGGCCGGGGTGTTGGAGGAGGCCGAGGAGTTGAAGTCGCCGTGGCTGTTGCCGTGGGCGTCGCAGTCGCAGTCGCAGTCGCAGTGGCTGTAGGCGTTGGGGTGGGCGTGGGTGTCAAAGGCGGTGACGTCGGTGTTGGAGATGGAGATTGAAACGGTGTGACGGTCGCCGTGGCTGTTGCTGTGGCCGTGGCCGTAGCGGTGGCTGTCGCAGTCGCCGTCGCCGTAGGTGTAGGAGAAGGAGTAACCGGTGGCGTAGCTGTAGGAGTGGGTGAAGGCGTCGGGCTTGGGACCCCTCCTGGAGCCTCCACGACTACACCCGCTGGGGAGCCGGTCTTAAAGAAGCCTACCGTTGCGTTCGTACGGTGGGGTGCCTGGTCGGCGTCGAACCGGAAGTTATACAATGTACCCCAGCGAATCGCGTTGGCGTTCTGATTGGTTGCAAACGTTTCCGTGCTCCAGGTAATAAAGTTTGGATCGGTGGTATCGACGTCCCAAGGTGTGCTGCTATAGCCGGCGTCTCCAAGCGTCCCATCGTGAGCCCAGCCGGGATGCTGAGGCGGAGCATGGAAATCGATGTTAGTGACATTAACTCCGGGTCCCAGAGGTACACTGAAGGATTGGATGGCTCGGTCAAGGTTCATGTTGAAGACCGCGTATTCATAATGCCACATGCCGCCACCCAAGTCGGTGACTTTGTAACCGATGAAAAAGATACCATCGTTGTCCGGATCCGGTCGGGATTGGTTCACCGTGGCGCCAGTCCACGCCTGGATAGCAGGCTGCATTCGGACGGTGTTACCTTGAGGCGTAAAGGTGAATGTGTTAGGACCACCGCTAATCGAAAATGGACGATAGGAGTAATTGTTGAACATGTTGCACTGATCTGGATGCGTCTGGCACCAGGCGAATTCATGGGGGGTGATATAAGCGGCTTCGCCAAAGTAGCTCACACCCGAAACTAGGTCATCCGCATTTACCAGGATCCGGTGCGAGACACCGTTGTGCGCGTGGCCGCTGTGATCGTCTGCATTAGAAGGGAATACGCCGGTGAAAGGATTGATCCAGGCGCGAGAGCCGATGCTGTTCTGGTCGCCATTGAGGCCTGAGACGTATGGATCGGAGCAACCGGGGCAGAGGTGGTCGCCGGTAGAGCATCCATTGGTCATACAAGTACCGCAGATAGAGTCTTCCAGTGCGAAGAACGTATGTTTTACCCAGGATTGTCCGATTTGTTCGAAGCGATCCGTGTTCCCTGCTCCGCCGCTCATTCGATAAAGATTTTGCGGAACGACCGGATGATCGGTGTCAGGCAACGCGAACCAATCCACCGGCTCATCGCCATTGTTACAAGAGTCAGTCCCTACGGCGAAATTAAATTGCGTGCCGACGTGTCCCATCTGGGCGACGTCTTCAACCTGGCCGACAATCACATCCGGACCATGCACCAGGTGCGGCGTGTCTGGACCAATCCCATGTTGGATAGGAGGCATGACCATCGATTTTATCTTGCCATTAACAAGCTGGTCTATTTGAATCGGTTGCATCGCCGCGCCAATGGAGATTTTTCCTGCGACTGTGCCTGCGTCTGATGGGCGACCGAGCGCGGTCGCAAACTCTTTTGAAACCAGGAGCCGTCCATTCGTGATGGCAAGCGACTGCGCAGCGGGGTTGTAATCGTACTGGTGCCCTTCGACATTGAAGAAGGTGAAGCCGGTGTTGCCATCGCGCACGGCAAAATCGAACCCCTGGCCCGAAGGAAGTTTTTCAACTACAAGCTGCTTGAAAGAAGCGCCTAAAACCGCAGGCAAACTACTGTAGCCTGGGGCGTCTACCCCGGCGGGGATCAAAGCCACCGATCCCGGCTCGACAGTGCGCAATAGATCGTTAAACACCAGGATAGGAAAGAACGAATTGGCCGCCACGGCGAACTGCAACGTAACGGGTCTCGCTGTTAGAGAGCCCGGAACGCTTTGCGGGCCTAAACCGGCGAGGTCGAGATCCAGGGTCACACTCCCGTTTTCCACGATCATCTTTTGAAGTGTGCCAGTGGGCGCATCCGAGGGTTCCTGGCTGGGTCGAGCTGTGTGATTTCCCGCGCGAATTGCGAGAACCGAAACTAACGCGAGTGTGAAAGCGATCAGTGTTTTCTTTAACATTGTTGTGAGTCCTGCGGTTTATGTGTGATCTTCTGAGCAGCGCGCTGGAGGAAACTGCCCTTCTCTCACGAACAAGGAAAACGAGTCAAGACAATTTCGATAATCGCTAAAAGGTTAAAGGGTTGAAGCGTAGAGATTGCGGTGATCATTTTGTCCGGCGGGCTGCCGGCCTTTTGGAGTGCGCTGGCGTCCTCTCGTCACTTTGGAAGAATGGCGCTGCGATTGATTGAAATCAATGCGAGGGCGCATGGCACTCCGAAACCGTGCCTGCCATAGGCAGGCAGCGTAAAATTTATTGCCCGTCAATCCGCGCTACGGTCAGGGGCGCGGATGCGGCGTTGGGCGAACCCTCGGGACTGGGGCGGGCCGGGGTGTGGGAGTAGGTCGGGGAGTTGAAGTCGCCGTGGCTGTTGCTGTGGGCGTGGCAGTCGCTGTAGGTGTTGGGGTGGGGGTAAAAGGTGGTGAACTCGGTGTTGGGGATGGAGATGGAGGCTGCGTGGCTGTTGCTGTAGCCGTAGCGGTAGCAGTCGCTGTTGCTGTTGGTGTTGCGGTTGCTGTCGGAGTAGCCGTGGCGGTTGCCGTTGGTGTAGGGCTAGCCGTTGGAGTAGGTGACGGCGTCGGTGTAGGGACGCCTCCCGGAGCTTGGACGAGGACGCCCATAGGCGAGCCGGTTTTGAAGTAGCCTACTGTTGCGTTGGTAGGATTGGGCGCCTGATCGGCATCGAAGCGGAAATTATACAGCGTACCGAAGCGAATCGCATTGGCGTTCTGGTTAGTCGCAAACGTTTCGGTGCTCCATGTGATAGAGCTTGCATCCTGGGTAACATCCCAGGGCGTGCTGCTATATCCAGCGTCTCCTTGCGTGCCATCATGCGCCCAGCCAGGATGCTGAGGCGGCGCGTGAAACTCGATGTTAGTGATATTAACTCCAGGTCCCAGTGGCACGCTCAAAGATTGGATTGCGCGATCGAGGTTCTGGTTATAGAGCGCGTACTCATAGTGCCATATGCCGCCACCCAAGTCGGTGACTTTGTAACCCATGAACCAGATCCCATCGTTGCCGTGATCGGGTTCGATCTCGTTTACCGTCGCACCTGCCCAAGCCATGATGGCCGGTTGCTCTCGCACCGTGTTGCCGATGGGTGAAAAGCTGAAAGTAGAAGGTCCACCGCTAACACTGTATTGCTTGTACGAGGCGTTGTTATACATGTTGCACTGGTCTGGATGACTTTGGCACCAGCTGCCTTCGTGCGGGACGATATATTCCGCTTCGCCAAAATAAGTCGCGCCGGGATTTTGCGCGGGGATCAGGTCACTGGTCTCCACTAGAATTCGGTGAGACGTTACGTTATGAGCGTGGCCGCTGTGGTCGTTCGCTGTTGAACCCGTAAAACTCCCGGTGAACGGATTGACCCAGGCGCGCGAACCAATGCCGAATTGATCACCGTTCAACCCAGCGCCGTATGCGTCAGAGCAGCCTGAGCCAAGATGGGGGCCGCCTACTCCATTGCATCCGAACCCACAAGTGTTTGACGAAGCCGCTGTGAATGCATGTTTACCCCAGGATTGGCCGAGTTGTTCGAACCGCTCGTTATTAGTGGCGCCGCCACTCATTCGATAAAGATTCTGCGGAATAAACGGATGGTCGCTGTTCGGCAAAGCAAACCAATCGACGTCAATTGTTCCTTTGTTGCACGCATCAGTTCCCAAAGAGATGCCGACCTGGCCATTGACAGCACCATTGTCTAATTGCACCAAACTCAGCAACTCGCCCACGATTACATCAGGGCCGGGAACTGTCCCAACATCGGGCTGATGCAGCGCTGGAAGTGAAGCGGATTTTACGTCCCCATTTGCGTCGAGGTGCGCAATCTCGATTGGTTGCATCACCGTGCCGACGGAAATTTTTCCAACGATTGAACCTGCATCCGATGGGCGGCCTAGCGCGTTAGCAAACTCTTTTGAAATAAGCAGTCGGCTGCCGGTGATGCTGAGCGATTGTGCCGTGGCATCGTAATCATATTCGCCTCCTTCAACATTGAAAAAGGTGAATCCGGTGTTGCTATCGCGCACGGCGAGATCGAAAGCCTGATCTGAAGAAAGTTTTTCGACGACGAGCTGTTTGAGAGACGTGCTTAGGCTGGCGGGCAGATTACTGTAGCCGGGGGCGTCGACCCAAGCCGGGATCAAGGCCATCGATCCGGGCTCGGCAGCGCGCAACAGATCGTTAAACACCAGAATAGGAAGGAAAGAATTGGCGCCCACAGCGAATTGCAGTGCCATGGGCCTTGCTACTAAAGAACTGTCTCCATTCAATCCATTGAGATCCAAATCAATGGTGACGCTCCCGTTCTCCACGATCATCTTTTGAAGGGTGCCGGTCCCGGGGGCTGTAGTCACGGCGGAGCCTGCCCGCTGTGGCGAGCGGGCCATCTGGGATGCGGGCTGCGCTGAAACGCGCCACGGGGGCGTGACGAGACTGATTACCAGAAGCGAAAGCAACGGGAGCGCGAGGGCGATGAATGTTTTCTTTAACATCGTTTGTGGTTCCTACTGTTGGAGATGGAAGGCAGGAGAGAAACTTGTTTTTCTCATAGGCAAGGGCAACGAGTCAAGACATTTCGAGATCCGGCGGATTACCACGCGCGTTTCTCTGGGGAGCCTGTGCTTCCCAGATGTTTCGCGTGCGCAACCGAGTTCTTCCGATATGCTCTGAACGACAACCGATGTATCGGTCACTGATCGGCCGCTACGGTCACGGGCGCGGATGCGGAGTTGGGCGAGCGCGCGGCCCTGGATTGGGTCGCGGTGTGGGAGTAGGCCGTGGCGTCGTAGTTGCCGTAGGTGTAGCTGTAGCTGTGGCACTTGGACTTGGCGTAACTGTCGGAGATGGGCTGACAGTTGGCGTTGGAGTCGGAGTGACAATACCGCCAACTGGCGCCTGGATTTCAACTGTCATCGGCGAGCCGGTCTTGAAAAACCCGATTGTCGCTTCGATAGTCTGTGGCGGCTGGTCGGCGTCGAAGCGGAAGTTATACAGCGTCGCATAACGAATCGCATTGGCGTTTTGATTGGCCGCAAACGTTTCCGTGCTCCAGGTGATAAAGCTTGGGTCCTGGGTAACATCCCACGGAGTACTGCTAAATCCGGCGTCTCCTACCGTTCCATCGTGCGCGAAGCCCGGCTGCTGCGGTGGTGCGTGGAACTCGATGTTACTGATGTTAACTCCAGGGCCCATAGGCACGGTGAAAGACTGAATCGCGCGATCGAGATTCTGGTTATAGAGTGCGTACTCATAGTGCCAGACGCCGGCTGATGGGTTCGTAACTTTGTAACCCATGAACCAGATCCCATCATTGCCGTGATCCGGTTCGATCTGATTTACAGTCGCTCCGGTCCAGGCTTTAATGGCTGGTTGCTCTCGCACGGTGGAGCCAATCGGGCTAAAACCGAAATTCGTAGGGCCGCCACTGACGTTTTGCTGTTGGTACGAAGCGTTGTTAAACATATTGCACTGGTCCGGATGACTCTGGCACCAGGTGCCTTCATCTGGGACGATATAATTGGCTTCGGCAAAATAGGTGGCGCCCTGATTCTGCGCCGGAATCAGGTCGCTGGTCTCCACCAGAATTCGGTGAGACGTTGCATCATGAATGTGGCCGCTGTGATCGTTGGTGTCTGGGTTCACGGGGAAGGAGCCAGTGAATGGATTGACCCAGGCGCGCGAACCGATCAGATCCTGGGCGCCGTTTAAACCGGCGCCGTATGCGTCGGAACAGCCTGAGCCAAGATGATCGCCGCCTACACCGTTGCATCCAAAGCCGCACGTATTCGACGATGCAGCAGCGAATGCGTGTTTACCCCACGATTGCCCGATTTGTTCGAACCGGTCATTGTTAGTTGCGCCGCCACTCATTCGGTAAAGGTTCTGCGGAATAAACGGATGATTGTTATTCGGCAAGGCAATCCACGCCACGTTCTCGGTTCCTTTGTTACACGCATCCGTCCCCAAGGCGAGGCCCACGCGACCATTGACGACACCAGGCTCCATTTGCTCCAGGCCAATCAACTCGCCCACGATAACATCGGGGCCAGGGACGGTCCCGACTGCCGGCATCACAACCGACTTTGGCTCGCCATTAACAACTTGGTCGATCTCGATTGGTTGCATCGCCGCTCCAACCGAGATTTTTCCGACGACTGTGCCAGCGTCTAATGGGTGGCCGAGTGCGTTGGCAAATTCTTTAGAAACGAGGAGACGGCCATTGGTGATGCTGAGCGATTGAGCGTTGGCATCGTAATTGTATTGGTGTCCTTGGACATTAAAGAAGGTGAATCCCGTGTTCTTGTCGCGCACGGCGAGGTCATAGCCTCGGCCTGGAGGAAGTTTTTCGACGAGGAGCGACTGCAGGGGCAACCGTGTCGCCTGCGAAACCGAGGCGCCTGCAGCCGACACGGTTCCGCCTACAGAGACCAACGCCATCGAGCCTGGCTCGGGTCCGCGTAACTGATCGTTAAACACTAAAATAGGGAAAAAGGAATTCGCGCCTATCAGGAATTGCAATGTGACCATTTTTGCCACCAACGAACCGCTTTCATTCAATCCGTTGAGATCGAGGGCCATCGTGACGCTGCCATTTTCCACGATCATCTTTTGGAACGTGCCTGTGGGTACCTCTGAAGTTTTCTGGGTAGCTCCTACCGTGTAGTTTCCGGCGCCAATTGCGAGAGCCGAAAGCAACGGGAGCGTGAGAGCGATGAATGTTTTCTTTAGCATTGGTTATGACTCCTACAGTTATTATTGGTCTGATGAGCAGACGCTGAAGGAAGCTGCCTTTTCTCATGAGCAAGGGAAACGAGTCAAGACAATTCGATAACCGTTAAAAGGTTGAAGCGTAGAAGCGTAAAAATTGCGGTGATCATTTGTCCGGCCGTACAGCCGGGCTTTTGGAGTGTGCACGCGTCCTAGCGTCGCTTTTGGGAAAGAGGCGGCGCGATTGATTGAAAGCGATGTGGGGACGCATCGCACGCCAAAAGCATGCCTGCCCGCGGGGCAGGCAGTGCAAATTTATTGCCGATAAATCCCCGCTACGGTCACGGGCGCGGATGCGGCGTTGGGCGAACCCTTGGTATCGGATTCGGCCTGGGTGTAGGAGTAGGCCGCGGCGTCGGTGTCATACTCGGCGTAGGCGTGACAGTCGGGCTCGGCGGAGGTGTTACAGTCGGGCTCGGCGTAGCTGTTGGGCTAGCACTCGGTGTTGGTGTCGGAGTTACAACGCCGCCACTGGGCGCCTGGATTTCAACCGTCATCGGCGAGCCGGTCTTAAAGAAGCCTACTGTCGCATTGACAGTCTGTGGCGGCTGGTTGGCATTGAAACGGAAGTTATACAGTGTGCCCCAGCGAATCGCATTGGCGTTCTGGTTAGTCGCAAACGTTTCGGTGCTCCATGTGATAGAGCTTGCGTCCTGGGTAACATCCCACGGAGTGCTGCTGAATCCAGCATCTCCCAGAGTGCCATCATGCGCCCAGCCAGGATGCTGAGGAGGCGCGTGAAATCCGATGCTACTTACGTTAACTCCAGCACCCACAGGCACACTGAAGGATTGAATACTGCGGTCCAGGTTCATGTTAAAGAGAGCATACTCATAGTGCCACACATCCGCCGAAGGCTGAGTTACTTTGTAAGCCATAAACCAAATCCCATCGTTACCCGGATCGGGCTCGAGCTGGCTGACCGTGGCGCCCGTAGCTGCCCAGGCCTGAATAGCAGGTTGCATTCGCACCGTGCTACTCACAGGTGAAAAGAGGAAAACCGTCGGCCCGCCGCTAACGGTGAACTTGCGATGAGAGAAATTGTTAAACATGTTGCATTGCCCGGGATGGGACTGGCACCAGGTAAATTCGTGCGGGCTAACGTAAGCAGCTTCGCCAAAGTAGACTGCACCAAGATTCTGGCCGGTGTCCAGGTCAGTCATGCTAACCAGGATCCGGTGCGATACACCGTCGTGGTTATGGCCGCCGTGATCATTTGCGGTAGAGGGGAATGCGCCAGTGAAAGGATTCACCCAAGCGCGCGAACCGATGCTGTTTTGGTCGCCATTCAGGCCTGACACGTACGGGTCGGAACATCCCGGGCATAGATGCGTGCCCTGCTCGCAGTTACTTGTGTTACATGTGCCGCAGACCGTGTCTTCCAACGCCAGGAAGGTATGTTTCATCCAGGACTGCCCAATTTGTTCAAAGCGCTCGGTGTTATCCCCGCCGCTCATCCGATAGAGATTTTGCGGAACAACGGGGTGATCGGTGTCAGGCAATGCGAACCAATCGGCTGGCTGATCGCCATTGTTACAAGAGTCCGTTCCTATTGCCAGACCAACGTGCGTCGCGTCGCTCCCCATTTGGTCTACGTCTTCAATGTCTCCAACGATGATATCCGGTCCCGGCACAAGGGCTCCTGCCGGACCGACTGCATGTTGCATCGGTGGCATGACCATCGATTTGGTTTCGCCGTTAACAAGTTGGTCCACCTGGATCGGCTGCATTGTCGCTCCGATGGAGATTGTACCTGCAACTGACCCAGCGTCCGACGGACGGCCCAGCGCCTGGGCAAGCTCTTTTGAAACGACCAGCCCGCCATTGGTGACGGCAAGCGACTCCGCCGCCGCGTCGTAATTGTACTGGTGCCCCTGGATGTTGAAAAAGGTGAAGCCTGTAGCGCCGTCGCGCACGGCAAGATCGGATCCCTGGCCCGAAGGCAGTTTTTCAACGACGAGCCGATTGAGAGATGTGCTCAGAGATACGGGGAGCGCCGGAACATTTTGCGAAATCAAGGCCATCGAGCCGGGGAGGGGACCGCGCAATTGATCGTTAAAGACAAGAACGGGGAAGAAGGAATTGGCACTTATGGCAAAATTCAGCTGCTGGATATTTTGTGCCGCGGCTCCGATTCCATTGAGCCGGTTGAGGTCGAGATCCATTCTCACGTTTCCGTTTTCCACAATCATCTTTTGAAGTGTTCCGGTCGGCGCGTCTGAAGTTTTCTGGCTGGCTTCACGGCCGCGAACCCTGCCTGTGGCGGACTGGACTGCATAGGTTCCAAGAAGCACGAGTACGACGAGTGTTAGAGTAATCAGGATTTTCTTTAGCATTGTTTGTCCTCCATTTTTGGGCCGTTTGGCCGGACTGCGAATAAAAGGTTGTAACTTCTCTCACGCACTGGCCAAGCAAGCCAAGGAAAAAATCTAACAATTTCACCGCGTGTGCGGCCGCGTCCTACAGATCACCCTTTTGCGCGCGGGAGCGAGAATGCCGGGTTTACTTCTTTCCCTCGACCAGAGCCGCTGCCTCCTTATCGAGCGCGGCGTAATCCGGTTTGCGCGGTTGTAAATAAAACTCGTCAATCACGATCTTCACCAGTGCCGCAGCCGGGACAGCAAGAAAAACTCCCAGCAACCCAAACATGGCGGCGGTTGCCAGGGTAAAGAACAAGATATTGACCGGATGCAATCGCATCTCTTTTCCCAGCACACCCGGGACGAGGACATTCAGCTCGACCTGGTAAACCAGCACGATCACGCCGAGTGCGAGCCAGAATTTTGTCGCGCCCAGGCTCAACGCGACCAGTAGAATGGGAATGGCCACAAGAAATGCACCGATGTTTGGGAGAAATTCGCCAAGAAACGCGAAAACGCCGAACATCAGCGCCGGCTGCACGCCAATCAGCCACAGCAGCACGCCCATCGACAGCCCGGTGATAACTCCGTTGATCGCTACGCCACGAGCCCATGCGGTCATTTGTCGCATCAACCTGGCGAGGGTGCGATGCGCTTGTGCGCGGTAACGATCGGGTGCGAGCGCCAGATAACCGGCTACAAGTGGACGCGGGTTGGCCAGGGCAAAAACAAGTAACAGGACTGCGAACACAAAGCTGGCCACGCCGCCGACCAGACCAAGTGTCGATCGTAACAGGATGTTCCCGACTGTTCCGGCAGCTCCGCCAACTTTCCCTGCGATTTCATCGGTGCGCGGCAACGCGTCGCGGACTGACGGATAGTTTTGCGTGAGCGATTCAATGCGGACGCGGATCTCGTGCCACATAGCCGGTGCGCCGCGTACCAGCTCCTGGGTTTGCCTGGCTAACGGCGGAATGGCAAAGATCATAATGGTGGCGGTGATTGCGACGAGGGCAAGTATTAGCAGGATTACACTGACAAAACGCGGGAGATGACGTTTTTCGAGCCACACCACGATCGGGTTCAGGACCATCGCCAAAAGAAAAACAAGCGCGAACAGCAGAATCACCGGCTCCAGCGAGTGCACGATCAACCACAGGATGAACACCAGGGAAACCAGCCCGACGATGCGCGTTGCGCCGTAATAACTCAGCGGCGCATGTTGATCCTCGTGATTGGACTCTTTCATGGCTTACCCACTGATTCGTTGAATCGAATCATAAGTACCGAACCGCGGATCACCAATCACAAATCATCTTTTTGCCAGCGGCGACAGAACAAAATTTTTGTTTCCTTTGCCTGCTCGGCAAGGCGTTCAGGGCTATCCACTGTTGGGAATCGAGTCCGGCCCTAATCGCGAATCACAATTTTTAGTTAGCGCGGCGTGGGGCGGGTGTGTGGAGCCGGCCGCGGTCGGGCCGTAGGAGTAGGTCTGGGCGTAGCCGTTGGAGGAGGTGTCACCGTGGGGGTAACTGTCGGTGTGACTGTAGGTGTAGCTGTAGGCGTAGGTGTGGAACTAGGAGCAGGAGTCGGTGTAGGGGTGACAGGGACCATGGCATACGCATGAGTTTCACCATCGTGAACACCTGTGCCGACGATGATATTGTTCTCACTAATCGCAATGGCCGAGGACGAGGTGTTCATCGACAAGTCCCAGCCCGAGTTGGCTGGAATGAGATCCTGGACGCGAAATGTGTCGGTTCCGTCATAAAGAAAAGGAACGGCAAAGGCACCGCCATCGGTGCCTACCACCCAACCCGACGAGTTCACGCCCTGAGCTTCACCGAGACTCGTATCGGGCGCGAGCGGAATTGCGACCATCCCGTTGGCCTCCGACCAGATGAATGGCAATCCCGAGCCCTGATTTTGCATACTCGATCCCACGACGTAGCCGTTGTTACTAACGCCGAAAGCCAGCGCTCCATTGGCGGCCGGCAATGCGCCCACTTCGAAGGCCATGCTCTGACCGATGTCAAAAACAATCCCCACGTTGCGCGCTGCGTTTTGCGGATCGATGCCCTGGCCAACCACCCGGCCGGAGTCATTGATACCGAACGCTGTGAGAAAGAAACTTCCGTTTGTTGTCGTCTGCGTAATGATCGTCGCGCTGCCGCCGCTATAGATCACACCGCGTTGGTCGCTGCCAGCGTTAACCGAACCGACCGCAACATTTGAAGCGTTCACCGAGTTTGCGTCCCCGAGTGTCTGGCCTACAGGCAGAGGAAGCTGCGAAGCTATACCATTCTGCCAGATCACCGGAAGCCGACCCGACCCGAATACTGTAGTTGCGCCGGTCCCAACGACGACGCCATTGTCATTTGCGCTATTGGAAACGCAAAAACTGCGACCAGCGAGGTCGGGCAGTCCAACTAGGCCGTTGTTGAGCGTCCATGTGAATGCATGGCTTCCATCGTTGCGCACAGAACGGCCAACCGCAGTTCCCGCCGGCGATACTCCAAAACCCTGCGAAAAAGTATCACCCACGTCGACAACGCCAATGTCGAAAATCTGGTATTGGGGAGGAGTGGCATGCGTTGCGGGAAGTATCAAAGCCCATAGCAGCGCAGCAGCCATCGCATTGGAGAAGATATTGAATGTGGTTCTGAGTTTCATTTTTTAGCTTTCGTTCATTGTCCAGGTCCCTCCGTCCATTTTCGATGGCTCTTTGACCTGCGAAAATTTCTTGCTGAAAGCTTGCTGGCCTCGTTGTCCCAGTGCACAGGGCATCACGACGAGAAACACCAGGGCGACAAAAAACGCGCCCCAACAAAGATTCGGAATGAGAATCTGAGTCCTTTGTTTTTTCATCGTGTGTTATCTTTTATTTCAAATTCCTTTCGGCTCTAGCTACAAGGTCGAATCCTCTGATCACTTATCACTGATTACATCTCACTCTTTCTTCTATGGCGGCGTCGGACGATGGCGAGGAGTCGGGCGTGGCCTTGGCGTTACTCTTGGAGTCGGAGTAGGTGACACTGTAGGAGTCGGCGTTGGTGGAGGGCCACTTTGCGCGCAATATCTCCCGCCACTGTTCCAATAGGTCTCGAGCTGAATTCCACCTCCCCAGACGATCATTTCGGTGTCAGTCCACACCGCTGTGTGGCCCCTTCGGACAGATGGTGCGTTGATCGTGCTGGTCGTCGTCCAGCCGTTAGTGCTTGGATTGTAACTGCCGCCGGTGTTAGAATCGCCAGAGTCGCTAGAACCGCCCCACACGATCATTTCACTACCGGTCCACACTGCAGTGTGACCAGTTCGACCAGCGGGCGCGTCACTAGTAGCTACCCAACTATCGGTGCTGGGATTGTATCTAGCGCCGGTGTTCCAAGAGATCCCAACGTTTCCGCCGAAAACGATCATCTCAGTACCGGTCCACACCGCAGTATGCTCTGATCGAGCCGTGGGCACATTCACTGTGCTGGTTGCCGTCCAACTATTTGCCTCAGGATCGTATCTTCCACCGGTATCCAGCGCACCGATGAACTGATCATATCCTCCCCAGACAATCATTTCACTTCCGCTCCAGATTGCCGTGTGGAAGTATCGTTCAGTCGGGGCATTGGTGGTGCTGATGGCTGTCCAACTGTTGGTGCCGGGATTGTATCTCCCTCCGGCGTTCAACTCGCCAGAATCGCCGACACCACCCCAAACCACCATCTCGTTTCCTGTCCACACCGCGGTGTGAGCGGTTCGGCCGGCCGCCGCGTTTGCGGTGCTAGTGCCCGCCCAACTATTCATGCTGGGATCATATCTTCCACCAGAGTCTAAATATGAGAAATTGTTATCCTCGCCACCCCAGACGATCATTTCGGTACCAGTCCATAGTGCTGTGTGACCAGTACGCGCGATTGGGGCGTCGACCGAGTTAGTGGCCGTCCAACTATCGGTGCCGGAATCGTACTTCCCACCTGTGTTCACGGCTCCGCCGGCACCAGGCGAATAACCAGCCCAGACGATCATTTCGCTCCCGATCCAGACCCCAGTGTGATTGATCCTCCCAGAGGGCGCACCATTGTTTCCAATCGTCACCCAACTATTAGTTCCAGGGTTATAGCGCCCCCCGTCATTGAGGGCGAATCCGCCACCCCACACGATCATTTCGCTGCCGGTCCACACTGCTGTATGCAACTCTCGGGCCGAAGGCGCATTGGACAGACTGGTGGCTGTCCAACTGTTCGTGGTAGGGTTGTATCTGCCACCGGTGTTGAAGGCAGTCATGTCATCGGCTCCTCCCCAGACAACCATTTCACTGCCGGTCCAGATAGCTGTATGAGACTCTCGGCCATCGGCGGCGTTGGTAATGCTCGTAGCGATCCAACTATTCGTGCTTGGGTTGTATCTTCCGCCACTATTGTAGAATGTGAATAAACCGAAATCTGCCCCACCCCAGACAATCATTTCACTACCATCCCAGATTGCAGTGTGGTTCTCCCGATTGGCCGGCGCATTACTCGTGCTTGTGGGTGTCCAACTATTCGTGCCCGGATCGTATCTACCCCCTGTGTTCAGATCGTTGCTACCATCAAAGCCACCCCACACGACCATTATACTTCCAGTCCACACGGCCGTGTGATGCCAACGTCCAGATGGCGCATTGATGGTGCTCGTAGCCGTCCAGCTATCTGTGTCCGGGTTGTATCTGCCACCGGTACTGGAATAGCCGAAGGAACTTTCTCCTCCCCAAACGATCATCTGACTTCCTGTCCATACCGCTGTGTGAGCGTCCCGTACGTCAGGGGCGTTAGTAGTAGTGGTAGCCGTCCAGCTATCCGCCGTAGGGTCGTATCTTCCACCACTGTTTAATAAATTGAAGGAGGCATCTCTACCGCCCCAGATAATCATTTCATTGCCGGTCCATACCCCACTATGATAGGCTCGTGCCGTAGGCGCGTTGACGCCGCTGGTCGCCGTCCAAGTATCGGTGCTCGGGTTGTATCTGCCGCCGCTGCTGAAGCTGGTGACGGAATAGATTTCACCGCCCCAGATGATCATTTCACTACCGGTCCATACTGCCGTACTACCCTCTCGAGCGTCGGGCGGCCCAGCCGTACCCGTCCAGGTATCGTCAATGCATCCACCACCGGACACTGTTGGAATTGTATAGCGATCAGTTGGCACTGCTGCGTTACCGACTTGGTTTTCTGCTCCAGCTAGCCAGGACTCTAAGGGTTGCTTAACCCATGCAACTGTAGCTAGTTTCAACCGATCTTTTGTCTGGTCGATTACTGCCATTCCGTAGTAACGCTCTTTATCCTCCTGTAACGGACTAACTACTTTGATATTGATCGGTGTGCCCTTTGCAGCCCGCGCGACGGCTCCTATAGCGTTGCTTCTCCGCGCGCTGGCGTGTGGAACCTCACCTAACATCACCGCCAGTTTTCGTATGGTTTCGTCCCATTCGCGACTATTGAGTGTCACGCTGTGTTGAGCGCCGCGATCTTGTTTTCCCTGTGGCGTATCGCTTCTGACCAATTCGATTTCGCCGTGCTTCCCGCTCATTTGCTTCATTTGTTCAACCGTCCGATGCGATTGGAGGTCAGCTTCGGCGTGTTGCTTTAGCTCCCCGTGAATTCTTTGGTCGAACGCGTACCAGCTTGTTAACAAACGCTCCGCGAGCGCGGGTCTGGCCAGACACTCCGCAATGACAAAGGGATCGTTCCCAAGTGCGTCAAACAGCTCCTGCAACACTTCTGGCTGCCTGGTGTTCTTGGCCATGCGGTCCATTTCGGCTTGTAACTGCTCGGCAGTGATTGGTCGTTTCCAGTAATCCTCAAGCGCTTGTGAGTTACGCAGGTAATCGTTGACTTTCTTTTCCAGTTGTGTCTTAGGCATCATTGCATCGAGTGACGGCTTGGGATCAGGACGTTCTTTTGGCCATATACGGTGGCGCCAGTAAACATCTTCGATAGCGTGCTGATACGACACGCGTTCTTCGAAGGTGAGGGTTCTTTGCGAACCATTAGAAGGCACTTGAGGATGAAGGAACGCCAGTCCCGATCTTATCGGGATTAGGACGAAGTAAGCTGTCGCTGCGCAAAGAAGGAGACCGATCAAAGCGCGTAAGTTAAAGAAGGCAGAGCTAGAAGTGGATTTCTTTTGCATAGGAAGTGGGTGGTGGGTGCTCCTCGTATCTGGACGCGAAATGCGTGTCAACGTTTTTTATTTGCTTCTGATTGTTTTTCAGCCCGGCAGGGTCATGTCGACGATTGCCCGAGTTGTCGTTTCTTGGGTGTCGCCGATAATTGATTCGTTATCCGACAATCTTGCTGCGTCATTTCACCCATGTGTCTGCTTGTAACTTTTTAGCTTTGTAACTTTTGTAACTCTCCTAACATTGACGCTGCCATGTCATTTAATCGTTTTGGACTTTCGCCCGAAGTAGTCCGCGGGACGCAGGCAATGGGTTTTGCCGAGCCAACGCCGATTCAGCTGCGCGCATTTCCGATTGTTCTCGCTGGTAAAGATTTGATCGGTACGGCGCAAACTGGCACCGGTAAGACCGCAGCGTTCGCGCTTCCCATCCTGACGTTACTCGCAAAACAGGGCGCGTTCCGATGCCTGGTGCTGGAGCCGACTCGCGAACTGGCGGCGCAAGTAGAAACGGCGTTCCGCGATTATGGGCGTTTCACGGACCTGCGAGCCGCACTCGTGCATGGCGGCGTCGGTTACGGGAAACAGCGCGAGGAACTCAAACGCGGCGTGGATATTCTCGTCGCCACGCCGGGACGTCTGCTCGATCTGCTGGAACAACGCGCTACCACGTTGAAATCGGTAAAAATTCTCGTGCTCGATGAAGTGGACCGGATGCTGGACATGGGTTTTATGCCCGACGTGCGCCGTATCGTCGAGAAAATCCCGACAGAGCGGCAGACTCTTCTTTTTTCAGCTACGTTGCCGCCGGAGATCGAACGTCTGGCTGCATGGGTGTTGCGCAATCCGGAGCTGGTGGAAATCGGAGTGCGCCGGTCGCCGGCGGAAACGGTGACGCATGCAGTGTACCCGGTCGCGGCTGAACAGAAATTCAATCTGCTAATGGCTTTGCTCGAGCGAACGAATTTCGACAGTGCGCTGATTTTCTGCCGGACCAAGTACGGCGCTGATCGTATCGCTCACCAGTTAAAGCAGGGAAAGCACGCCGTAGCGGTGTTGCATTCCAATCGGACGCAACGCGAAAGGATCGAAGCGCTGGAAGGCTTCAAGAGCGGCAAGTACGAAGTGATGGTGGCGACCGATATTGCGTCGCGCGGCCTCGACATCGCCGGTGTGAGTCACGTGATCAACTACGATGTGCCCGAGCATCCTGAAGATTATGTGCACCGCATCGGACGCACCGGTCGCGCCCAAAATGTGGGCGATGCCTTCACGCTCATGAGCGGCCAGGAGCTGCCCGCCTTGCAAGCAATCGAGCATTTCATCGGCCAGAAAATCCCGCGACTAAAGCTGGATAATTTTCCCTATCTGTACACAGCATTATTTGAATCGGAATCCGCAGGAAGCGGGCGACGCGCAATCGGCGGTGGCAGAACGCATCGCGGATATTCATTTGGAAGAAGGCGATGAAGAGTAAAATGAAGAATGACGACTGAGTGCCACTGAGGCACGTTAAATCGTTGAGTCACGAGCCGATGTAGTGTTGTAACGATTTAACGAATCACGCCTATTGCTTCGGGTTTTGTCGTTGTCCGCGGGAAGGCTTGTAATTTTGCTCACTTGGACAAAGCTTTGGATTCCCAGCTTATGTCCGAATCAAAGCTTCCCACTGACTCTCAAGCCGAATTCGACCAGCTCCAAAAGAAGCTGGTGCCGTTGTGGAAATCGATTGAGCACTTCAACCAGGATCCGCAAACGATCGTGGTCGTGCCATCCATGTCGATCGACGCCATCAACTCTGGCGCGGTGATGCAGGCATACGAGGAACGCTTTCTGTTTTTGTTGTTGCTGCTGCGTCAGCCTCGCGCCCGGCTGATTTATGTGACTTCACAAACGATTCTGCCGAGCATCATCGACTATTACCTGGCCCTTTTGCCCGGTGTTATTCCGAGTCATGCGCGTCAGAGGCTTTTCCTTATTTCGCCGCTTGATGGCTCGGTGCGTCCACTAAGCGACAAACTGCTCGACCGGCCGCGGCTTATCGAACGCATCCGGTCGTTGATCATAGATCCTGATCGCGCCCACCTTGTTCCCTTCAACACAACCAATCGCGAAAAAGAACTGGCTGTGCGCCTCGGTATTCCCATGTACGGAGCCGATCCGAAATTATTTCCGCTGGGCACAAAGAGCGGCTGCCGAAAAATTTTCATGGAAGAAAATGTTCCGCATCCTCTGGGCGTTGAGAATCTGGGTAGCAAGGAGGAGTTGATCGAGGCCATTGTGCAGATGCGGGCGAAGAGGCCTTCGATCAAGCAAGTTCTGGCAAAGCTTAATGAAGGCGTATCAGGCGAAGGTAATGCCGTTATCGACTTAACTGGGTTGCCGGCACCGGGCAACCCGAAAGAAAAGGCCATGTTAGAGGAGCGCCTTCGAGCCATGCAGTTTGAGTTAGCTCGTGTTACCTACGATAGCTACATGCAGAAACTCCAGGAACGAAAAGGAGTCGTCGAAGAGCGAATCATGGGAGAAGAAATCAGGAGCCCCAGCGTCCAGCTTCGCGTCACGCCGCTGGGTGTAGTGGAATTGTTATCCACGCACGACCAGCTCCTTGGCGGACCGTCCGGGCAAAGTTACCTCGGCTGCACGTTCCCGGCCGACCCTGGCTACGCTCCCTTAATCACACAGGAAGCCGCCAAGGTTGGCAGGCGTCTCGCGAAGGAAGGAGTTATCGGGCGTTTCGCTTTAGATTTTGTGGTGGTGCGTTCGAATGGAAAATGGGAGCCGTATGCCATCGAGATTAACCTGCGAAAAGGTGGTACCACCCACCCGTTTTTGACACTGCAATTTCTCACCGACGGCACTTACAACCCTGAGACAGCGATTTTCACCGCGCCGAATGGGCGGCAAAAGTTCTTTGTCGCCAGCGATCATGTCGAGTCCCCGGCGTATCGCAAGCTGACTCCGGACGACCTTTTCGACATCGTGGTGCGGCACGACCTACACTTCGGCCAGACGCGCCAGACCGGCGTCGTTTTTCACATGATGAGTGCCCTGGGTGAGCTGGGAAGAACAGGGCTGACTGCGGTGGGTAACTCACATGACGATGCAAAAGCCACCTACGAGCGCGCGGTGACTGTGCTCGATGAGGAGACGAGCAGTGTCTCCGCCGCAATGAGAAAATCCGAAATCAATGGCTGAATGACAAATCCCGAACGGGTGGCTCTTTAGGACTTTGTTGTTTTCTCGTCATTCGCCATTGGTCCTTCATCATTGTTCTCACCCTAATCATTAACGAACGCTGCTAGCGGATTTGCGCGCAAAAAGCGAAAGGTTTCTCAATGTTTTCGAAGAAAAGTCTTGACGTTTGCACGTCTTGTTAGGTAAAAGCGCTGTCTCACCCTCAACTCTTCATTCAGTCACCCCGTAAACTATCCTATGAAAAAGAAATCACCTTCGCAATCTGCATTCCTTAATATTCGCGTCCTAATTGGTCTGGCCGTCTTCCTCTCCGGCATTTGTCTGGCCTTGGCCGGGCTTGGGACGTTCGCGAACGCGTCGCGCCAATCGCAGAAATCGACGTCGCGCCCCAGTGTAAAATCCGCGCCCGCGCCGAAGTCCTCTTCCCACTCTCTCGCCCACGCTACGGGCGGGCGGAACATCGAGTATACGCCGGCCGACAGCCAGGGCCGGTTCCGTTACATGATCAAGTTTACCGAGAAAGGAATGCTTCACCGGCAAACACGTCCTGCCGGCCAGCGTTTCCAGATGAATTCACCGCAGGCGCAGACGCTGCGCGCGCAGGTGATGAGCGAACAGGCTAATCATATCCAGGCCATGAACCGAGCACTGGGCCACGGAGTGGATGTATCGCATTATTTCCTAATGACGCATAGCGGTATCGCCGCGCGTCTCACTCCTGAGGAAGCGCAGGCTCTTCGCGGGGTATCCGGAATCAAGTCGGTCGAGCGCGAACGTTTGTACCACACAACGACTTTTCGCAGTCCGGAGTTCATAGGTGCCAATCAGATTTGGGACGGCACTGCTGTGCCACCGGGTAGCTCTGGCACAAAAGGTGAGGGCATCATCATTGCCATGCTCGACACGGGTTTGGATCCAACCCATCCCTCTTTTGCCAACGATCCGGCTTGCGGTCACGGCAGTACGGAACCGGACAAGCTGCTGAGTGTTCTGGATTGTTCGAGCACTGATCCCACTGGGTTGTGCAACGGTCCCGACCCAACAGACCAGGTCGATCACGGTACCCATACCTCCAGCACGTCGGGCGGCAACAGTGTTGGAACCGATGCCACCCCGCCGCCTGTCTTACCGATCTCTGGCGTGGCTCCGTGCGCCAGCCTTCGCTCGTATAAGGTTTGTCCGACGAACAACTGTCCCGACGCGGACATTGAAGCTGGCCAGAACAGCGTGCTAATCCACGGCGACTGTAAGGTGTTGAGTTTTTCTATCTCCGGAGGCACTGATCCATGGAACGATAATGACGAAAGCCAAGATTTCCTCAACATTGTAGATAACGACGTGCTGGTTTCGGCGGCAGCAGGCAACACCAGCGCCGGCGTTCCCGATCCCGTTGGCCAGGTCAACCACCGCGGTCCCTGGAACTTTACAGTAGCCGCGTCCACGAAGGATCAGGTGCTCTTCGATGGTGCGATGTCGGCAAGCGGTCCAGGCTCTCCCCCGCCGGATACCCAGAATATTGGTTTCACCAAAGGGAGCGCTTCGCCTGACGGAACTCCGCTTACCGATTTTCCAATCCGGCATTTCCTCGGACAGACAAACGAAGGCTGCAGTGCCGAGCCTACGCAGTTCCCGCCAGGTTTCTTTGACGGTGCTGTAGCGTTGATTCAAAGAGGTGGTTGTGCATTCACGGAGAAAATCACCAACGCATTCAATGCCGGGGCAGCGTTTGTGGCAATTCGGAACAACCAACCCGGGACGGTATCAATGGACACGACCGGACAGCCTAATGTTCCCGCTTACAGCTGTGATCAAATACCGGGCGATGCT
>Ga0081540_1000896_pt1 | contig 26920 bp, 26 predicted proteins | sample TabmetS2T1R1_FD_71024 | JGI IMG/M metagenome (GOLD analysis project Ga0081540, IMG submission 71024) | Tabebuia heterophylla rhizosphere microbial communities from the University of Puerto Rico - S2T1R1 | ecosystem: Host-associated > Plants > Roots > Rhizosphere ...
GAGCCGCGGACGACGATGGGTGGGGTCAACCTCGTCAGCGCCTTCCTACCCGAGCTATGGACCACGGTCGCTCCCTCGTCGGCGCCGGCGGGAGTCACTGGCTTTACTGCGCCGGTGGTCGCCGCCGATGGCTATGCCATGCCCGCCACTCAGCACGACTTGGCCCTCTGGCTCGCCGGCGGCGCGTACGACGTGGTATTCGACGCCGCCATCGGCATGATCGCTGCCCTGAGCCCGACGGTCGCGCTGGTCGACGAGACCGTGGGTTGGTCCTATCACCGGGATCTCGACCTCACCGGCTTCATCGACGGTACGAAGAATCCGTCACTCTCGGTCGCCCCGAAGAAGGTCCTGATTCCGGAAGGGACACGAGGAGCCGGCGGCTCGGTTTTGCTGCTCCAGAAATGGGTCCATGACGGGTCGGCGTGGACATCGTTGGACACCAAGCGGCAGGAGCAAGCCATCGGACGGACGAAGGTCGACAGTGTGGAACTGGTCGATCGTCCGGAGACGTCACACGTAGCGCGAACCGACCAGGACGACTTTGGCCATATATTTCGACGCAATACCGCGTTCGGCTCAGTGCGGGAACATGGCACGATGTTTGTCGGCTTCAGCGCCGAGCAGCGGAACCTCGCGGTGATGCTCGAGAGCATGGTCGGCTTGACCAACGGCCTCCGGGATGAGCTCACTCGGTACACCCGGCCGGTCACCGGCGCGTACTACTTCGTGCCATCACTCGACGATCTGGCGGCCTTCGCTTCGACCGAGCCGGACAACTAGTGTCCCGCGCCGGAAGTTCGTCACCCCATTCCGACGCCCAGCTGCACGCTCGCGGCGTTGTCGTCGTCGCGCATAGCGCTGCTATGCGCCTCCTCCTCCGCCTGGCGAGCGCACACCTGGACCACCGGACTTAGGCAACTTACCTCCGGCGCGGGACACTAGTGGTCACGACCGGAAGTTCGCCCATATGCGAGAATGTCGCCTGCGGGGCAAGCTAGAGCGCGCGGCGTCACGAAGCGGCGGTCGGTGACAACCCGGTAGCGCGTGGACTTCGGCCGCCGGAGAGCGCCTAGGCAAACAGTGCCCAAGACCACCCTGTGCAGGCTGTGTGGGACGGAGAACGCCCCCGGTGCCACGATGTGCGTCTGGTGCGAAACCAGTCTGACCGATCCGTTCCGCGGGGCTGGCGCTCGGCCGGCGCGCACCCGCGCTTCGACCGTGGACATGCGCGGGCCGAATGACACCGTGCCCTATGGGGCCGACAACTCGGTGGACCGCTGGTTGGCCGCAATCGGGAATGTCCTGGTCATGACCACCCTGATCTCCATCCTGGTGGCGTGTCCCATCGCGGTCACCCTCTTGCTGCACAAGCAGGAGGCCGTGGACAACGCGGGTGCGTACTACCGGGGTCCGTCGTCACACGCGACGAGCGAGTTTCCCGGCTACGGCGCGTTGAGCATCATCCCGTCGCTCACCTTCGCGCTCACCGTCTATTTACTGTTCCGATGGGTAACCCGCAGGCGACGCGACGACGATTGGTAGCCAGACCGGCTCATGCCCAGCCGTTCAGCTTGATGATCTTGGACTTACTGTCCCCCCTCAGGACTAGCAGTCCAAGATCACGCCTGACCTAATACCCCAAATCCGATCATCTCTGTTGTTCCGGTAGACTTAGCAGAGGACGTCCCGGAAGGGGTAACCAGTGGACTGGACACTGGCGATCGGTGCGCTGTGCGTTGGCACCGTCGTGGGTCTGACCGGCATGGGTGGCGGCGCGTTGATGACGCCGATGCTCGTGCTGTTCTTCGGGGTGTCCCCGCTGGCCGCGGTATCCAGCGACCTCGTGGCCAGCGCGGTGATGAAGCCGGTCGGATCGGCCGTTCATCTCCACAATCGCACGGTGCGAATGGATCTCGTGCGATGGCTCTGCATCGGGTCGGTTCCAGCCGCTTTTGCGGGTGTTCTCGTCGCCAAGGCGTTTGGCCGGAGTGCCGGGATCGATGTGTTCACCCAGCGCGCACTGGGCGTCGCCTTGATCATCGCGGCGACCGGGCTGTTCGTGCGGGCTTATCTGCGCCTGGCGGAACGAGCCCGGCATCGCGACGGTCGGCGAGAGGCCGATCCGCTCGGTCCTCCGGCGATCGACGTCCGCCCGCTACCGACCGTCGCGGTCGGCGCGATCGGCGGACTCGTCGTAGGCATCACGTCCGTCGGTTCAGGTTCACTGATCATCATTGCGCTGATGCTGCTGTACCCAACTCTCCGCGCGAGCGAGCTGGTAGGCACCGACCTCGTCCAGGCGGTGCCGCTCGTGGCCTCGGCGGCGATCGGCCATCTGATCTTCGGCGACTTCCAGCTCAGCATCACCTCGGCGCTCCTGGTCGGCTCGATTCCGGGGGCCTACCTCGGCGCCAAGCTTTCGACGCGGCTCAGCGGAGCGCTGATCCGGCGCGCGCTGGCCTTCGTGCTACTGGCCTCCGCCCTGAAGCTGTTGGGGGTCGACACCGCGCTCACCGCAGTGCTCCTCCTCGCCGTAGCGGTTCTCGCCGGACCGGTGTGGATGCTGCTTCGCAAACGCCACGGCTTCCCCGCTTGGCCGAGCCACGAGCCGGCCGGTCGGGCGGCGAAGCTCGACGAGGTGGCTGCATAGCGACGCGGCACCGACCGATGACGTCCGATCTGGGGCGTCGGTGGAACCTCGAGCGTCACCAGTGCGTCACAGGAGTATGCGAGCTCGTTTGGCCACCGCCCTTTCACTCCTCGCGGTGGTCGTCGCCGGCTGCGCCGAGCCCACACCCCCTGGGCACCAAGCATCGACCGCGGTGAGTGGAACCCCGTCCAGCGGCACGCCCGCGAGCGGTACCCCCTCCGGCGGAACCACGTCGAGCAGGGGCGGCTCAGCGGTTACCGCCCCGAGGATGTGGGCGTCGTTCCCCGTAGCAGCCAACCCTCGCCCGATCATCCTGCTCGGCGAGGCGATCGTCGGTCCTGAGGCCTTTCCGGACGGCGACTCCAAGCTGGCGTTCCTCGAACGCCGAGTCCGGCTGGCGGCGTCGCTGCCTACGAGCCCGACAGTCCGAGGTGGCTATCCGCTGCTGACCGCCAGGCAGGCGTTCGACCAACTCCGGTCCAGCCCGGGCATAGCCAAGGGGCCGCCAACGACGGCAACGGTGGTCATCACAGACGTGGCGCTCGCCGATCACAACTTCCTCACCGACCGTGGTACCCAATCCTTACCGGCCTGGCGGATGCGCCTCCGCGACGTGACCGGCGACGTCTACGTCCTCGCGGTGGCACCCAGTGCGCGGTATTCATTTTCGAGCGAACGAGGACTGTACGACGCCCTGGCGATTCCGAGCGCGGACGGCCGTCAACTGACGATCAACTTCATCGCCGATCATCGCTCCACCGGTCCGTGCGATCCCGCCTACACCAGCAGCCTGCAAGTGGTCGAGACGCATACCACTGTGGTGCTGGCAGTGGCAATTAACCGGGAGCTGGTGACGTTGCCGCCGAACGTTGTGTGTCCGGCTGTGGCCATCGCGCCGCCAAAGCCGATTCCGGGGGCACCTGGCACCCGCACCATTACGCTGGCCCTGCCGCTGGGCGGCCGCGTCGTGGTCGACAGTCGCGGCACTCCCTACATCGTCACGGCTGATTGATCCAGGTATCGTCACGCGACGGTCGCACCACGATTTCGGTGACTGGAGGCTCTTTGCCGACGACACGGCTCGCCGTCTCCCATTTGGACGCCGTCCTTCGGCCGTCGACTAACATATGGATTCGCCTACGTGGTTCCACGGCGACTAGACGTCGCGTTGCGACAGGTCAGAAGCCATCGGAGGAGGCGTGACAAAGTTGTCGCCGGACGCGACCTTGCGGCAAGGTGGGGACCTCCGCGGTCTCTCGGCCGATCGCTCCTATCTGGATTTGGGCACCTGCGTCAATCGATACGGCCCGCCGCCCAGCGTTGCCGCTTCGTTGCGGGAACTTGACATCACTCGCCTGCGTCCGCACCCCTACGATGCCGAACAGATGTTCGTTTCCGCTTACGCGGAATACCTCGGTGTGCGGCCTGATGAGCTGGTTGCCGGTCGCGGGATAACCGAGTTCATCCGCCTCCTCGGGCGGCTGTTGCCGGCTGACCGCGTCGCCGTCGTCGTCCCGGACTACACCGACAGCATTCGGTCGTTCAGTAACCACCTGGCCGCCCCGACTGGTGCGAGCGATACGCCGGACACGCGGTTGGCCCGAATCGCCGAGGGCATGGCAAGTTTCGACTATGTAGTGATTTCCAATCCTAATAATCCGCTGGGAATCTATATCCAGGTTGATGACCTGACTGCCGTGTGCCGCGCCCATCCGCAATCGACGCTCATTGTCGATGAGGCCTACATCGACTTCACAACTGATGGTGCGCGGCAATCGATGATCTTCGCTGGTATGCCCAATGTCGTTGTGCTGCAATCGCCGAACAAGCTGTTCGGCATCGCGGGGACCAGGACGGGAGCGCTGTGGAGCGGGAATTCTGCCCTGCGCGAGAGCGTTTCGGCCGAGCGACTGAACTGGCCAATCTCGTATTTGGACGCGTTGGTGTCCAGCTCAGCGTTGCGGTCGCCGGAATGGGTCGGCATGACGCGCAACCGCTTGCTCACGACCGCGGCCGAGATGGAGATGCTGCTGCAGAAGAGATTCTCTGGGGTGGTTACGGACGTGCCCGTGCACTACCGCTTTGTGGCTACTGATGACGCGATCGACGTCCATGCCGGACTGGCCGAAGCCGGCATCGCCGTGCGCGTTTTCTCAAAGAAGCAGCGCGGACGAGTTACTGGCCTCCGGATTACCGCGCCGAGGGACGATGAGTTCCACCAGCTGGCAGCGGCATTGAGCGGATGACGCAGCCGGTTTCGAGGCAGTCTCGTCTGCGGGGTGGCGATGCGCCGGCGACCCCTCCGGCCCGTCACCACTCGCTGCGCCTCATCGCCGCCATCGCCGCGGGCAAAGGCGTCGGGAAGACTTCGCAGCTGCTTGGGCGAGGCGGTGGCGCGTCGCTTCCTGGCATGGTGGCGCGACGAATAGATCCCCAAGTACTCGCCCGCCTCGTCGCAACCCAGTCAGTCCGCGCCGTGGGCGTGACCGGGAGCAACGGCAAGACGACAACCTCGCGCTTGGCCGCTGCCCTGCTGCGCGGAGAGGGGCAGGCGGTAGCGCACAATTCCGCTGGGGCGAACCTCATCCAAGGCGTCACATCCCTGGCTGTGAACGCGGCGACTGTGTCGGGAACGCTCCCGATCGACATCTTCCTGGCCGAGGTGGACGAGGGCGCGCTCCTCCAGGTCGCCCCGGAGATCTCGCTGGAAGTCCTCGTCGTTACCTCGCTCTTCCGCGACCAGCTCGACCGTTTCGGCGAGATCTATGCGCTAGCTCGCGCGATTGAGTCGGTCGCAGCGACTCTCGAGCCAGCGGCCAGTGTCATCGTGAACGGCGACGACCCGATGGTTGCGGATATGGCCCGTGACCGGACCGGCCGACGCCTGACCTTCGGCCTGGAGGTCCCCGAGTCATTTGACCGCATCAGCGGCGCGGCCGACAGCATTCGATGCCCGCGTTGTCGAAGCGATCTCCACTACGACCAGGTGTATCTGAGCCACCTCGGGTCCTACCGATGCGGCAACTGCGGATTTGGTCGGCCCGCCCTCGACGTCGCGGTCACGGAAATACGCGTACAGGGTTTGCAGGCAACCGAATGCACCATTCGAACTCCGGCCGGCGAGTATCAATTGTCGATACCGCAAGCCGGTGTTCACGTCGCCTACAACGCGGCCGCGGCGCTGGCGATCTGTCATGCGCTCAACATCCCGGTACCGCATGCCTCGGCCTCCTTGGCGTCAGTGCAACCTGCGTTCGGGCGCATGGAGCACATCCATGCAGCCGGTCGCGACATTGTGGTGGTGTTTGCGAAGAACCCGACGTCGTTCAACACGACGCTGCGCACACTCGACCAGGCCGGTGAACCGCGGTATCTGCTCACTGCATTCAGCAACACTCTCGTCGATGGCGAGGACTTCGGCTGGCTATGGGATGTCGACGTCGAGAGCATCGCGGAGCGGTTACAGCACGTTACAGTCTCTGGCTTGCGATGCGACGAGCTGGCAACCCGATTGAAATACGCCGGCGTCCCAGCGGAACGGATGACCGTGGTACCGGATCGGCCGGCTGCGCTCGATCACGCTCTCGCAACGCTTCCGGCCGGTGAACGGCTGAGCATCGTCAGTGGCTATACCCCGACTATCGAGTTTCGGCAGGCGATGTTCCGGCGCGGTTGGGTGCAAAGGTATTGGCGCACATGACTGACTTTCCTACTCTGCGATTCGCTCACTTGTATCCGGCGCTGTTGAATGTGGCGGGCGATGGGGGCAACCTCACGGCGCTACGGCGCCGCAGCGCGTGGCGGGGAATCCCGACGGAGACCGTCGATGTCGGTGTCGGCCAGCATCCGGACTTCACCCAATTCGACATTGTCCTCTTCCACGGCGGTCAGGATGTCGAGATGGGCATTGTCGCGAGCGACTTGCGGCACAAGGCATCCTCGTTCCGCGAGGCGGCTGATGCCGGGATAACGATGCTCGCCGTATGCGCTGGCCTGCAATTACTGGGCCACCGGTACATCCCGCCCTCCGGACCCGCTTTGGACGGTGCCGCCGTTCTGGACCTGGAAACGCGAGGCGGCCCGCAACGATTCATGCAACATGCTGCGTGCGACGTCACGTTCGGCGAGAACACGCAGACCGTGGTCGGCTTCGAAAATCACTCCGGCGTCACCGATCTGGGCCCGCGAGCACGACCGTTCGGCCGAGTCGTCGCAGGCGCCGGGAACAACGGACGCGATCAGACTGAGGGCGCCATTCGCGATCGCGTCTTCGCCACGTACTTGCACGGCCCGGTGCTGCCCAAGAATCCGTGGTTGGCCGACTTGCTGCTTACGCTCGCCCTCGAGCGTGCCGTCGGTGGTCCAGTCAAGCTCGATCCGCTCGACGACGCGATCGAGGAGCGGAATCATTCCGTGGCACTGCAGAAGGCAATGCGAAACCGGGGGCAACGGACGGCCATCGAGCCGGCACGACTCGGTCGAAGCGTGAGCTGACCGTTCTCCTGTTCTTAGATCCGCTCGAAGTTGCGGGCCTTTTCCCAGTCTGTCACCGCTGAATCGAACGCGGCGATTTCCACGCGAGCGGCGTTCGCGTAATGCGCTACGACCTCGTCCCCGAACGCCTTTCGGGCGAGCGCGCTATTACGCCACAGCTCGCCCGCATCGCGAAGTGTCGTCGGAACACGGTCGGCAGCTGCCGTATACGCGTTTCCGTCAAACGCCGGCTCAAGAGGTAGCTCGTTGTCCACGCCATGAAGACCGGCGGCGATCATAGCCGCGGCGGCCAGGTAGGGGTTGACGTCGGCGCCAGGAATCCGGCACTCCACCCGAAGGCTTGGGCCATGCCCGACGACACGGAAGGCGCAGGTGCGGTTGTCGATACCCCACTTCAGCGTAGTCGGCGCGAAGGACCCAGACTGGTAGCGCTTGTATGAATTTATGGTCGGGGCGAGAAATAGCGTGAATTCCGGGAGCGCCGCGAGCTGTCCAGCCAAGAAATGTTCGAATACCGGAGAGAAGCCGTAAGGCTGCTGCCCAGCAAATACGGGCTGGCCCTCCGGGGTACGCAGCGACATATGAATGTGGCAGGAACTCCCTTCCCGCTGGTCGAACTTGGCCATGAACGTGACCGCAGATCCGTGCTGGGCAGCGATCTCTTTAGCGCCGTTCTTGTAGATCACATGGTTGTCACAGGTGCGCAACGCTTCGTCGTATTTCAACGCGATCTCGTATTGCCCCGGATTGCATTCACCCTTCGACGATTCCACGTGCATCCCGGCGTCACGCATGCCCAGCCGGATCGCCCGAATCAGCGGCTCGACGCGGGAGCTGCCCAGGATGGAGTAGTCGACGTTGTACTGATTCGCGGCCTGCAGTCGGCGGTAGTCCTTGCGACCGGCCGACTCGTAGCTGTCCATGAACAGGAGAAATTCCAGCTCGTTGCCAAGCATGGCGTGCCAACCGCGTTCGGCCAGACGAGCGGTCTGGTCCTGCAGGATTCGCCGGGGCGATTCGACCACTGGTTCTCCGCTCGGCCACGTGATGTCGGCCAGCACCAACGCGGTTCCCGGAAGCCACGGAATGCGCCGCAGCGTGCTCGGGTCCGGTGTCAGAACGAAGTCGCCGTAGCCGCGGTCCCACGAGGAGATCGCGTAGCCGGCGACGGGATTCATGTCGATATCGACGGCGAGCAAGTAGGTGCAGCTCTCGGCACCGTGGGGGACGACCTCGGAGAGGAAGAACTCCGCGTCGAAGCGCTTGCCCTGCAATCGCCCCTGCATGTCGACCATTGCGAGCACGACGGTGTCGATGTCTCCTGCATCGATGGCGTCGCGCAGGCCAGCCACCGTTAGCGTCTTGCTGATCATCACCGCGCCTCTCCGCGATCACGTGCACCCCAACCGTACCGTTGAGTGAGTAACGGCGGCCGGCCACAGGTTGGTGCCGTGGCCCGGATGTGGATCCGATGGCCGGCTTCCCGGGTGGACGTCTTGCAGCAGAACGTTGACTCTAGGTGATCGTCCAGCGCGGACGGCGTTTGGCGTGATCGCGTGTCGCGCGCTGTTGGCGATGAATCAGCGCATGATGTGCCTGACCCAGGATCCGTGGGTCAGACGTCGAGTGGAGGTGCCGTGTTCAAGGCCTTGGTGTTCGGTGTCATCTTCTTTCTGGTCGCCACCTTCCCGGCGACGTGGTTGCTGATGCTCTTCGCCGGCAACGTCGGGCTCCATCAGTCGTACTGGGGCACCCTGCCCCTCGGGATCCTGGTGTCGGTGTTGCTGGCGGGTGTGACCAAGCCGAGTGTCGCAGTCATTCGACGCGATCGGATGTGATGGGGTAGTCGGGCGGCGTGATCTTGACCCGGCTGTTCTGCTCGGGCAGGAGTTGATCTTTTGGTTGCTGACCGATAACTGCCCTCACGACAGTAGATCATCATCGCCGCTCGTGGCTTCGGGCTAGGTCTCGTGGCTCGGCCCGAGCTGGGTGCTCATAGGCACCATGAGTGCGTCTGGCGCGACAGAGCCGTGTTGGCTCACCGCGAGGAAGCGCAACGCACGTTATTGACTGATGAATTCTTGGCGAACATTCGGCGTGTCCCGTGCGTGCGCGCCGGCGCTGGGGAGGGGCTGACCTCGGCCGGCCGAGCGTTCATCCGGAACTGACGATGCACGGCCTGGCAAATGTTGTCACTCTGATCATCGGGCTCATCGGCCCGTTGTTCTGGCGCTGAGCGAAGGGTAGCCCGAGATGGTCGATGCAGAACGGCAACGGTTGGCCGACGCCGACGGACCCGGAATTCCATGGCGGCGGTGGGGGCCGTACCTGAGTGAGCGGCAGTGGGGCACGGTACGCGAGGACTACAGCCGGAACGGTGACGCGTGGGCGTACTTTTCGCATGATCAAGCGCGTTTCCGCAGCTATCGGTGGGGCGAGGACGGGCTGGCCGGTATCAGCGATGACCGGCAATTGCTCTGCCTCGGCCTCGCTTTATGGAACGGCCGCGACCCAATACTGAAAGAGCGCTTGTTCGGCCTGACCAATGCCGAGGGCAACCACGGCGAGGACGTCAAGGAGTACTACTTCTACCTGGACGCAACTCCGACGTCGTCGTACTTGAAGATGCTCTACAAGTACCCGCAGGCCGAATATCCCTACAACGACCTGGTCGCGACGAACCGGTCGCGGGGCAAGCAGGATCCCGAGTACGAGCTGCTCGACACGGGTGTTTTCGAAGGCGATCGCTATTTCGATGTCGAGGTCGAGTACGCCAAAGCGACGCCGGACGACATCCTGATGCACGTCACCGTCCATAACCGCGGCCCGGATGACGCGGAAGTGCACCTACTTCCGACCTTGTGGTTTCGACACACGTGGTCGTGGGCTGGTGGCACCGATCAGCCGTCTCTGCGCCGGCTAAGCGACAGCGCGGAATTCACCGCCATGCAGGCCGAACACAGCGAATTAGGGAGTCGCTGGTGTTATGCAGATCAGGCCGTCCCGGTGCTCGTCACCGGTAACGAAACCAACAACGAGCGCGTCTTCGGCACTGCCAACGAGGCGCCATACGTCAAGGACGGCATCGACCGAGCCGTGGTCCACGGCGAGGCCGCGGCGGTGAATCCAGCCGGCGTGGGCACCAAGGCCGCATTTCATTACCGGCTGCAGGTGAGCGGAGGCGGAAGCGCCACCGTGCGGATACGGCTCACCGATAGCGAATACAAAGCGCAGGATGAAACGAGTCCGTTCACGAACTTCGATGAGGTAATGAACGCGCGGCGCGGCGAAGCCGACCAGTTCTGGGGTGAGCTACTGACCGGCGATCTCACTGAGGACGATCGCCTAACCGTACGCCAGGCACTCGCCGGCATGCTGTGGTCCAAGCAGTACTTCCTATACGACATCGAGCGCTGGCTGGACGGCCATGGCGTCGATCCGCTCGGCTCAGGCTCGGGCGTGCGCAATCAGGACTGGCGACATCTGATCGCTGAAGACATCATCTCGATGCCGGACAAGTGGGAGTACCCGTGGTTCGCCTCGTGGGATCTGGCTTTTCACGCTCTCGCATTGGCGCTGGTGGATATTTCGTTTGCCAAGCGACAGATCGACCTGCTGCTAAGTCGCCGCTACCTGCATCCCAATGGCCAGCTGCCGGCCTACGAGTGGAACTTCAGCGACGTCAATCCGCCCGTGCACGCCTGGGCTGCGTTGTTCGTCTATGAGCTCGAGAAGGCCGCGACCGGAAAGGGCGATCGAGCGTTCCTCGAGGGTGCCTTTACCAAGCTGATGAAGAACTTCGGCTGGTGGCTCAACCGCAAGGACGCCGACGACCGCAATATCTTTCAGGGCGGCTTCCTGGGTCTAGACAACATCGGGGTGTTCGACCGCAGTGCCCCCCTGCCCACCGGCGGTCACATAGACCAGGCAGACGGCACGGCGTGGATGGCGCTCTACTGCCAGACCATGGCCCAGATCGCGGTGGAGCTAGCCCGTGAGGAACCTGCGGTGTACCTCGAGCACGCTCAAGCGTTGTTCGAGAATTTCGCCTGGATCGCGGCCGCCACCATGCATGTAGGGCCAGACGGCAGCAGCCTCTGGGACGAGCAGGACGGATTCTTCTACGACGTGCTCCGCCGGCCAGACGGGAGCTCAATGCCGCTCAAGGTGCGCTCCATCGTCGGGCTGATGCCTCTTGCTGCTGCGACTGTAATCGATAGCTCGGTACGGACGGAATTCCCGGAGCTGGTAGGTACCGTCGTGGAGTTCCTTGGTCGGCACCCGGCAATCACAGCTGCGCTCTGGGGACACGGCCGCCAACTGCACGAGACGGGTCCGGCGCTGTTCTCCTTGTTCGACGAGAGCAGGCTGCGCCGGATTCTCGCGCGCATGCTGGATGAACAGGAGTTTCTCGGACCGCACGGGATAAGAGCGGTCTCCCGATTCCACGCCGATCACCCGTATGTCACGGTCGTCGATGGACGGGAATACCGAGTTAATTATCTTCCGGCCGAATCGGACACCGGCATGTTCGGCGGCAATTCCAACTGGCGGGGGCCGGTGTGGTTCCCGATCAACATGATGCTGATTCGAGCACTGCTCAACCTGCATGTGTACTTCGGCAAGGAGTTCGCCGTCGAATGCCCAACCGGCTCTGGGCGGCAGCTCAATCTGTTCGAGGTCGCTCGGGAGATCGGCGACCGGCTCACCGGCACGTTCGCCCAAAAGGCCGACGGTCGCCGCCCGGTCCATGGAGAACGCGACATCTTTCACACCAGCCCTCACTGGCGCGATCTCCTCCTGTTCTACGAGTACTTCAATGGCGACAACGGATCTGGCGTCGGCGCCAGTCACCAGACCGGCTGGACCGGCACCGTCGCACTCCTACCGCTGCTGTTCCGGGGGGGCGGCGGCCAGTGGGTGCGATCGCGCCGCGGCGTGTTAACCGAGGAGCCGACCGGATGAGCGGCTGGCCCGGGCGGCCGGTGATCTATGAGATCAACACGGCAGTGTGGTTGACCGAACTGTCCGAGGCCGCTAGGCGACGATTGACCTTAGCCGATGTTGGCGCGGCTGCGTGGGACGATGTGACGCCCGCCGGCGTCGATGCCGTTTGGTTGATGGGGGTATGGCGACGCAGCCCGGCTGGCCTGGCGCTGGCGATGGCGAACCCGGAGCTGCAAGCGTCGTTTCGGGACACGCTGCCCGACTTAACCAGCTCAGATGTCATTGGGTCGCCGTATTGCGTGCGCAGCTATGTCGTCGACGCTGCCTTCGGTGGTCCCGACGCCTTGGCTGCAGCTCGAACCGCGCTCCGTGACCGGGGCGTGCGGCTGCTGCTTGACTATGTGCCGAACCACGTCGCGCCGGATCACCCTTGGGTGAGCGACAATCCCGAGTTGTTCGTTCGCGGCGGCGAGGACGATATTCGATCGGATCCGGCCAGCTGGATTCGAGCGGGAAGCAACATACTGGCTCGCGGTCGCGATCCGTACTTCCCGCCGTGGCCGGACGTCGTGCAACTCAATGCATTCTCGTCCGCGCTGCGGGCTACGGCGGCCGAGACATTGGCGGGCATTGCGGCCCAATGTGACGGCATCCGCTGCGATATGGCGATGCTGATGACCAACAAGGTCTTCGCCAAGACGTGGGCCGGTCGAGCTGGTGCTCCGCCGGTGCACGAATTCTGGCCGGAAGTAATCGCCGCCATGCGCGATCGACACCCGGACACGGTGTTGATCGCCGAAGCCTATTGGGACATGGAGTGGGATCTGCAACAAGAGGGGTTCGACTTCTGTTATGACAAGCGGCTCTACGACCGAATCGTTGGCGAGGACGCCAATGCGGTCCACGACCACTTGCACGCCGACCTGAGTTACCAGAGTCGCCTGGTGCGGTTCTTGGAGAACCATGACGAGCCCCGCATTGCCAGCCGAATCCCACCCGAAGCCCAGCCCGCGGCGGCAGTCGCGATTGCCACCTTGCCCGGTGCGACGCTCTGGCACGAGGGGCAATTCGAGGGTCGACGCGTACGCCCACCGGTCTTCCTGGCCCGCCGCCCGCACGAGCCGGGCAATGCCAGGCTGGCCGCGTGGTACCGGCGCCTACTGGCTGCCGTCGATGGAGACCGCGTGCGGGCCGGGCAGTGGCGGCTGCTTGAGACTGAGGGCTGGCCGGACAACCAGTCCTGCCGCAATCTTCTGGCCTGGCTGTGGAGCGGCGAAGAGGGCGGTGCCGACGGACACCTGGTGGTGATCAACCTCTCCGGGCAGCCGGCGCAAGGCCGGGTCCGCTTGGACTGGCCGAGACTGGAAGGTCGCCGTTGGCAGTTGGTGGACCTGGTGCAGGACGTTTCCTTCGACCGGGATGGCGCCGAGACCAGCGCCGGGCTGTTCGTTGACCTGGGCGCCTGGCAGTTCCACTTGCTCGCGATCCGGCCGGCAAGCGGGCTGGCCTGAACAGGCCGCTCAGGACGACCAGATGGCCGTGATCGGGCGGGCATCGACGGCGTACCCGAAGGCCGGAAGGCCGAAGCTCGCAAGCAAGGTCCGCAGCAGCCCGTAGTGATCGGTCCGAATGGCGGACGGGCCGGGCCGAATGTGCGCGCCAGCAAAGATAGTTGGAATCCGGTTGTTGTGCCCCTCGTCGTCTTCGTCCGCAGTCACAATCAGCAGACTGTCGTGCCCGTCGGCCCAGCGGGCATAGCCGCCCAGGTGCGCCTGCAGCCACTGATCGCCCTCGCTGATCGACCCGTCGTGCATGTCGTGATCGAGATTCGGCACGACGAAGCTGACGTCAGGCAACTCACTGAAGTTCGATGGAAAGGCGGTCATCGGCTGGTTGACACCGGCGGGCAGCGCGGGGAAGTCCACCCACGGATTGTGCTTGCGGGCGTATGGTCCGCTGCTGCAGCCGGCGAACCCGACCGACGGCAGGCTGTCCGAATAGCCGGCGAAGCTCCGTCCCTCCGCCATCAGGGCGCTGGCCAGATTCGACCCGCGGTAACTGTGCGGGCAGGAGTCGTCGGCGAGCCCTTGCGTCGAGCCCGAGAACAACGCCAGATAGTTGGGCTGGCTGGGATGGGTTATCGCATACGACTGAGTCATGACTGCACCCGACGCCGCCAGCCGGTGCAGAAACGGCGCCTCACTCGCATCGACGATCTGGCTGTAGGCGTGGTTTTCCAGGATGACGACGACGATGTGAGCAAATCGCGGCACGCCCGGCGGGCTACGTGGGGAAATCGGTGCCGCACCCACGACGCCCGAATCAGTAGGCGTCCCGCGAGGTGCCGACGGTGACCCGGGTAGCGCTGTGGAATGTGATCGCCCACTGTCGCCGCTGCTGCACGCTGTGGCGAGCAGGATCAGGGCAACGGCGAGCTGCACCATCCGGCGGAATGCGGCCACTCTTCATTCTGCGTCATCGATCCCGTTTCATACGGCCCGACCGTCCGCACAACCGAGCGAACGGCTGGAGGCTTGCGAACAAGGGCCGGCGGGAGACTGAGGCGGACTCAGTCCCCCCGCCGACCCGTCTGTGACCCGGCTAGCCGTTAGGGTCCAGGTCGATCAGCCGACTGCGACGATCTTCCCGAGCAGGCCGTGGGATTCCTCGTCAGGCCCGGCGCTGAACAGGAGCTCGCTGGTCTTGGCGGCGTTACCGTTGCCGAACCGCAAGCCCCATAGTCCGTCGATGTCGATCGGCTTGTTGTTCGTGTCTCGAAGCTGGCCGAGGAAGGTCCCGCGGTCAGGGTTGTACGCGTTGATACGGCCGTCGCCGAAGTTTCCGACGAGCAAGGCTCCACTGAATCTCCCGAAGTCGGCCGGTGCAAGTGCGAGCCCCCACGGCGAGTTCAGTTGCCCGTGCGTGACCAGCCGCTTCACGAACGCTCCATCATTGGTGAACACATCCACAAAGCCGTTACCCCGACCGGCGACATCGTCAAGCAGGGTTGTCGTGTCTTGCTTCGCGTAGCTGACATAAAGCTGTCCGGCCAGCTCCTGAACATTGAACGGCGCATAGCCTGCGGGGATCCTGGTGTCTACAAAGAACCCGCCCGGCAGCTCGACCGGAGTGAACGTGTCGTCGTAGGCCTCGACCCGTCCCGACCGGAAGTTAGCCGCGTACAGGTAGGTGTGCCCGTCTGAGGCCACCGCGATAGCGAGCCCTTTGTAGACCGCGTTGGCGCCGTTGTTCACCGCGACCTCGGTCTCTGAAGTGCATCCGGAAGGAGGAGGGCCACCAACGGCGGGATTCCAGCCGTCGATCCCGCCGTTCTCCGAAGCGAACATGAATAGCGCCCGGGCGGAGTGACCGGCCGCATCGCGTACGACGAATGAGGTCGGATCCGGGTCCGTGTTGAACACCTGTCCGGTGGGAGCGCCGGACGTGACACAGACGATCGGCGGATTGACTTTGGCCACCGTAGTCGGGCTGGTCGCCCGATACAGGGTTGTCTTGTCCGTGCCGTTGTCGGACACCCACAGCGGTGAACCCGGCGCGGCATCTGTACCAGGCGACGCGGACAGGCCCCAGGCGTTGACCAGATCCGGGTCGGTCAACGGAGCAACACCCGGCTCGTCAGACACTATGTTGATCTGCTGATACGTGCCACCGGCCGGCGCGGCGCCGGCTGAAGCGGCCGATACGCCTAGAGCGGTCAGTGCCCCAGCGGTCACAATCGCGGCGGCCTGCCACGCCTTGCGTCCTATGGTCGATCGCGTCCGCGCTGCGCTGCGTGGTTGAGTCATCGGATTCCTCCGGTCCCGGGCGCGTCACGCCAGCCCGCCCGGCGCAGCTACCCATCCAAAGACGACACGCACGGCTAGGCGGATCGGTTCAGCGACCTTCGGCGTGGCGCGTCGCGCACTCACGGTGACCGGATGCTCGGTATCTACGTTGCCGGGCAGCCACCCACGTCGGTCCGCCATCGAGCGTCGATGTCGAAGCGGCTCACCAGCTGGAAGGATCCTTCGCGAGGCAGGTAGACGCGAATCCAACCGTTGTCGTTGACTATGCAAGCTGTGGGGTCAGGTCGCTCGGTGCTCGGATCGATGACGGTCAGGTACGGGGACCACCGGATCTGGACGGCCGCCGTGGCCGCAGTGCTGGTGGCTAGCGTGACGCTGCTGTCCGCGACGGACAGCACCTCAGCTCCGCTGGCGAGCGGTGCCGCATCAGCGACTTCGTAGAGTGTCCAATTAGCGCTGCCCCACACCGCCCGAAGGTAGGGCAGGCCGGCGCGTACCAGGCCAGCTTCAGCAACGGCCGAGTAATCCAAGGGTGCCCGGGGGAGCGCTACCCACCCGACCGCGAGTTCGTGCAGCCAGGCATGGTAGCTGTCCGCGGTCAGGGATTTCGTGGAGTAGAACAACGGGTTGTAGGCCCGGTCTGCCTGCCGATCCCAACCGCGCGCGAGCGCGAACGACGGAGCCAGGTAGGCCGACGCGCCGTGGCTGGCCGTATCGATGGCCTCGACCCGCTCCCCAACGACTTGTGGGCCGGCGGTGGCTTGAGCGCGGTGGATTGCGTCGGTCAGGGGCTGGTAGAAGGTGGCCCGCGTTGACGGGTCGACGGATGTTTGTAACTGCTCCACCAGATCCGCTACCGGCCAGATCGCGACCACGGCGCCCACCGCAGCCAGCCAGCGTCGCGACAACTTCGCATATCCGATCACCACCGGTACAGCGCATACCCAGGCCAGCCGGGTGATGTTCGTCCCGATCGCGCCGGGGAACAGCAAGACGATCGGCATGGCCAGCAGGGCGAACGCCGCTGACCGCCGAACGATACGGGTCGGGCAGACGACGGCGACGACCGCGCAGGCGACCCCGGGCGGGATCAGGTCCAGCGCCGAGATCGGCATGACGCCGGTGCCGGGAAACAGGATTGCCATGATTCCGCCGAGCACGACGAGGACGGCTGCGCTGATCACCGCCACCCGGCGACGTGCGGGATCCGATGAGATCACCGCAAGCAGGATGAGGCCGAGGAAGAGGCCGGCGAGCGGGCTGGCCAGGTAGGCGGCGGCACCCAACCCAACACTGAGCAACTGCCGCCGACTTCGCACCGCGACGAGCGCCCAGGTTCCAATGGCGAGTCCAACGGCGAACGTCACCCGTCCGGCGACGAGGTCAGCGATCGACGCGACCGCAAATGCGACGGATCCCGCTCGCGGGCGCGGGGCATCCCGCATGAGCAACGCGCCACCGGCCGCGCTGGCTACTACCGCTGCCACACCGGTTACCTGGACGCCCAGGGTGGCCATCCACGACGGCACCAGCACGCTGTAGGTCGGCAGCGACAGACCACCGAACCATCCCGTCCACCATCCGACGCTTCCGGCCCGGGCCGCGACCCCTGCTCGAGCGACTTGCGCTAGGAGGTCCGGAGCAGTCGGAGCCCAGATGAGGTAGCCGATGCACAAGAGGCCGGTGACAAGCAGTGGGACGCCGAGCGACCGCGTCGGCAGGCGTCGTATGGGCCGAGGAGTAAGGCGCACGCTCAGCATTGCGTTGAACAGTGGGCCTTTCATCACGTTGGTGACATCGGCTCGATTGGCATCCGGTTAGTGAGTTTCGTCAAAGTCCGCCCTGTTTTATCGAGCCTAGCGAGCATGTGTAGGAACCGGCGAATGAAATTCGCTGGATACGTGCGGCCTGAGTGCGAAAAGTGATGGAACGATCACTAGCTCTTCGCCAGATGGACCACATTGATCGCAGCGGCACGAGGATCACGGTAATGACCAAGATGAGCGCCTAGCGGGACATTAGGGCAGCATGACCACTTTCGCCCATCGAGGAAAGCGGCGTGGGCAGGTGGGGAGAAGGCGGGGGCAGGTCGTTCGCAGGGGCCCTCTTGCACCAACCATCGCGAGATCGACATAGTGAACCGACTCAACGGGTTCCCCGTAGTAGATGAAATCTGGCCCGAGTTTCGCTCGTGCCTCCTTACGCAGAAAGGGGCAAATCGTGCCCGCTTTTCCAGGATTAGCGCACGTCGCGGTCACCGTCAGCGATCTGGAGCAGAGCACCGCCTGGTATTCGGCGCTGTTCGGATCGGACCCGGTCCTCGACGAGGACGAGGAGAGCGGTGATTTCCACCACACCGTCTTCGTACTTGATGGGGGACAGCTGTTCGGCTTGCATACCCACCGGGAGCCGAATGACGAGAAATTCGACGAGCGTCGGCCGGGGCTCGATCACGTCGCGTTCGGGTGCGGGGACCGGGATGAACTCGCAGCCTGGGAATCGCGGCTGACCGAACTGGGCATCGCCCACCGCGGCATCAAAGACGCCCACTACGGATCCGGAATCTCGTTCCGAGACCCCGACGGAATCGCCCTGGAGTTCTTCGCTCCGCCGGCCTGACCCGTACGGGACACTACGGCGCGCGGAGCGCGTCAGCGGGTGACAATCGAGCGGCGCGCGCGGCTGGATAGGCACCGGCCAAGACACCCACCGCGATAGCTCCACCAAGTCCGGCAAACGGTGCGCTTGGTGGAATCGTGACCGGGTTGCCGCCGGCATGAGCGACGACGGCGGTTGCCAGGCAGCCAAGCGCCACTCCGAGGATCCCGCCGATGGCAGCAAGCGCGGCGGCCTCGAGCATGAACTGAGTGGCGACGTGGCGGCCTCGCGCGCCGAGCGCCCGGCGTAATCCGATCTCGCTCCTGCGTTCGAGAACTGATATCAGCATGATGTTGGCAATGCCAACGCCGCTGACCAATAGCGTCACTGCGCCCAGTCCGAGGAACAGACTGACGAAGGCTGTCCTGGCTGCGATCCGGGCGAGGAGAATGTCGGATGGCCGACGCACCTCGACGGCCTCGGGCTGGGCGGGCGACGCGGTGAAGGGCAGCACCGCCGCGACGGCGGCCACCTGGTCTGGGTCCGCTCGCAGGTAGATCCGGGTCGGACGGTTGTCGAGGTTCAGCCAGGACATGGCGACCGGGAAGCTGACGAGAGCTGCGTCGTCGATCTCGGGCGCGACGCTCACCGGGGCCATAATTCCGACGACGACGAAGTAGCTCCCGTCGACGTAGACCTGCGTGGTCGCGCCGAGCGTGCCGACGCCGAGATTCTGGGCAGCGCTGTAGCCCAGGACAACCTCGGGATACCGCTGCGCAATCGAATCGAGGAAGTGTCCTCGCAGCATCGTTGCGGCAAGCGTTTCGACGAGCGACGGCTCGGCCGCTAGCACGGAAATGCCACCGGTTTGGATCGCCGGGATGGCGGCGCTACGGCGCACGGTTGCCGGCTGCACAACCGAGACCGCAGTCACCTCTCGCACTGGTGGCACGGCCTTGATCATCTGCTCGGCCGTGGCTGGTAGCGGAGTCGGATTGCCGGTGAACGTCTGACCGGCCGCGAGCGTCAGCAGATTGCCTTCCTCGCCCAGTTGGGCGAGCAGATCCGCCTTCGCCGACGCCGCAATGCCGAGGACAGCGACGAGCGCGGCGATGGCGACTGCGATTCCTAGCGCGGACAGGGCGGAACGCACTCGCCGCGCTCGCAGACCCACGGCACCGAGAGCGAACGCATCGCGGAGGCGCAGGCGGGAGCGCATCAACCCGTCCCGGTGTCGCGAACGATTCGCCCGTCCTGCAACCGCACGTCACGGCGCATTGCGGCGGCGACCGCATTGTCATGAGTGATGACGATGACAGTCGTGCCTGGGCCGGCGAGCCCGGCGATGAGACGAATGATCTCCGCGCCGGTCGCCGAGTCGAGATTTCCCGTCGGCTCGTCGGCCAAGATGATCTGAGGTTCACCAGCGATCGCCCGCGCGATGGCGGTCCGCTGCCGCTCGCCACCAGATAACCGACTGGGACAGTGCGTCATGCGCGATCCGAGCCCCACCCGTCGCAGGGCCGTGGCCGCCGCCTCGCGCCGGGATCGCACAGACAGTCCGCGATAGATCAGGCCGGTGGCGACGTTGTCGAGGACCGTCAAGTGCTCGAGCAGATGGAACTCCTGGAACACGAACCCGATTCGCCAGGCCCGCAACCCGGATAGCTGGCGGTCGGGGATGGTCGACGTGTCAGTGCCGCCGATTCGGACAGTGCCGCTGCTGGGCCGCTCAAGCGTGCCGAGCACATTGAGCAGCGTTGACTTGCCTGATCCAGATGGTCCGGTAATCGACACCGTTTCGCCGAGATGAACGGTCAAATCGATATCCGCCAGCGCGGTGACGGCTGTCGGCGGAGGGTAGGCCTTGCCGACCAACCGCAGTTCGAGGACCGTGGTCATGGCGCGGGAACCTCGACCAGATCCCCAGCGTGAAGCTGTATAGCGGTCACCTGCACGAGAGCGTTCGCGAACAGCCCGGTGGTGACCGCGACAATGTGCCGGGAGCCGCCTGCCTCAACCCACACGCCGTAGCCGCCGCCCGCGAGCGCGACAAGAGCGGTGACTGGCACGGCTAGAACGCCGGAAACTCGGCGGTCTATGACGTTGACCGTCACGGGGGCTGCGTCCAGGTGCGCCGCCACAGACGGGTGATCGAGGGATACGAGAGCCGGGACGGTTGCCGGCTGCGAGCCGTTCGGCGCCGAAGACTGCCCGCCGCCCTCGGATGATCCGGTTGCCGCCGTCGCGATCGATGAGATGCCAACGACCCGGCCGGTACTTGTTGTGCCCGACGGCATTGTCACGGTGACCCGGTCGCCCGGATGAACGAGGAAGGTTTGTGCTGCTGGGACCGGGACGTTCACCACTGGATCGGGCGACGACGCGGATATCACCGGCTGCCCGGGTTCGGCCGCTCCACCCAGACCGGCCACGTCTCTGTTCACTCGGACAGCGCCGGGCTGAAAGGTGATTCGGCCGAGCTCGATGTGCCCGGTGTCCAGTTGGCCCGTGGCGAGTTGCCATCTCCGGATCGCCTCGTTGGTTCCCCAGGTGAACGTGTTGTCCACCGCGATGTCGCCGGCGTAACCAAGGGCCGAGAGATTCTGTTCGAGTTCCAGGACATCCGGCCCAGGTGTCATGCCTATCTCGAAGCTCCGCCAGGCTGGACGAGTGCCATAGAACAGGAACACACCGGATCCATCGACCTCGAACGCCGTGTGCCCGCGGGTCACGATCGCGCCCGGCCCCGACAGCGCGGTGATCGTGCCGGGCAGTTGCGCGGTGATCGTGTAGGAGTCGGCGTAACCGATCGTTCCGGACATCTGCGTAGTGGTAGCGAGATTCGTGCGCACCACAGTCGCGGTAGCCACCGGCACTCCTGCCGTCGCTGGCCCGGTGTGCCGGGGGGTGGCCAGCCACCATGCCGTTATGCCGGCCGCGCCGCCTAGGGCGACGACGAGAGCGATGACGAGCGATCTAGTCATGAGCGAGATAAGTCAGGTCGGACTGGCGGATCTCTTCGTCAAGCAGGGAGCGGCATGCGGTGAATGCCCGTTGTACTGCCGGATCCTGCTTTCCGAGCGCACCGTTGTTTGGCAACTCGTCGGCAGTAATGCCGAAGCCATGCCCCGGCGTGAACGCGCTGGCGCTCGTCGGGTCGCGATAATTGGGCAACCCGTTCGCCCGCAAGCAACCAGCGGCCCGCACGCCCGCCTGGACGAGCTGAGGTGGCGCCGGCGCCTCGTCGGACGGCTGAAAGCCCGCGACTGCGATCAGGTTGCCGCACGCCTGACGGATTCCGTCGATGACGGATTGCTCGTGCGCTTCGTCCTTACCGAGGTCTTGGAAGCTTCGAGCATCTGTGTAGACCTGGCCATTCGCGGTCAGGACCGGATCCTGATAGCTCGGAACACCATGGCTGCGGATGCACTGTGCCGCAGCGTGTAGCTGCGACACGCGGGTCGTGCTGTATCCGCCCTGCGCATGAGTGGTACTGCTGCCGGACAGGCTCGGGATCGTGGCGCTGGGGTGCGCCGACGAACAGGCGGATATGCCCAGGGCGGCAGCAGCGAGAATCAACGCTCGTTTCATGACGACTCCATCGGAAACGGTCGGCCTGGTCCGCGGCGCCGCGGCGCGTTTAGGTCTACGCGGCGGGACGTGACGCGAGCGGAACAGCGACTGTTAGCCGGATGTCATCCGATCGGGTGCACGATTGCGGTGTGCGAGTGCTGGTCGTGGAGGACCACGCTGCGTTGGCGGAACGCATCGGCGAGGGCCTGCGCGATGCGGGCATGGCCGTCGACGTCGTTTACGACGGCGCGGCCGCCCTCGAGAGCACGGCCATGGTCGACTACGACGTCGTCGTTCTCGACCGGGATCTCCCTCGAGTGCACGGTGACCGGGTGTGTCGGGCTTTGGTCCGGGAAGGGACTCGCAGCCGCATCCTCATGCTGACCGCGGCCGTTGACGTGGATGACCGCATCGACGGTCTCGAGCTCGGCGCCGACGACTATCTCGGCAAGCCGTTCGCATTCGGAGAGCTGGTGGCGCGGATCCGGGCGTTGAGCCGGCGCGGTCCGGGCGTGCCACCGGTTCTGCACCGAGGGGACCTTGCGATGGACTGCGCGCGGCACCGAGTGACTCGAGGCGGCCTGCCCGTCGCCTTGACTCGCAAGGAATTCGGAGTGCTGGAGCGACTTCTCAGTGCGGACGGCGCAACCGTAAGCGCCGAAGAGCTTCTCGAGCACGTGTGGGATGCGAACGCCGATCCGTTCAGCAACACGGTGGCGGTCACCGTCGGTCGGTTGCGCCGCAAGCTCGGTGACCCACCGCTCATTGAAACCGTTATCGGGGTGGGTTATCGGCTGTGACCCGACACCTGAGTGCGCGCTCGCGACTGACGCTTCTCTACACGTCGTTGTTCGTGGCGGGCGGCATCGTTCTCGTCTCGGTGACGTACCTGTTGTTGGCCAACAATCTGCGCAGGACGGCGCCGGCTTCGACAACCTCTCCCGACCCCCAGCTCGTCGCGCTATGCAACGGGTCTTCGCTCCCGAACAACTCCACCGAGTTGCGTGATCTCAAGGCGAAGTGCGCGTCTCTCTACGCCAGCGCGGTCAAGGCTGGTGCCCACGCGCAGGGGCAGACCTCGCTCCACAATCTGCTCCTGTACTCGCTGATCACGCTGGGTGCGGTGACCGTGCTGGCAGCGATCGCGGGCTGGCTGGTCGCTGGGCGAATCCTGCGACCTGTCCATCAGCTCACGGCCGCCGCGCGTGCGGCCAGCGAACAGGACTTGACGCACCGGCTCGCGTTGCAAGGCCGGCACGACGAGCTGCGGGAACTCGCCGACACATTCGACGAGATGCTGGACCGACTCGACCGGGCATTTGCCAGCCAGCGCCAATTCATCGCCAATGCCAGTCATGAACTGCGAACGCCACTCACCGTCATGCGAACCTCTGTCGACGTCGTGCTCGCCAAGCCGGCTCCCACGCGGGATGAACTCATTGGAATGGGCATCGAGGTCAGAATGGCGGTCGACCGGGCCGAGCTCCTCATCGACGCGCTGCTGACATTGGCCCGCGTCGAAGGTGGCCGGTCGGTTTCCGATCCGCTCGACCTGGCCACTATCGCGGAGGACGCTCTCGACAGCCGAACCGCCAACGGTCTGGTGATGCGCGAGAGGCTGGAACCGAGTCCGGTGGTCGGCGACGGCGTGCTTCTGGAACGGCTCGTCGGCAACCTGCTCGACAACGCCGAGCAGTACAACGTTCCAGGTGGCAGCATCGCGATCACTACGGCGGCTACCTATGACACGGCGGTATTGCGGGTCGTCAACACCGGTCCGGTGATCCCACCGGACCAGGTCGACCGACTGCTTCTCCCGTTCACGCGGCTGGACGATCGCACGCGTCACGACGGATTCGGCCTTGGTCTCGCGCTGGTTTCCTCGATCACGGCCGCGCACGGCGGAACGGTATCCGCCGCTACCGTTCCGACAGGTGGCCTGGACGTGACCGTCCGTCTACCCCGACGACCATCCGACGGTCCGAGCCCGCGTGCGTCGACCGAGATTCTGGGTGAACCTGCACCGACCGAAATTCCGGGCCCAGCTGCACGGAGGGAAATTCCAGGCCCGCCTGCACCGGTCGAGGACGCACAGGGGGCAATCAATGATGATCTTGAACCTAGGCGCTAAAGTCTGAGAGTCCACGGGTGATGATCTTGGACTTACCGTCGTCCCACGGCTATAAATCCAAGATCACAATCGAGGTAGCAAGATCACTCGCGTTCGTGTTGATGTTGTAGGGTGCGACCTCGTCAACGTTGACGTAAAGGAGGCGTCGTGGCACGGGGCAGAAGCGGGGTTGCGGTCGGATTTGCGTACTTCGCGGCGATCATGATGATGCTCAGCGGCGGATTCGAGATCCTTCAAGGACTATCCGCGATCATCAAGAAGAACCTCTACGTGGTCAACAAGGACTATATCTACAAGATCAATGTCAACGGCTGGGGCTGGATTCATCTGATTCTGGGGATAATCGTCCTGCTGGCAGGCATCGCGTTACTGGGCGGCGCCTTGTGGGCTCGGATCGTTGGCATCGTCTTGGCGGCCCTGATAGCGATTGCGAACTTCTTGTGGCTGCCCTACTACCCGGTTTGGGCCGTCGTCCTGATCGCCCTGAACGTGCTCATCATATGGGCGCTGGCGGCTCACGGCCGGGACATCGCCGCCGAACGGTAGTCGACTAGTCCGCGCCCGGGCGGCAGAGCGAGGCATCGAATAGACCACGGGCTGCGCCTGGTCTATTACGGGATTCCCACACGCTGGGCTATGCTCCTGAATCGGCTCAACAGCGAGCCATGCCGGCGACGGGCGTCGGCAAATGCGCAATATTCAGTGGGCCAGCGTGCAACGGGGGAATCGACCCACCAATGAGAAGGTTAGCCGCCCGTCCCTTCGTGTGTGTCACCGTCGCGCTTTGCGTCGCAGGCCTCACGTTGGTTGTCCTCACGCCTGGGGCGCAGGCAGACGCGAAGCCGTGCAGTAAGCCGACGAATGGGCAAAAGGTCGGTTGGCAGCGCGGTCATGGTCCGAAACACCCGGCCGCGAAACAGCGCCCATGTGCGCCATCCGGCTCGGCGGTGGCAAAGACCGAGGTCTCGAGTAACGAGGATGTCGTCGAGTCATTGTCGGATCAACACGAGGTAGCGGGCCCCAGCTTGATACCGGTCCCGCTCGAGGGGACTGCCCGGACCGGGAGCGATGAGCAGCCCAGCAGCGAACCGGCGACGACACCGGCGGGGTCCGCTTCCACTCCGTCCAGCACGCCGACCACCGAGATTCAGGTCACGGCCCATGCGCCAGCGGCCATCGACGACTCAATTCTTCTCGTGGGCGTCGTTATCGGTTTCATCTTGGCCGTCTCGGCGGTCGTGGTCGGCGCCGGTCGTCGTGGTGGTCGCCGAGCGAGACACGGAGTCGGCCGCCCGCCTGGACGGTAGTGTCCGCCCATATGGATTGGACACTCGAGGTCGTCATTCTGCCGGTCAGCGACATCGACCGGTCTATCGCCTTCTACCGAGATCAGGTTGGCTTCCATCTCGATCACGACACTCGCAACGAGTTCATGCACGTCGTGCAGCTGACCCCACCGGGGTCGGGATGCTCGATCGTCTTCGGCGACCTGCCGGCGCAGCGGGCAATGGTGCCCGGGTCGATGAAAGGACTACAGCTTGTCGTCGCCGATGCCACTTCGGCGCGGGATGAGTTGTTGACTCGTGGCATCGAAGCTAGCGAGATCACTGTCTTTGACGAGCGCGATGGCGGCACCTTCTTCGGATTCGACGATCCGGATGGCAACAGTTGGGCCGTTCAGCAGTTGAAAGTGCGCGCCGAAAAGCCGCTGATTCCCGTCGAGGCCCGGGGTCGGTTCGGCGACAGCTTGTAGAAATCAGCGCTGGGAAAACGACGGCCGACCGCCGATGCGACGCCGGGCCTGTCGATAGTGTCGCGCCGCCAAACCGATCCACGAGCCGGCGACGACGACGCCCACCACGATCTGAGCTAGGCCAGTGCGATCGGCTGGATAGAGTCTGTCCTTGATGTAGACGTCGACGAACCCGCCGTGCAGTGGGGTCTGGCCGGCGAGCCGCCGGAACTCCTGCTGCAGACTCGTCAGCGGGCAATCTACGGGCGTGGCCACCATCAGAACGGCCCAAAGCGCCGCCAGGGCGTGGGTGACGATGGTCTTCGGCCACCGCCAGGCGACGAATCCGCCGGCGAGCAGGTAGGCCAGGTAGGCGAAATGCAGGGCGACGACTCCGTCGCCCGACCAGCGCCAGACCGTCGTCATGTCAGGCGGGCCTTGCGGCGTGGATTGGTTGGCGTCGCGAGAATTGCCGCCAGCGGCTGCCCGGCGCCGTGGGTGCGATTGCCATGCTCCAGCGATGGTCGATCAGTCCTCACGGCGGTTCTCCGAAGCCGAGTGGTCGGCAACCGATGTCAGGCTGCCTCGACTCGAGGCCAATTGTTCCACCCCGTCAGTGATCTGCGCAGCAGCATTCCATCGCCTGCGGCTCCGCAAATCGCTCGCCACGCGACCGGCCGCCGATCCGCTTGGTCAGCGCTTGCGGGCGATGGTGAGGCCGTCGTACGCGGTCAGGACTACGACTTCGACCCGGTCGTCGGCGGCGACGAGGTCGTTGAAATCCCGAAGCGCGGCCAGGTTGGTATCGGTTGGGTCCGCGTCAACGATCCGCCCACTCCAGAGCACATTGTCGGCAAGCAGCAGGCCGCCGGACCTAACTCGTGGCACGAGCTCGCTCCAGTAGGCCACGTATCCCTGTTTGTCGGCATCGATGAACGCAAGGTCGATGTCCGTTGTCATCGGCAGCGCGCGCAGAGTGTCGA
>Ga0081540_1000897_pt1 | contig 26920 bp, 25 predicted proteins | sample TabmetS2T1R1_FD_71024 | JGI IMG/M metagenome (GOLD analysis project Ga0081540, IMG submission 71024) | Tabebuia heterophylla rhizosphere microbial communities from the University of Puerto Rico - S2T1R1 | ecosystem: Host-associated > Plants > Roots > Rhizosphere ...
CGGCGATCGGACAGGCGGCGGCCCGAGGCCGCCCCCGGCCGCCCCCGCCGCGACGAGCGCGGCGGCCGCGCCTGCGAGCGTGGCGCGCCTGACGAGGTGAGCAATCACTGCTTTCCCCCTTGTTGGAGATCGGTGTCGGGATGCAGGACGCCCCGCCTCGCCGCGCCTTCCCGTATGTGTCCTACGTCACGAAGGTGGTGTGCTAGGTCGAACTGCCCGGCACGACGAGCCCGCTCTCGTAGGCGACGACGACGAGCTGCGCGCGATCGCGCGCGCCGAGCTTCATGAGCAGTCTCGATACATGCGTCTTCGCGGTCAATGGGGACACGACGAGCCGCTCGGCGATCTCGCCGTTGCTCAGGCCCGAGCCGACGAGGGCGAGGACCTCGCGCTCGCGCGCGGTGAGCTCGTCGAGCGAGGGCGGCGTCGCCGGCGTGCGCTCGGGCGAGCGCGCGAACGCCTCGATGAGACGGCGGGTCACGCGCGGCGCCAGGAGCGCCTCGCCCTCGGCGACGACCCGGATGGCGGCGAGCAGGTCGGTCGCCTCGAGGTCCTTGAGCAGGAAGCCGCTGGCCCCGGCGCGCAGCGCGCCGAACACGTACTCGTCGAGCTCGAAGGTGGTGAGCACGACGACGCGCGTCTCGGCGAGGCGGTCGTCGGAGGTGATCGCCGCCGTCGCCTCGAGGCCGTCCATCCGCGGCATGCGCACATCCATCAGGACGATGTCGGGCGCGAGGTCGCGCGTGAGCCGCAGCGCCTCCTCGCCGTCGGCTGCCTCGCCGCAGACGGCGAGGTCGTCCTCGGCGTCCAGCAGGGCCGAGAAGCCGGCGCGGACGAGCGCCTGGTCGTCGGCGATGAGGACGGAGATCAGGCCCACGGGGTCTCCCCTCCTGGCGGCAGCGCGCCCGGCAGAGGCGCGGGCGGGGGCGCGGCCAGCGGCAGGACGGCGTGCACCTGCCAGCCGCCCTCGGGGCGCGGACCGGCCTCGATGCTCCCGCCGAGCGCCTCGGCGCGCTCGGCCATCCCCCGCAGCCCCCGGCCCGCGCCGTTGACCGGCGCCTGCGCCGGCGGCCCGGTGCCGTCGTTGCGCACGTCGATCTCCACCGCCCGCGAGCCGATCGCGACGCGCACGGTCGCCGAGGACGCGTCGGCGTGGCGCAGGACGTTGGTCAGCGCCTCCTGGACGATGCGGTAGGAGGCCGCGCCGACCGCCGACGGGACGCGCTCCTCGGGTCCCTCGAGCTCGACATCGACCTGCACCCCGGTGGCGCGCAGCGGCCCGGCGAGGTCGGGGACCTCGCCGAGCACGCGGGTGGGGTGGACCGGCGCAGCGGCGTTCTCGTCGCGCAGCAGCCCGAGGGTGGCGCGCAGGTCGTCCAGCGCGGCCCCGGAGACGCGCTTGATCTCGGTCAGCGCGGTCTCGGCCTGGCCGGGGCGCTTGTGCAGGACGTGGGCCGCGACGCCGGCCTGGACGTTGATGGCGACCATCGCGTGGGCGACGACGTCGTGGACCTCCTGGGCGATGCGCAGCCGCTCGTCGGCGAGGCGCCGGTCGGCCTCGTCGCGCGCTCGGCGCTCGCGCTCGGCCTCGCGCTCGGCGGCGGCCTCCTCGACGGCGCGCCGGCTGCGCACCGCGTCGCCGAGGACGAGCGCGAAGAGCAGGACCCCGAGACGGCTGAGCGCGTCGTAGCTGAGCAGCCCGGCATCGGAGAAGAGGACCATCACCGCCACGGTCACCGCGATGACGCACGCGGCCGTGGCCAGCGTCTGGATGCGGCCGGTGTAGCGCGCGACGCTGTAGATCGCCACCGCCGACACCGCGACGACCGTCCAGCCCGGCTTGAGGGTCGCCATGCACGCGAAGACGCCGAGGACGACGAGGGCGAGCACGAGATGAGGTGTGCGGTGGCGCCAGAGCAGCGGCACCGCGATGCCGATGGCCGCGGCGATGCCGATCGGCGACAGGCCTTCCGCGTCCGCGCTCCAGTTCCCCTCGGCCAGGGCGGCCGCGACGAGCAGGAGAACGAGCGGGAGCTCGCCCGTGTTCGCGGCTCTGAGGATGCGGCCCATCGCATGGTCAAAGTACCGGCCGAGGCACGGTTCGTCGTCCGGCCAGGAGAGCACGCGGCGCGTACTCCCGCAGGAGTACGCGCGGGGCGTCGTACTGCCACCGGAGCAGGGAGAAGTTCGTCGCCGGGGCCGACGACGCGGGGCCGCGCCGTTCGTAGCTTGCGGCCATGCTCAGCGCACTCGCAGAACGCGGCATCGCCCGACCCCGCCGGATCCTCATCGGCGCCTTCGTCATCTTCATCGTGGCCGCGGTCCTCGGCGGCCCGGTCGCGGGTCAGCTCGACTCGGCCAATGGCTTCGAGGACCCGGGCTCGTCCTCGGTCGCCGCCCGCGAGGCGATCCAGCGGGCCAGCGGCCTTGATCCTGCGCCGGGCATCATCGCGGTCGTCGACACGCCGAACGGTGCTCGCGACCAACAGCGGGTGGCCGAGGTCGCGCGCATCGCCGCGCACGCACCGGGCGTGGCGGTCGTGCACACCCCCGCCGACGCGGGGCGCGCGCTCGTCGCCAGCGACGGCAAGTCCGCGCTGGTCACCGCGACCCTGAAGTCGTCGGCCGACGAGGGCGACGTCGTCGCCGCCGCCACCGAGCGGCTGAAGGACGTGCCCGGCGTCACGCTGGGCGGCCCGGCCGTCGCCGGCGAGCAGATCGGCGACCAGGTCAACACCGACCTCGGGCGCGCGGAGATGCTCGCCTTCCCGCTCCTCGCGCTGCTGGCGTTCTTCTTCTTCCGCGGCGCACGTGCGGCGGCGCTGCCGCTCATGGTCGGACTGCTCGCGGTCGTCTGCTCGTTCCTGATCATCCGGGTCATCGACGGCGCCGTGTACGGCCTGTCGGTCTACTCGCTGAACGTGATCTTCGGCCTCGGGCTGGGGTTGGCGATCGACTACGCGCTGTTCCTCGTCTCGCGCTTCCGCGAGGAGCTCGGGGCCGGCCACGACACCCATCACGCCGTGCGCGTCGCGATGGGCACGGCCGGGCGGACGGTCGTGTTCAGCGCGCTGACCGTGGCCGCCGCGATGCTGTCGCTCGTCGTCTTCCCGCAGCAGTTCCTGAAGTCGATGGGGATCGGCGGCGCGGTCGTCGCGCTCGTCGCGGCGTCCGTGGCGCTGCTGCTCATGCCCGCGCTGTTCACCCGGATGGGCATGAAGCTCATGCCGCGCAGCGGCGCTCCCAACCCGGCCGAGACGCGGTGGGCGCGCATCACCGCCACCGTCCTGAAGCGCCCCGGCGCGATCGCCGCCGCGACCGCGATCGCCATGATCCTCGTCGCGCTGCCGACGCTGCGCGCGCAGTGGACGGGCGTCGACGCCGGCGTGCTGCCGACCTCGCACTCGGCCCGCGTCGTCGACGACCGCCTGGCCGCCGAGTACCCGCAGCTGAGCTCGGACCCGCTGGTCGTCGCGGTCCACGCGCCCGCGAGCGAAGGCGCCGCCGTCGAGCGCTACGCGGCGAGCATCGGCGCAGTCGAGGGCGTCGGCAGCGTGTCCAGGCCGCAGCGGCTCGATGCGCAGACGTGGCGCATCGACGCCGTTGTGCCGGGCTCGCCCCTGGCCGACCGCGCCCAGAACGCGGTGAAGGAGATCCGCGATCTGCCGCGGCCGTTCCCGGCCGACGTCGGCGGCAACGCCGCGATCTTCGCCGACGGCCACGCCGCGATCGCCGCCGGCCTGCCGATCGCCCTGGGCATCCTGGTGCTCACCACGCTCGTCCTGCTGTGGCTGATGACCGGCAGCGTCGTCCTGCCGATCAAGGCGCTCGTCATGAGCTTCCTGACCCTCGGCGTGACCACCGGCGTCCTCGTGCTCGTCTTCCAGGACGGCCGCTTCGAGTCGCTGCTGGGCTACACGAGCTCGGGCGGGATCGAGGAGGCCGACTTCCTCGTCCTGGCGGCGATCGCCTTCGCGATCTCCACGGACTACGGCGTCTTCGTCCTCGGGCGCATCAAGGAGGCTCACGACCGCGGCATCTCGCAACCGTGGGCGATCACCACCGGCATCGGCGCGACCGGCCGGCTCGTCTCGGCCGCCGCCGTGCTGCTGGCGGTCGCGATGGGCGCGTTCGCCACCTCGCAGATCGTCTTCCTCAAGGAGATCGGCGTGGGCGCGGTCGTCGCCGTCCTCGTGGACGCCTTCGTGGTCCGCGCCTTCCTCGTCCCGAGCCTGATGGCGCTGCTGGGCGACGCGAACTGGTGGAGCCCGCGCGCGCTGCGCCGGCTGCACGCGAGGGTCGGCCTGCGCGAGGGAGGGCCGGCCGCCTCGGCCGCGTAGCCACGGCCGACCCCACTGCTACGCTCATCGAGCCGTGGCTCAGCCGCCACCCCTGGACGATCGCGACGGACCGCGAGACGAGTGCGGCGTCTTCGGGATCTACGCCCCCGAGCACGACGTCGCCCGGCTTGCGTACTTCGCGCTCTACGCGCTGCAGCATCGCGGGCAGGAGTCCGCGGGCATCGCCGCTGCCGACGCGGGCGGCTACATCATCACCCAGCGCGCGCTGGGCCTGGTCTCCCAGGTGTTCAAGGAGCACGACCTGCGCGCGCTGAGCGGCGACCTGGCGATCGGCCACGTGCGCTACTCGACCACCGGCTCCAACGAGTGGGAGAACTCCCAGCCGGTGCACCGCAGCGACGGGACCGGCGGCAACCGCCGCGAGCTGGCGCTGGCCCACAACGGCAACCTCATCAACGCGGTCGAGCTCCACGCGCAGATGCGCGAGCGCGACGTCACCTTCAGCTCGACGTCGGACTCGGAGATCATCGCGGCGCTGCTGGCGACCCATCCGTCGGACGACATCGAGGACGCGATCGCCGAGGTCATGCCCCGGCTGCAGGGCGCCTTCTCGACCGTCGTCATGACCAAGAAGCGCGTCTACGGCTTCCGCGATCCGGCCGGCGTGCGGCCGCTCGCGCTCGGGATGATCGGCGACCGCTACTGCCTGGCCTCGGAGACCTGCGCGTTCGACATCATCGGCGCGCGCCACCTGCGCGACGTGCAGCCCGGCGAGCTGATCTCGATCGGCGAGGACGGCATCCGCACACGCCAGGTCGTCGAGGGCGCGCGCGAGGCGTTCTGCGTCTTCGAGTACATCTACTTCGCGCGGCCCGACTCGCGGATGGCCGGCGACGTCCTGCAGGCCGCACGCGGGCGGATGGGCGAGATCCTCGCGCGCGAGGCGCCGGCGCCGAACGCCGATCTCGTGATCTCGGTGCCCGACTCGGGCAACCCGGCCGCGCGCGGCTTCGCGCGGGCATCCGGGTTGCCGCAGGACGACGGCCTGATCAAGAACCGCTACGTGGCGCGGACGTTCATCCAGCCCGGCCAGGAGCTGCGCAAGCACGGCCTGCGGCTGAAGTTCAACCCGCTGCCCGAGATCGTCGGAGGCAAGCGGCTCGTCGTCGTCGACGACTCGATCGTGCGCGGCAACACGACGCGCCAGATCGTCCAGATGCTGCGCGACGCCGGCGCGCTCGAAGTCCACATGCGGATCTCGGCGCCGCCGATCCGCCACCCCTGCCACTACGGGATCGACATGTCCACGCGCGAGGAGATGATCGCCCACGAGCGCAGCGTCGGGCAGGTCGCCGAGGAGCTCGGGGCCGACTCGCTGGCCTACCTGTCGCTCGAGGGCGTCTATGAGGCGATGGGCGTGGAGCGCGACCGCCACTGCGACGCCTGCTTCTCGGGCGACTACCCGCTGGCCGGCAGCGACGAGGCGCAGGGGAAGTTCGCGCTCGAGCTGCCGCTCGTGCGCGCCTGACGGGCCGCGTCGCGTCCGTGACCGCCCGCCGGGCGTGGACGACGTCCTCGGTCGCCGTGCCGGGGGGCGCGCAGTCATTGCACGGCGACGCGATGACCTGGCGCTCGGTGAGGACCTCGGATGTCGTCGGCGATCGCTGGGCCAAGGCGAGGCGGGGGTGGGGCGGATGGGCGCGGCTGCGCCGTTCTCCGCGTGCGCCCTGCGTCGCTCGCGAGCAGGGCAATGAGGGAAGGAGGCCGGATCGCGACGCCACCGCGGTCTGTTTCGGCAGGCGTGCCGCCCCTTCGGCGCGCTCCGCGCGCCTTTCGCAACACCTCCGTGCGCGCTCGATCGACTGTCCTGCTCTGTGCCGCCCAGAGCGGTACCAGGCAGGACAGTCCAAAGCGTCCTGTCCTGTCTACCCCACGGGTGGTCTAGGCAGGACAGTGGCTCCCGTCCGTCCGCCAAACGCGCCAGCGGAGCCCCGCTTCGCAGCGAATCTGAGCAGGCCTCCTTCCCTCATTGCCCTGCTCGCGGCCGGTGGCAAGGGCTGCGCGGAGAGCCGGCGCGGAGGCACGGAGCGCGGCCGAGTGCTCGCGCTCTACGTCGGCTGACATGCGCCTCAAGAGCACCCACCGCTTCCCGCCGACTAGCACCCACGACTTTGCGGCGACTTCGCGGCGGGGGTCGCGCCCGGCCGGGTAGACCGCCGTTGGCGTCGCTATGGTCGGCGGCCCGCCATGGACGACGCCCTGACCGCACTGCGATCGCTCTTCGGCTTCGAGGCCTTCCGCCCCGGCCAGGAGGAGGCCGTGCGCGCGGCGCTGGCCGGCCGCGACACGCTGGTCGTCATGCCGACCGGCGCGGGCAAGTCGCTGTGCTACCAGCTGCCGGCGCTCATGCGCGACGACCTGACCGTGGTCGTCTCGCCGCTGGTCTCTCTCATGCAGGACCAGGTCGAGGCGCTGGATCGGATCGCGCCAGGACGGGCGGTGCTGGTCAACGCCCAGCAGGACGCGGCCGTCAATCGCGCCGCGCTGGACCGCGCGATCGCCGGCGAGGCGCGTCTGCTCTACGTCGCGCCCGAGCGGTTCTCGTCGCCGGGGTTCGCGCAGACGCTGCACCAGGCGCGGATCGGGCTGTTCGTGGTCGACGAGGCGCACTGCGTGTCGCAGTGGGGCCACGACTTCCGCCCCGACTACTTCCGGCTCGCCGACGCCGCACGCTGGCTCGGCGCCGACGCGATCGTGGCCTCGACGGCAACCGCCACGCCGCAGGTGGCGACGGACATCGCGCGGCGGCTCGGACTGCGCGATCCGGTGCGGGTCACCACGGGATTCGATCGCCCGAACCTCTCGTTCGTCGTCGTCGCATGCCGCGGCGCGGCCGACAAGCGCGCGCGGCTGGCCGCGGCGCTTCAGGAAGCGCAGTCGCGGCCGGCCATCGTCTACGCCGGCACGCGCGCGGAGACCGAGGACCTCGCCCAGGCGCTCGAGGGCGCGCTCGGGGTCGAGGTGCTCGCCTACCACGCGGGCCTCGGCCGGGCCGAGCGTGCGGAGGGCCAGCGGCGGTTCATGTCGGGCGAGATCGAGGTCGTCGTGGCGACCAACGCCTTCGGGATGGGGATCGACAAGGCCGACGTGCGGACGGTCGCCCACGCCTCGGTGCCGGGGTCCGTCGAGGCCTACTACCAGGAGGCCGGGCGCGCGGGGCGCGACGGGCTGCCGGCGCGCGCGCTGCTGTTCGCCGAGTCGCGCGACAAGGGGCTGCACGTCTTCTTCATCCAGCGCGCGGAGGTCGACGACGCGGCGCTCGAGTCGGTTGCCGCCGCGCTCCTCGGCGCCGCGGTCGACGGCCGCTACGACGTCGCGGTCTCCGGCGCCGGCGATCCCGAGCCCGATCGGGTGCGGGCGATCGCCGGCCACCTCGCGCGCGCGGGCGTGATCCATCCGGCGCCGTCGCCGGTCGACCGGCTGCGCGGGCGGGTGATGGCGCCGTTCGACGGCCGTGCCCGGGCGACCTGCCGTACATCGGCCGGCGACGCGCAGAGCGCACGCTGGCGCCAGTACCGCTCGGTGTGGGCGTTCGTCGAGGGCTCGGAGTGCCGGCGCCGCGCCATCCTGCGGCACTTCGGCGATCGCGCCGACCCGGCGCCGGCGGTGCCCTGCTGCGACGTGTGCGCGCCCGAGCTCGTTCCGCAGCGCCCGGCCGCGCGGGCGTTCCCCGGGGGTCCGCCGCCGGGCGACCTCGACGCCGCGATCGTCGACGTCGTCACGGGCGCCGAGCCCTCGGTCGGGCGCACGCGGACGGTGGAGATCCTGCGCGGCGGGCGCTCGCAGGTCGTGCGCAAGAACGCCTACGACGGCCTGCCGGCCTACGGCACGTTCGCCCACCTGCGCGCCGACGAGGTGCTCGCGCGAGTCGACGAGCTCATCGACAAGGGGCGGCTCGTGTCGACCGGCGGGGCGTATCCGAAGCTGCGGGTGGCCCACGCATGAACGTCGGCGTCCTCGTCTCGGGCGAGGGCACGAACCTCCAGGCGCTCCTCGACACCGTGCACGGCCCGCAGGTCGAGATCGAGACCGTGCACGACCCGCAGGTCGAGATCGTCGCCGTCGCGTCTGACCAGGCGTCGTCGCGGGCGCTCGAGCGAGCGGCGGCCGCGGGCGTCCCGACCGGCGTCTTCCTACGCTCCGAGCACGCCGACCGCGCAGCGCGCGACGCGGCGATCGCCGACTGGCTCGCCGAGCACGGCGTCGAGCTCGTCGTCCTCGCCGGCTACATGGCGATCCTCGATGCGGGCTTCGTCGCCCGCTTCCCCGACCGCATCCTCAACGTCCACCCAGCGCTGTTGCCGGCCTTCCCGGGGATCAGGGCGGTCGAGCAGGCGGTCGACCACGGGGTCAAGGTCTTCGGCGTCACGGTGCATCTCGTCGACGAGGGCGTGGACACCGGCCCGATCGTCCTGCAGCGCGCGGTCGAGCTGCCCGAGGCGCGGACCGCCGCGGAGGTGCGCGATCACCTGCGTCCGATCGAGCACGAGCTCCTGCCGCGGGCGGTCGCGCTGATGGCCGCCGGCCGCCTGCGCCGGGACCCCGACCACCCGCGGCGGGTGCTCGTCAGAAGCGACTAGTACTCGTCATCGTCGTCCTCGAGCTCCTCGTCGACCTCGGGATCGTCGAACGCCTCTGGATCGTCGCCTCCGGCGTCGTCGTCCGTGTCCTCCCAGTCGCCGGCGGTGTCCTCGAGGGGGTCCTCGTCCTCACGTCGCGCCTGGGCCTCCTGCCGGGCCTCGCCGATCTTGTCGTCGAGCCGGTCGATGCGCTCCTCGAGCTCGTCGCCCGTGCGCTCGAGATCGTGTTCGGGGCCGGTGCCTGTGTGCTGCTGCATGATCGCTTCCACCTCCTGGTTCGCCGGGGTTTCCCCTCGTCCGAGGGTCTGACACGCGCTGCTGCCTTTATGCTGCCACCATCTCCGAGCACTCCCCCACAGAGGCCCGGGAGCGGCTCATCGAGCCGGGAGCGGTCCGGATCAGACGCGCGCTGCTGTCGGTCTCCGACAAGCGCGGGATCGTCGACTTCGCCCGCGGGCTGGCCGAGCTCGGCGTCGAGGTCGTGTCGACGGGCGGGACCGCGCGCGAGCTCGAGTCCGCCGGGCTGCAGGTCCGCGCCATCGACGACCTCACGGGCTTCCCGGAGATCATGGACGGGCGCGTCAAGACGCTGCACCCCAAGCTGTACGCCGGCCTGCTCGCCGTGCGCGACAACCCCGAGCACCTCCAGGCCGCCAGCGACCACGAGATCGAGTTCGTCGACCTCGTCTGCGTGAACCTCTATCCGTTCGAGCGCACGGCCGCGCGTCACGGGACCGAGGACGCCGAGGTCATCGAGAACATCGACATCGGTGGGCCGACGATGATCCGCGCGGCGGCCAAGAACCATGCCTTCAGCGCCGTCGTCGTCCATCCCGAGAGCTACGACGCGGTCCTCGACGAGCTGCGCGAGACCGAGGGCACGCTGAGCCTGCCGACCCGCGAGGCGCTGGCCGCCGAGGCCTTCGCCTACACCGCTCGCTACGACATCGCCATCGGCCGCTGGTTCGCCGAGAAGGGCGAGGACTTCCCGCCGCTGCACGTCCGCGCCTACGAGAAGGTCGTCGATCTGCCGTACGGCGAGAACCCGCACCAGCGGGCCGCCTTCTACGCCCAGGTCGGCGCGCGCGCCAACGTGCTCAGCCAGGTCCAGCAGCACCACGGCAAGCAGATCTCCTACAACAACATCCTCGACCTCGACGCCGCCCGCGCGATCGCGCGCGACTTCGACGTCCCCGCGTGCGTGATCGTCAAGCACAACAACCCGTGCGGGGTGGCCACCGGCGGCGGTGCGCTCGAGGCCTACCGGCGGGCGTTCGAGTGCGATCCGCTGAGCGCCTACGGCGGCGTCATCGTGCTCAACCGGCGCGTGGATCGGGACACAGCAGAGGCGATCGCCGAGCAGTTCGTCGAGGTGCTCTTCGCGCCCGGCTTCGACCAGGGCGCGCTGGAGGTGCTCAGCGCCAAGCCCAACGCGCGGATCCTCGAGGACCGCGAGCGGCGCATCCCGCTGCTGGGCGAGAAGGACGCCCGGCAGGTCACCGGCGGGCTGCTCGTGCAGGACCGCGACGCCGGCGCCGTCGACCGCTCGGGCATGGAGGTGGTCACCGGCCGCCCGCCGACCGAGGACGAGTGGCACGACCTGCTCTTCGCCTGGCAGGTGTGCCGCTACGTGAAGTCCAACGCGATCGTGCTCGCACGTCGCGGCGCGACGGTCGGGATCGGCGCGGGACAGATGAGCCGCGTCGACGCGGTCCGGCTGGCGATCGAGAAGAGCCGCCCGGAGGACATGAGCGGCACCGCGATGGCGTCGGACGCCTTCTTCCCGTTCCCCGACGGCCCCGAGCTGGCCATGGCCGTGGGCGTGAGTGCGATCGTCCAGCCCGGCGGTTCGGTGCGCGACGACGAGGTCATCGCCGCCGCCGACAGGGCCGGCGTGACCATGGTCGTCACCGGCGAGCGGCACTTCCGCCATTGACCTTCGAGCGCCACGGATCGGGCGTCGAGTACGAGGCCACGGTCGGCTACAGCCGCGTCGTGCGCGCGGGCTCCCACGTCTGGGTGGCCGGGTGCACGGCGATCATGGACGACGGCGTCATCGCCGGGCCGGGCGACGTGTACGTCCAGGCCCAGCAGACGCTGCGCAACCTCGAGGACGCCCTGGCCAAGGTCGGTGCGCGCCTGGAGGACGTCGTGCGCACGCGCATGTTCGTCACCGACATCACGCAGTGGGAGGCCGTCGGCCGCGCCCACGGCGAGGTGTTCGGCGACATCCGCCCCGTCACCTCGATGCTCGAGATCAGCGCCCTGATCGACCCGCGGATGATGGTCGAGATCGAGGCCGACGCGTTCATCGCCCAATAGGAGAGACCGACGTGCCCGAGCAGCTGCACATCCTGTTCTACGAGTACGTGCCCGACGTCGTCGAGCGCCGCGACCCGTACCGCGAGGGCCATCTCGGCCTGATCCGCAAGTGGTACGAGGAGGGGCGGATCGCGATGGCCGGCGGGCTCGGGGATCCCGTGCACTCCGGGCTGATCGTGCTGCGCACCGACGACCCCCAGGCCGCGGCCGAGGAGTTCGTCGCCGCCGACCCCTACCAGCCGGCGGGGCTGGTCACGAGCTGGCGGGTCGAGCCGTTCCTCAACGTGACCACCTAGCCGATCCGTCCGGCGCGGCTTGCACCATGCCGCGTCCGTGCCCCGGTCCAGCCGCCAGTCCGCCACCTCGCTGCGGGCATGGCAGGACCGCGCGCTCGTGGCAATGCGCGCATGGTCGGCGGGCCCGTTCCTCATCTCCGCGGCGCCCGGCGCCGGCAAGACGCGCCCGGCGCTGGAGCTCGCTCGCGAGCTCGTCGACGCCGGCGCGGTGCGCCGGGTCGCGGTCGTCTGCCCGACCACGCCGCTGACCCGCCAGTGGGCGCGCGCGGCGGCGCGGCTCGGGCTGCACCTGGTCCCGGACGCAAGCGAGCTGCGCCCGCCGCGCGACTTCGCCGGGGTCGCGGTGACCTACGCCCGGGTGGCGAGCGTCGCCGCGCGCTGGGCACGCCAGTGCGGCGAGGGGACGCTCGTCATCGCCGACGAGGCCCATCACCTCGGCGAGGAGCTCGCGTGGGGCGAGGGCTTCGCCACTGCCTTCGCATCGGCGCGTCGCCGGCTGCTGCTCTCCGGAACGCCGTTTCGCTCCGACCAGTGCCCGATCCCGGGCGTGCGCTACGACGACGGGCTCGCCGTGCCGGACGTGTCCTACACCTACGCCGACGCGGTCCGCGACGCGATCTGCCGCCCGGTGACCTTCGTGCCATACGACGGCGTCCTGCAGTGGCGCAGCGGCGAGGACCTCGTCGAGTCCTCGTTCGCCGACGCGCTCACCGGGCGCGCGGCGGGGCGCCGCTACCGGACCGCGATCTCGGTCGAGCTCGCCGACGGGCTGCCGCGGATCCTGCACGCGGCGCACGAGCGGCTCGAGCAGGTGCGCGCGGGCGGGCACCGCGACGCGGGCGGGCTCGTGGTGGCGGCCGACGGCGAGCACGCGCGCGCGGTGGCGAAGGTCCTGCGCGAGGTCGCCGGCGAGGCGCCGGCGGTCGTCCTGCACACCGAGGCGCGGGCGGCCGAGAAGCTGCATGCGTTCACGCGCTCCTCGCAGCGCTGGATCGTCGCGGTGAACATGGTCAGCGAGGGCGTCGACATCCCGCGGCTGCGGGTCGGCGTCTACGCGACGGCGGCCAAGACGCCGCTCGTCTTCCGCCAGATCGTCGGGCGCTTCGTGCGGACGATCCCGGGTCGTGCCCTGGAACGAAGCTGGCTGTTCCTGCCCGCCGACCCGGTGCTACGCGCGCACGCCGACGAGGTCGAGTGCGAGCTGCGCCACGTGCTGCGGCCCCTCGACGAGCCGGAGGGCCTCGACGATGCGAGCGAGCGGCGCGAGAGCGAGCGCGGGGAGGTCGAGGCCTTCGTCGCCGTCGCCGCCGACGTCGCGCCCCAGCTCGCGCTCTTCGGGCCCCCGGGCGGCGCGCCCGGGCCGGTCCCGGCGGCGCCCGTCGCGCTGGCCGAGCCCGCCGATACGGCGATGGCTGCCTTCGAGCGGCGCGCGCTGCTGCGCGACAAGCGCCATCGCCTCGTCGCCGATCTGCGCCGCTCGCAGGGCGGCAGCCATGCCGAGATCAACCGCTGGCTGAACCGCTCGTGCGGGGTCCGCCGCGTCGAGGATGCGTCGATCGATCAGCTCGAGCACTCGATCGACCTGCTGCTGGGCCGGCTGGGCGGCCGGCGCTAGGCGGCTGCCCGGGCGGCGCCGGGGCCGGGCGCGGCCTCGACGTCGTAGGGCCCGAGCTCGGCGCCGCACTTCGAGCAGCTCAGGTGGCCGTTGACCTCGCCGCCGCAGTCGCGATGGCGGACGACCACGGGCGGCCCGGCCGACTCGCCGTAGTGACGGTCGCCCCACTGCATGAGCGTGATCATCACCGGCCACAGCTCGCGGCCCTTGTCGGTCAGGCGGTACTCGAAGCGCACCGGGCGCTCCTGGTAGGGCACCCGCTTGAGGATCCCCTCGTCGACGAGCCGCGTCAGGCGGTCGGTGAGCACGTTGCGCGCGACGCCGAGGCTGCGCTGGAAGTCCTCGAAGCGCCTGACGCGGCGGAACGCGTCGCGCAGCACCAGCAGCGTCCAGCGGTCGCCGAGCACCTCGAGCGCGCGGGCGACCGAGCACACCTGGTTGTCATAGGTCCGGGGCAACATCTCCTGCTCCTCCTGCTTGCAGAGCCAGTGTAGCCCGCCCGCGTTGCATCACACAACCCGCCTGCGGTAAGGTCAGTTGCGTGAAGAAACGGTGGAAGGTCCTGCTTGTCACGTCGGTCGCCGTCTTCATGGGCTTCCTCGACGTGACCATCGTCAACATCGCCTTCCCGGACATCGAGTCCTCGTTCCACGGCAGCTCGCTCGCCGGCCTGTCGTGGATCCTCAACGCCTACAACATCGTGTTCGCCGCGCTGCTGGTCCCGGCGGGCCGGCTCTCCGATCGGCTGGGGCGCCGGCGGATGTTCTTCGTGGGCGTCCTGACCTTCCTCGCGGCGTCCGCGGTCTGCGGGCTGGCGCCGTCGGTCGAGGTCCTCGTCGCCGCTCGCGTCGTGCAGGCCGCGGGCGCAGCGATCCTCGTACCGACCTCGCTGGCACTCCTTCTGCCGGAGTTCCCCCTCGAGCAGCGCGCGACCGCCACCGCGTTATGGGGCGCGACCGGCGCCATCGCCGCCGCGGCCGGGCCTTCGCTGGGCGGCGTCCTCGTCGAGGCGACGAGCTGGCGCTGGGTCTTCTTCGTCAACCTCGTCATCGGCCTGCCCGCGCTCATCCCGGCGCGCCGGCTGCTGACCGAGGTGCGCGACGAGCGGCCCGGCCCGCTGCCCGACCTCGTCGGCGCGCTGCTGCTCGTGCTCGGCGTCGGGCTGCTCTCGCTGGGCATCGTCAAGGGCGCGGACTGGGGCTGGGGCGGAGCGCGGGTGCTCGGCTCGCTGGTCGCAGCGGCGATCGTCCTGGTCGCGTTCGTCCGGCGCTCGGCGCGCCATCCGTCGCCGGTGGTCGAGCTGAGCCTGCTGCGCGTGCGCTCGTTCGCCGTCGCCAACGTCGGCGTCTTCCTCTTCGCTCTGGGCTTCTACGCCGTGCTGCTGGCCAACATCCTCTTCCTGACAGGGGTGTGGCACTGGTCGGTCCTGCGTGCCGGCATCGCGGTGACCCCCGGCCCGCTCATGGCCGCGATCAGCGCCCCGATCGGCGGAGCGCTGGCCGACCGCTTCGGCCAGCGCGTGGTGGCGCTCCCAGGCGGCCTGCTCTTCGCGACCGGCTGCCTGGTCTTCGCGACCTCGATCGGCGCGACCCCGAACTACGCCCGCGAGTTCCTCCCCGCGACGCTCCTCACGGGCACGGGCGTCGGCCTGAGCTTCGCCGCCTGGGGCAGCGCCGCCGTCGCCGAGCTCCCGCCCTCCCGCTTCGCCACCGGGAGCGCGATCTCCTCGACCTCCCGCCAGATCGGAGCGGTCCTCGGCATCGCGGTCCTCGTCGCCGTCCTGGGCACCCCGAGCCCCGAGAACGCGCTCTCGACCTTCCACACCGCCTGGACCCTCATGGCGATCCCCACCGCCGCCGCAGGCGTGCTCGCGCTCGCCCTGGGCCGCGTCCGAGCCCGCAACCCCGAAGCGGTCGTCGCGCCGACGCCGGCGGAGGCGTAGTGCCCCCGGCGGGATTCGAACCCGCGCCGCGCGGATTAAAAGTCCGCCGCTCTGGGCCAACTGAGCTACGGGGGCACCACGGATGGTAGGTGGCAGTCAACCCACTCCGACCGTTCGAAACCGGCGTACTCCTGGATCGCCCCGTAGATACTCTGGACGATCCCCGTCGAGTGGACGGTCACACGCGCTGTCCCGTAGAGCAGCACGTTGCGCCGCCAACGCGAAGCGCTCGACGCCGTGTTCACCGTCGCCTTCCGCAACGACGTCTCCGGGAGGTCGAGACGGCGGAGCCACCACCGCTCGATCTCGGCCAGCGCCAGACCGTTGTTGAGATGGCAGTTGACGGCGAGCGCGATGCGCTCGGGCGACACCCCGTAGCACGACCGGAGGAACCGGACGAAGAAGGCGAGCATGTCCGGGTCCGAGTTGGTCAGCTTGACCGTGTTGCGGTCCTTCGAGCCCTCGGCCCAGTAGAGCATGCAACCCGCCAGGTGCAGCCGTGTCGCGCTGCGCGCGAGCTCGCGTCCACGATCCTGATCGGCGAGCCTCGCCGCACGACGGCCGGCGCTCCGCTCCCGAGACCCGCGTGAATGACCTCTGACCGAGGGGTCTCGATCGCGCAGCGCCTCGATGAACGACGCGGAGAGCGTGATGTCGGCGGTCCAGCGGCTCACCGACGACGGCGAAACCGCCAGCAGCCTTGCGATCTCCTTGACCGATCGCCCCTCGTCGCGCCGCATACGCCTCGCTGTCTCGCGCTCAGCCGGTTTCACGAACACATGTTCGCACCCGAGCCGGACGGACGCTCCGTCTAGACTGATATTGCCCGCCCCCATGGTGTAGTGGTCAGCACGCGACCCTTTCACGGTCGTAGCGGGGGTTCGACTCCCCCTGGGGGTATTTCGGCGGGCGCTAGAACACCGACCGCGTCATCCCGCCGTCGACCACCACCGTCTCGCCGGTGACGTAGCTCGCCCGCTCCGAGCACAGGAACACCGCGACCGCGGCGAACTCCTCGACCGACCCCATGCGCTGCGCCGCCACCTCGCGGCGGGCGAACTCCTCGGCGGCCTCGCGCGAGCCCATGAGCTCGAGGATGCGATCGGTGTCGATGCGCCCCGGGAGCACGCTGTTCAGCGTCACGCCGTCGGGCGCGACCTGCCGCGCGATCGTCTTGAAGGCGTTGATCATCGACACGCGGTGGGCATTGGAGAGCATGAGGTTCGGGATCGGCTCGCGGACGCCCGCGGAGACCACGTTGACCACGCGGCCCCACCCTCGCTCGCGCATGCCCGGGACCACCGCCTCGACCAGGCCGATCGGGCCGAGCACGAGGTTGCGGTAGGCGTCCTGCCACTGCTCGCGCGTGAAGCCGAGCGCGTCGGGGCCGCCCGGCGGCCCGCCCGTGTTGCACACGAGCACGTCGATCGGCCCGAGACGCTCCGTGACCGCGGCCACGAGCCCCGGCACCGCGTCGACGTCCGACCCATCGTGCACGAACGCCGTCGCCCCGATCTCCGACGCCGTCGCCTCGATCCGCTCGCGCGACCGCGACGACACCGCCACCCGCGCACCCTCCGCGGCGAGCTCGGCGGCGATCGCCCGCCCGAGCCCCTTCGACGCGCCGGTGACCAACGCGACCTTGCCCTCCAACCCAAGATCCATGGGCGCGGATGCTAGATGGCTGATTCCGCGACGCCCATGCCCGCGTGCACGCGTTCCGCGTCCACGGCCCGTGCGCACCCGGGCACGGCCGCCGCAGAATCAACCATCAAGCGGACCGAGCAGCCAGGCCGCGGTCGCGGGCCAGTCGCGCGCACCACATCGCGAACAGCCCGATCGCGAGGAGCGCGCCGAGCCAGTGAACGCCCACGATCACCGCGACCAGGCTCGGCAGGCCGGCGAGCGCCGCGCCCGCCAGCGTCGGCAGCGCCGGCAGCCCGACCACCCGCGCGGTCACGAGCGCGCACAACGCCCACGCGCCCGGCCCGGCGAGCCAGCCCCAGTCCTCGAAGAAGTCGTGCGACAGCGTCAGCGCCAGCACGATCGACAGCACGGCGACGCCGATCGCCTGAACGAGCGCAGAGCGCCACAGCACGGAACGGTCCACGGGCGGATTGTCGCCGACAAATACCCCCTAGGGGTGTACACTACGATTCATGGCCACCGAGACAGCGCCGCCGACCCGCGGCTACACCGCCACCAAGGACCAGCTCCTCAAGCGCCTGCGCCGCATCGAGGGCCAGGTCCGCGGCGTGCAGGGCATGGTCGAGGACGACCGCTACTGCATCGACGTCCTCACCCAGATCAGCGCCGCCCAGGCCGCCCTTGACAAGGTCGCCCTGGGCCTCCTCGACGAGCACGCCCGCCATTGCGTCATGGGCGCGGAGGGCAAGGAGCAGGTCGACCGCACCGACGAGATGATGGCGGCGGTCGGGCGGCTCATGCGCCGCGGGTAACGCCTCCGTATGGCAGACGTCGTCAGCAAGGTCGGCGACGGCCTGTGGAACGCCGTCCTCATGGGCTGGGAGGTCTGGTGGGCGCTCGTCCTGGGCTTCGCGATCTCCGCGATCGTGCAGGCGTGGGTCCCGCGCGAGCGGATCCAGCGTGCGCTCAGCGGCGAGGGCCTGAAGCCCATCGCCCGTGCCACCGGCCTCGGCGCCGCGTCGTCTTCCTGCTCCTACGCGGCGATCGCGATCGCCAAGAGCCTGTTCGAGAAGGGCGCCTCGGCGGCCTCCGCGCTCGCCTTCCAGTTCGCCTCGACGAACCTCGTCTGGGAGCTCGGCCTCGTCCTGTGGGTGCTGCTCGGATGGCAGTTCACGCTGGCCCAGTACGTCGGCGGCATCGTGATGATCGCGCTCATGTGGGGCCTGCTGCGCTTCTTCGTCTCGCCCGGCGCCGAGCGCAAGGCGCGCGAGCATGCCAGCACCGCGCACGCGGGCCACGTCCACCACGCGGCCGGGACCGCCGGCATGACCTGGCGCCGGCGCGCCACCTCGCTCGACGCCTGGTCGGACGTCGCGCACAACTTCCGCGGCGACTGGAAGATGCTGTGGAAGGAGATCACGATCGGCTTCCTGCTCGCCGGCTTCATCGCCCTGCTCGGCGACGACTTCTTCAACGGGCTCTTCCTCACCGACGCGCCCCCCGCGGTCCAGACCGTCTGGGGCGCGCTCATCGGCCCGCTCATCGCCGTGCTGAGCTTCGTCTGCTCGATCGGCAACGTCCCGCTCGCCGCCGTCCTGTGGTCGGGCGGGATCAGCTTCGCCGGCGTGATGGCCTTCATCTTCGCCGACCTCATCGTCCTGCCGATCGTCTTCGCCTACCGCAAGTACTACGGCACCGGCTACGCGCTGCGGATCACCGCGCTCATGCTCGTGACGATGGTCATCGCCGCGCTGGTCGTCGACCTGCTCTTCAGCGCGCTCGGCCTGATCCCCGAGACGCGACCCACCACCAGCGACGTCTTCGGATCGATCCAGGCCGACTACAAGCTCGTGCTGAACGTCGTTGCGACGGTGATCTTCATCGCCCTCTTCGGGCTCACGCTGCGCCGCGGCGCCATCGACCCGGTCTGCGGCATGAGCGTCGACAAGGGCAAGGCGCTGCGCCTCGAGCGCGACGGGCACACCTACTTCTTCTGCTCCGAGCACTGCCGCGCGTCATTCGCTTCAGGTGGCGAGGAGGCGCACGATGGCGCTCACGCCCACGACCACGATCACGCCGCGCAGGGCGGCCGGGTGTAGCCGGCGCCCGTAGTGGGCGCCGATCTGGCCGCCGACCATCGAAGCCACCGCGATGATCGCCGCCGGACCCCACGCGACGTCGGCGGCGATGGCGAAGTAGATGCCCGCGACGCCGTTGACGATCGCGGTGAGGACGTTCTTCAGCGCGTTCGTTCGCTGCAGGCTCTGGGGCAGCGTGATGCCGAGCAGGCCGAGCAGCAGGATGCCCTGCGCCGCGCCGAAGTAGCCGCCGTAGACGCCGCAGCCGAAGACCCACAGCGGCGTGAGGATGCCGCCCTCGCCCTCGGGCCGGCGCTCGCGGCGGGCGAGCGCCTCGTTGATCTTCGGCTGCGCGACGACGAGGACCAGCGCGATCGCGATGAAGACCGGCACGATCGCCTTGAACGCCGACGCCGGCAGGACCAGGAGCAGCACGGCGCCGAGCGTGCCGCCCAGCAGCGACATCAGGCCGAGCCGGATCGCGCGCTGCTTCTGGCCCTCGAGCTCGCGCCGGTACCCGATGGCGCCCGACACCGACCCCGGGACCAGCCCGATCGTGTTCGAGACGTTGGCGGTCACCGGCGCGTAGCCGAACGCGAGCAGCACCGGGAAGGTGATGAGCGTCCCGCTCCCGACCACGGTGTTGATCGCACCGGCCGCCAGCCCGGCGAGCGCGATGGCGACCACCTCGCCGACGTCCATCGCGGGATCCTTTCAGCGCGCGCGGCCGAGGCGCAGTGCGCGCGGCCGGGCTCGAACCGGCGACCCTCGCCTTGTAAGAGCGATGCTCTACCGCTGAGCTACGCGCGCCCCATCAGGCTAGAGCACCGATGATGCAGCCATGGAGCTCTCCGGGAAGGTGGTCGTGGTCACCGGCGGCGCGTCGGGGATCGGGCGCGCGCTCGCGCGGCGCTTCGCCGACGAAGGCGCGCGCGGGATCGTCGTCGCCGACCTCGACGGCGCCGGCGCGCAGGCGGTCGCGGACGAGATCGGCGGCCTCGGCGTCGCGTGCGACGTCGCCGACGAGCGGCAGGTCGGCGACCTCATCGCCCAGGCGCGGGACGCCCACGGCCCGATCGACCTCTTCTGCGCCAACGCCGGCGTCGCGATCGGCACCGACGAGCAGGCGCCGGACGCCGAGTGGGAGCTCGCCTTCGGCGTCAACGTCCGCGCCCACGTCTACGCCGCGCGGGCGCTCGTCCCCGAGTGGCTCGAGCGCGGCGAGGGCTACTTCCTCGCCACCGCCTCGGCCGCCGGCCTGCTGACCCAGATCGGGTCGGCGCCATACGCGGTCACCAAGCACGCGGCCGTCGCCTTCGCCGAATGGCTGTCGATCACCTACGGCGACCGCGGCATCCGGGTCAGCTGCCTGTGCCCGATGGGCGTGCGCACGCCCATGACGCAGGGCGACGACCTCGCCACCGCCATCGTCGCCACCGCGGGCGACATGCTCGACCCAGACCACGTCGCGGCCGCCGTCGTCGAGGGGCTCGCCGGCGAGCGCTTCCTCATCCTGCCGCACCCAGAGGTCCTGACCTTCCTGCAACGCAAGGTCGACGACCACGAGCGCTGGCTCGCGGGCATGCGCCGGCTGCAGGCGAGGGTGAGCTCGGCCTAGGGGGAGCGGCGCTCGCCTTCCGGACCCGGCGCGCCGGGGTCCTTGAGCGCGTCGGCCGCGGCCTTGGCCTTGTCGGACGTGCTCCCGCCACCGCGAGCGATGTCGCGCAGCTCCTCGGCGTCCTCCTTGAGCGACTTGGTGCCGCCGCGCTTGTCGATCAGCTTCTTGGCCTGGTCTGTGAGGCTCTTGAAGTCCATGGCGGCAGTATCCCGCGCGCTGTCGGAGCCGTAACCTACGAGCGCGCCGCCTCGTTGACGCCCCCATATCCATCCCAGGAGGGGGAGTCAGATGAAACGGTCCCGTCTCGCTGGAGCGCTGGCCTGCGCGGCCGGGCTCCTCGCAGCGCTGCCGGCTGCATCGCCGGCGAGCGTCCAGGTCGGCTCGTCGGGCTGGCAGTGGGGCAACCCGCTGCCGCAGGGCAACACCGTCCGGGCCATGTCCTTCGCCGGCGCCACCGGCTACGCCGCGGGCGACTTCGGCACGCTGCTGCGCACCACCGACGGCGGCTCGACGTGGAGCGGCCTGCTCAGCGGCACGTTCAGCGACCTGACCACCGTCCAGGCGATCGACGGCGACTCGCTCTTCGCCGGCGGCGGCTGCGTCGCACGCCGCTCGGACGACGGCGGCGCCACCTTCCGCCGCGTCGCGTTCACGCCGGCCGAGTCGAGCTGCCGCCAGCCGCTTTCGGCAGGCTGGTTCGTCAACGAGCAGACCGGCTTCCTCGCCCTCGCCGACGGGACCGTCTTCCGCACGGACAACAACGGCGACACCTTCGCCCAGAAGACGCCGCTGCCCGCCGCCGGCGTCAGCGGCAACCAGCCGGTGCCGCAGGACCTGCGCTTCCTCACCGACCAGATCGGCCTCGGCGCGACCGCCGGCGGGCGCATCTACCGCACGACGGACGGCGCCAACTCGTGGACCGAGGTCAGCAACACCGCCCGCCCGGTGCACTCGTTCGCCTTCGTCGACGCCACCCACGGCTTCGCCGTCGGCGACTCGTCGCTGTTCCTCGCCACGGCCGACGGCGGTGCGACGTGGTCGGCCAAGCCCCTCGACGGCATCGCCTCGACCAACCTGCGGTCGATCCGCTGCGCCTCGTCGACGCTCTGCGTGATGACGACCGACCAGGGCACCGCCCTGGTACGCAGCGACGACGGCGGCGCCACCGCCAAGCTCGTCACACCGTCCTCGGATCCGATCTTCGCGACCGGCTTCGCCTCGCCGACGCGAATCGCCGCGGCCGGGGCGACCGGCACGACGACGATCTCCGACGACGCCGGGCTGGGCTTCGCGCCCATCGGCGGCCGGTTGTCGGGCAGCTACTCGCGCGTGCGCGCGGGCGGCCAGGCCGGCACCGCGTTCGCGCCCGGCGACAACGGCTCGCTGGCCAAGACGACCGACGGCGGGAGGACGTGGACGCGCGGCAACGTCTCGACCTCCGAGGACGTCATCGACGTCGCCTTCCCGACGGCGCATGTCGGCTACGCGCTGGACTCGTCGGGCGGGCTGTTCCGCACCAACGACGGCGGCGCCACGTGGAAGACGCTCGACACCGGCACCACGGCGCGCCCGTTCGAGATCGCCGCGCCGAGCACGTCGACGGTGATCCTCGTCGGCCCGACCGGCATGCGCCGCTCGACCGACGGCGGCGAGTCGTTCTCGACGGTCGCCGACCGCGACGTGGTCAAGGCCAAGCTCAACGCGATCGACCGCGCCGGCAGCGCGCTCTTCGCGTCGGGTGCCCGCGACCTGCTGCGCTCGACCGACCGCGGCAGGACGTGGACGGCGCTGCACAAGCCCGGCCGCGTGACGCGGGTCGACTTCCTCGACGCGCGCAACGGCTACTTCCTGGCCCAGGGCGGCGCGCTGTGGCGCACCGCCAACGGTGGCAGGAAGTGGACGCGACTCCTCGGCGTCGGTACCGAGCGGGCCTACGGCATGGCCTTCTCCTCCAGGAGCAATGGCTACCTGGTCATCGACCGCTTCGGCGACTCCGGCCAGCGCTCGGGCTTCCTGCTGCACACCACCGACGCGGGCGCGACCTGGCAACCGCAGTTCGTCGTCTCGGCGCCGATCCTCGGCGCCGGGATCGCGGCCACGTCGAGCGGGACCGACTACCTGCTCGGCGGTGAGTCGAGCCTGCTGTTCACGACGACCAGCGGGGAGGCCGGCAAGGCCAGCGCGCTCTCGATCAGCACCAAGAAGCGCAGGCTGGGCAAGGCCACGGGGATCACGGTCACCGGCCGGCTGTCGCCCGGCTCGAGCAACCAGCTCGTGACGGTCAGCTACCTGCCGCCGGGCTCCAGCCATTGGCGGCACCGCACGGCGAAGACGAGCTCGAGCGGCGCCTATACGACGAGCTGGCGCGTGCGCCGCGGGACGAACCGCTTCGTGGCCCAATGGGCGGGCGACTTCCGCTCCAAGGGCGATGGGTCCGGACTGCTCACCGTGAAGGTCGGGTAGGTACGGACTCGCATCCGCCGCCCCGGTGCCGTCCTGGCCGGGGCGGCGAGGAGTGCGGGCTGGCGGCTACACTTCGCGTCCCGACTCGCTCGGGGGCGTAGCTCAGTTGGTTAGAGCGCCGGCCTGTCACGCCGGAGGTCGCGGGTTCGAGTCCCGTCGCTCCCGCTCTCCACCGAGGCCCGGGCGGGCGCTTTGTACTCTCGGATGATGCCTGCCGACGCGCCGCCTGCCGCCGAGCCCAACCGCTGGGCCGTCCTCGCCCTCCTCGGGGTCGCGCAGCTGATGGTCGTGCTGGACTCGACCATCGTCAACATCGCGTTGCCGTCGGCGCAGAGCGACCTCGGGTTCTCGACGGACAGCCGCCAGTGGGTTGTCACCGCCTACGCGCTCGCGTTCGGCAGCCTGCTGCTCGTCGGCGGGAAGATCGGCGATCTCTTCGGGCGCAAGTGGACGTTCGTCGCCGGCCTGATCGGCTTCTCCGCCGCGTCGTTCCTGGGCGGCCTGGCGCCCTCGTTCGGAGTCCTCGTGGTCGCCCGCGCGCTGCAGGGCGCGTTCGGCGCGCTGCTGGCCCCGTCCGCGCTGTCGCTGCTCACCGTGACCTTCGCGGATTCCCCCGAGCGCCCGAAGGCGTTCGGCATCTTCGCCGCCGTCGCGACCGCCGGCGCGTCGGTCGGCCTGCTGCTCGGCGGCCTGCTCACCGACGTGCTCTCCTGGCGCTGGTGTCTCTACGTCAACCTGTTCATCGCCGTGCCGGCCGCGTTCTTCGCGCTGCGACTCATCGTCAACGACGCGCACCCGCAGCGGCCGCGCATCGACTACCTCGGCGCCGCGCTCGCGTGCGCGGGCCTGTTCGCGATCGTCTTCGGGTTCTCCGAGGCCGCGACGGAGGCCTGGCAGGCGCCGACCACGATCATCTCGCTCGCGGCGGGCGTCCTGCTGCTCGTCGCGTTCGTGCTGGTCGAGCGGCGGGTCGAGCAGCCGCTGCTGCCGCTGCACATCGTGTGGGACCGCGCCCGCGGCGGCGCATACGCCTCGATCGCCATCGCCGGCGCGAGCGTCTTCGCGGTCTTCCTCTTCCTCACGTTCTTCATGCAGCAGAACCTCGGCTACTCACCGCTGAAGACAGGGGTCGCGTTCCTGCCGCTGTCGGCGTTGATCTTCGTCGTTGCGCCGACGGTGCAGACCACGGTGCTGCCGCGGTTCGGCGTGCGCCCGATCATCATGACCGGGATGGCGCTGGGCGTCGTCGCGATGCTCGCGTTCTTCGCTCAGCTGACGCCGTCCTCGACCTACGTCGGCCATGTCCTGCCCGGTTTGATCATCATCGGCATCGGCATGCCCTGCATCTTCGCCCCGTCGTTCGCCACCGCGACCCTCGGTGTCGACCGCTATGAGGCCGGTGTCGCGTCGGCGATGGTCAACACCTGCCAGCAGGTGGGCGGGGCGGTCGGCACCGCAGTGCTCTCGACGATCTTCGCCACCGCCGCAGCCAGCTACGCATCCAGCCACGCGAAGAGCCCCGACGCGGCCGCGGCCGCCCAGGTTCACGGCTACACCACGGCGTTCTACGCGGCGACGATCCTGTTCGCGATCGGGTTCCTCGTCGCTGCCCTCGTGCTCCCTCGCCGAATCCAGACACAGGAGAAACCGGCCGGCGAACCGGCGGCCGAGGTCGCCTGATCGCGGTCCGTGCGCGGCGGTGCCAAGCGCGGGACGATGCGCTGGTACCGGGTGTCATCGGCGGGTTTGATCCCCGTCGCTCGCGCTCAGGACGCTCGCGCCGGCGCGCGTCCCCACGAGCCGCCAGGTTTCGACCTCGCCCTTCCCCTTCACCTCGACCAGCCCGAGCGGCTCGGTGACGAAGTCCTCGCGCACGAGCTGCCAGGTCGACCGCGTGATCTGGATCTCGTCCGGCGTCCCGTGCGACTCCATCCGGCTCGCCATGTTCACGGTGTCGCCCCAGAGGTCGTAGAGGAAGCGGCGACGCCCGATGACGCCCGCCACGACGGGCCCGGAGCTGATCCCGATGCGTAGGCGCATGTCGTGGTCGGTGTCGGGAAGGCACGTCTTCGCGCACTCGCGCATCTCCAGGGCGAGCTCGGCCAGCGCCTGTGCGTGATCCCACCGCGGGGTCGGGACGCCCGCCGCGACCATGTAGCAGTCGCCGATCGTCTTGATCTTCTCGACGTCGTAGCGGTCGACCAGCGCGTCGAAGCTCGTGAAGAGACGATCGAGGAGCCCGACGACCTCGCGCGCGTCGAGCTCTCCCGCCAGCGGAGTGAAGTCGACGACGTCCGCGAACAGGATGCTCGCCTCGTCGAAGTGGTCGGCGATCGAGTTGGGGTCGGACTGCAGCCGCTGCGCGACCTCGGCCGGGAGCACGTTGAGCAGGAGCGCCTCGACGCGTGCCTGCGCGACGTCGCGTCCTCTCGCGAAGGTCACCAGAAGCAGCATCGCCACGAACGAGACGACGAGGATGTTGAGCACGTCGAACGTCCGGACGAAGCCGTCCGGCAGGTCCGCGCCGTCGGGGCGGACGACCTCGGCGAGGCCGAGCGCGAGCAGGACGGTGGCGACGAAGGCCGCGAACCAGGGCCAGGCCCGTGCGGGACGATCCAGGGCGACTGCTCCGAGCGGTGCGAGCAGCGACCACAGGATCACCGCGCTGGACTCGCGAAGGCCGCCGAGCATGACCGTCCCCGCGGCGGGAGCCACGAGGATCAGCAGGAGCTGCGCTGTGCGCAGCGGTGCGAAGTTCCTCGTCCTCGCGAAGACGGCGAGGCTGATCGCCGAGCCGGCGACATAGGCCCATGGAGTGAGCGCGACGGGCTCCTCGCCGAAGCCCCAGTACAGACAGCCCCAGAGGAACCCCACCGGGAGGATGAGGAGCGCAACTCCGACCAGGAGACGCTTCCGGAAGCGCTCGTCGGCCGTGTCGCGCGGATCCGCGCCGATCGACAGGGCCCGTTGCGCCAGCGCCGCGGTCATGTCAGGCGAGCGTAGACGACGGTCATGACCGTGCTGTCCGGCGAGCTGTCGCGCGGGTGTCGCCGGCGGGTTGGCCCAGGTCGCTCGCGCGGGTACGCTGACCCGTGCGATGGCCAGCGCCGGCGGCAACGACGACGACCTGCGGGAGAGCGATCCCGAGCTCGCGGACCTCGTCAGCACGCTGCGCAGCTACGGCGTGCTGACGCGCGCGGAGCTGCTCGAGCGCTCCGGCGCACGCGGCTGGTCGGATCGCGGGTTCAACGCCGCGCTGCGGCGTGGCGTCGACGGCGGGACGATCAGGGAGCTCGGGGGCGGCCTGTTCGAGGCCGGCCCAGAGGTGCCGGACCTCGACGCCGGGCGGTTCGACCCTGCCTAGGCGGCGGAGCACGCAAATTTAACCCACCGATCAGCGCGTCTTGGTTACTCTGATCCCGGTCTGACTTCCCGCCGGGGGGCGGTTCGTTTTGGTCGGGATGAAGGTAGCGGGGCTGCTGTCTGTCGCAGCATGCCTTGCCGTGCTGGTCGCGGGTCCGACGAGGACCACAGCGCCGCGTCCGACGGTCGCTCACGTGGTCGTCGCGCCGGCGGCCGGCATCCTGTCCTCGCAGGACGTCAGTCAGGCGCGACGGATGCAAGGCGTGACCGCCGTGCTCCGGCACGAGCTGCGCGCCGCGGCCGCATGCGACCTCGGATCCGCCTCCTATGAGCCCTGCGTGCTGCCGGCGCTGCGCCACATGGTCATCGCGGGGCGGACCGCTGCGTTCGTCCTGCGTGCGGTGATCGACAGCACGACCGACGCCGAGTGCCGCGGCTACCTGCTCGAGCTCCAGGCGGCGGACGCCGCCGCGAGCGACGAGGCGCAATGGACGATGCAGCAGCTCTACGACCGCTCGGTCCAGGACCGCCGTCATCGCGCGGCCAGACAGCTGCGCGGGGCCGCCGCGATGCTCACGCAAGCCACCGCGCCCCGCCACAGCGATGCCTGCTCACCCGTGCGCGACGTGCTCCCG
>Ga0081540_1000898_pt1 | contig 26892 bp, 26 predicted proteins | sample TabmetS2T1R1_FD_71024 | JGI IMG/M metagenome (GOLD analysis project Ga0081540, IMG submission 71024) | Tabebuia heterophylla rhizosphere microbial communities from the University of Puerto Rico - S2T1R1 | ecosystem: Host-associated > Plants > Roots > Rhizosphere ...
CCCGGCCCCGGCCTTCCATGCCTCCACCGCCCGGGCGACCGACAGGGTCGCGCGGTGGATGAGACTCTTCACCGCCGCCTCGCTCGCCGAGAGCACCTCGGCGATGTCGCGGTACGACATCCCCTCGAACCGGCAGAGCGCGAAGGCGGTCCGCTCGCGCTCGCTCAGCCGCCCCAGCGCCGCAGCCACCGTCTCCTCCAGCTCACGTCCCTCGACCGCCCGGTCCGGGGCCTGCGCCTCGGGGGCCGGCATCTCCACGGGGTGGCCCTCCTCGCCGTGATCGGGGACGTGCGTCACCCGGTACTCGCCCCGCCGGACCTCGTTGAGGCAGTGGTTCGCCGCCACCCGGAAGAGGAACGTCTTGAAGCGGGCGGTCGCCCGGTATCGGCCTGCGTGTCGGTACAGCTTCACGAAGATGTCCTGCGTCAGCTCCTCTGCCTTCCCTGCGTCCTGGACGAAGCGATGGGCGAAGCGGGCCACCGACCGGTGGTGCCGGTCGTAGAGCGCGGCGAAGGCGGCGGTGTCTCCCGCCGCCACCCGCACCATCAGGGCCGCGTCCTCGTCCGTTCGTTCGTCCACGGGCACTGGATGTGAACACGAGGGTCCCCCGCACGGTTGCGGGGGCGCCAGTCGCGTGGCCCGGCGGGGGAGCCCCTGGTAAGGAGACATCCCAGGTCACCCGTGGAACGACAGCAGGCACACATCGCCCCCCCTCCGGTCGAGGGTGTCGAAGACGTGGTGGCGCAGGACCCCCTCGAGCACGCCCTGGCCCTGGCCCGGGCCCCCGGCGCAGACGAGCGGGTTCGCCGCACGTTCGTGGATGGGCTCGCCCACCTCGACCTCGGCAGCCCCCGCGCGACCGCCGACCAGCTCCAGGCGCTGCTCTCCTCGGGTGAGCTCGCCACGATGCGGGCCTCCGACGGCAGCTCGGCCCGCGCCGTCGCCGTCGAGCGCCTGCTCGCCCTCGGCTATCCCTACGCCCTCGAGGTGTCGCCGGAGGACCTCGCGCACTGGAGGGACGAGCGTCCGTCGGAGGCCACCGACGGGCGCGGGTTGTCCGTGCTGGTGATGGGCGTGGCCGTGTGCCTGTCGCTCTGGGGAGTGTCCGATCCGCCCTGGGGGATTGGCCTCGTCACCGTCCTGGCCCTCGGGGCGGTGACGGTGGCCGGCGCGATCCGGCCGGGCCTCCGTCGGTGGGCGCGGAAGGCAGTGTTCGCCCTGAGCATCGTCGCCTGCGCGCTGAGCTTCCGGTTCGGGGTGGCGACCTTGCTCCCGGGGGTGGCGGGACTCGTCACCACCTATCTCATCGGTCAGAAGCGTGTCAGGGGAGTCGACTAGGAGATCGCTCTAGGGGATACTGAAACAGCGTTCAGTCCCATCCAGAGCGAGGGCAAGCACCCCATGGCGGTGAATCCGGAGAAGGAAAAGGCGATCGAGCTGGCGATGGGCGCGGTGGAGCGCCAGTTCGGCAAGGGCTCCATCATGCGGCTCGGCAAGGACGAGCCGCTCATCCGCGACATCCAGGTCATCTCCACCGGTTCCATCTCGCTGGACATCGCGCTCGGGGTGGGCGGCGTGCCCCGGGGCCGCATCGTCGAGATCTACGGGCCGGAGTCCTCCGGCAAGACCACCCTCTCGCTCCACGTGGTGGCCGAGGCACAGAAGAAGGGCGGCATCTGCGGCTACATCGACGCCGAGCACGCCCTGGACGTGGGGTATGCCCGCAAGCTCGGGGTCCGCACCGACGACCTGCTCCTCTCCCAGCCGGACACCGGCGAGCAGGGGCTGGAGATCGCCGAGATGCTGGTGCGCTCCGGCGCCATCGACGTGCTGGTGATCGACTCGGTGGCCGCCCTGGTCCCCAAGGCCGAGCTCGAGGGCGAGATGGGCGATGCCCACATGGGCGTCCAGGCCCGGCTGATGAGCCAGGCGCTCCGGAAGCTGACCGGCACCATCGCCAAGAGCCAGACCTGCGTCGTCTTCATCAACCAGATCCGGATGAAGATCGGCGTGATGTTCGGAAACCCCGAGACGACCACCGGTGGCAACGCGCTGAAGTTCTACGCCAGCCAGCGACTCGACATCCGCCGCATCGGGGCCATCAAGAACGGTGAGCAGGTGGTGGGCAGCCGGACCCGGGTCAAGGTGGTGAAGAACAAGGTCGCGCCTCCCTTCAAGGAGGTCGAGTTCGACATCATGTACGGCACCGGCATCTCCCGGGAGGGAGACCTCCTCGACATGGCCTCGGCCGAGAACATCATCGAGAAGAGCGGCGCCTGGTACGCCTACGCCGGCGAGCGCATCGGCCAGGGCCGAGAGAACGCCAAGGATTACCTGCGCGACCACCCGGAGGTGTGCGCGGTGGTCGAGCGGAAACTTCTGGAAAAAGTGGGCGTGCTCAAGCCCGCGGTCCAGGCGGTCCCGGATGAGGCGGACGAGAAGCGCGCCCGGGTCAAAGCGGTGAAGTGACCGCGTGGCAGCGCCTGACCGGTTGCGCCAACCGTCGGGCCTGCACTCCGTGCGCTTGAACTGTTCACCCGCCGGAGGTTAGGTCAGCACCGCGGCGCTCGATTGGATCGGAAGCGCCGGGCCGCGGCGAGGGGCGGGCGCAGGAGTCATGGGTTTCGGTCAGTCTGGTTGGTTCACGGCTCTCATCGAATCGGAGCTGGCACAGCACCAGCCTCTGGTCGACGCGCGTGCGCCCGGACTGAGCCCCCGTGCCCGTGCCCGCGCGCACGTCCGGACCGTGCTCCAGGACAGCGGTCTGCTCTACGGCACGCCGGAGCACGTCGAGCACCCGGCAGGGATGACCCGGGACGAGCAGCTGTCGCTGGCCGTCCTCCGGACACTGGTCAGGCTGGGGCTGGACCTGGCGGACATCTCCGGGCTCGGGCCCGAGCGGCGCGTGGAGCGGCTGACCATCCTCTTCGCGGTCTGGAGCGGGCACCTCCGCCTCGCGGAGACGCTACAGCTCGCGCTCCGCAAGACCGGCATCCTGCCGCGACGGAGCGTCTCCCGGCTGGAGACGCTGCTCGAGGACCGGGCGATGTCGCTCGGGTCGGACCCGCTCTACGGGCTCCTGCTCCACAACGGCGCGGCGTACGTGGATGCGCAGCTCTTTGCCCACCTGGCACTGGCGGCCTGGCTTCACACCCGGCTCGGCATCCCGCAGGCGAGGCGGCGGCTGGCGGTCGCCTCGCGCCAGAAGGCGTTGCTGGTCGAGGTGCTGACCGCCCTGGCCTGCGCGGAGCGGCCGCCCACGCCCGCCGCCCGCAAGGCCATTCTCCGCCAGGTGGACTCGCTGGCTCTGCCCAAGCCCGTCGGCCCCCTGCTCCGGGAACGGGTGAAGGAGGTCTTCCGCGAGCGGCCCGACCTGGACATGCTGGTCCGCCCGGTCCGGAGCCTCCCGCTGCGGCGGTTCATCCTCCAGCAGACCCTCCTCGCCTCGCTGGTGGAGGGGCGGCGATCCCCGGGCGAGCTGGCCTTCCTCCGCGCGCTGGCCCGGGCGCTGCGCATCTCGCCCGAGGGACTCCTCGAGATCGAGGGCGAGGTGGCCGAGTTCTATGCCCAGAACCGATCGGTCCTGGACGTGTTCGCGGTGAGCGACAACGCCGCGTCTCTGAGCGACGAGTGGGTGAGCGGCATGCTCCGCTCGCTCGACGAGAACGTGAAGGCGCTGGTGCTCGAGGCCCGAATGATGGGCGAGCTCTCGGTGTTCCTCGGCAAGCTGGCCATCGGGCAGACACTGACCCCCGACGAGCGGCGGCGGATGCGGCTGGAGCTCATCGACCTCGCCAAGACCATCCCGGCGCTGGCCATCTTCGCCGCTCCGGGCGGGCTGCTGCTCCTCGCCGCGCTGGCCAAGGTGCTCCCCTTCAGCATCCTTCCCAGCGCGTTCCAGGGGACTCGCCGGCCGGCGCTTCCCGCCGAGGTGCGCGCGGCGGACGCCGCGGTCAGGCTTGCTCGGCCCGGCGACGTACCTCCGTGATCAGCCGCCGGAGCTGCTCGCTGGTGGCCGCGTAGTCCTGCCGCCCGCGGTCAGCGGAGACCTGCTGCTCGAGCTTGGGGAGCATCGGGACCAGCTGGCGGGCCGCGCCGGGGTCGCCTTGCACCAGCCACATCAGGGCCTGGAGCACCGCCGCGCGGGTCTCGGGCTCCTTGTCTGCCAGATGCTCGCTGAGCGGCTTCACCGCCGTGGACTTGCCCGCCCGCCCCAGCTCCAGCGCCGCCCGCTGCCGGACCGGTCCCTCGGCGTCGCCGAGCTTGCTCGACCAGCACTCCATCGACGACTTGCATTGCGCGGCTGCTTTCAGAGGAGCCTGGAACACCTTCACCGTCTTGAGCCGGTTCGCCGCGACCTCGTCCACCGGGAGGTTGCAGCCGTAGCGCTTGCAGTCGGCCGCGGTGGCCTTCGGCTCGTCGGCGGCCACCCGGTCCATCGTGGGTTGGTCGCGCTCGTCGCCGAGCATCCCCAGCGCGCCGATGGCGTACTGCCGCGCCTCCCACGGGCCGTGTGATGCGGACCGCTGCAGCGCAGGCACCGAGTCGTGGCCACCGATCAGCACCAGCGCCCGGGCGTACTCGGCGCGGGCGAGCGGCTCGGACTCGTCGAGCATCCCCTCCAGCGCGCGGCGACCCTCGGCCGAGCGCATCTTGCCCAGGGTGCTCGCCGCGGCCATGCGGGCGTACAGCGTCTGCTCCGGGGCGGTGGTCTTGAAGGAGAGCTGCTTCACCAGCGCGGGCTCGGCCGCCGGAGATCGGAAGTCTCCCAGCGACTCGGCGGCGCGGACCAGGACCACCGCCTCCACCACGTCGTTCGCCCGGGCCCAGGAGGAGAGCTCGCGGTCCTTTCCTTCCAGCACCGCGGTCAACGCCACGGCGGCGGGCTTGCCCACCTGGAACAGCGAGTAGCTCGCCTCGTTCGCGAACACCGCATTTCCGCGTTGCTTGAACAACGCCTTGAGCAGGGCAGGAACGGCGCGCGGGTCGCCGATCTCCCCCAGGGCGACGATGGACCGGCGGTTCACCGCCGGTGGGCTCTTGTCGTCGAGCGCCAGCTCCACCAGGGTGGGCACCGCGGCCTGGGCCCGGAGCTCGCCGAGGGCGGCGATCGCATCCTGCCGGACGTAGTCGTCCCTGCTGCGGAGGAGCGCGATGAGCGCGGTGGCGCCGCGCGGATCCTTGATGTCGCCGAGGGCCTGGGCGATCGCGGCGTTCATTCGCGAGGTCGCGCCGTCGGCGGTGTTGACGTCGAGGGCGGCGGAGAGCGGCTCGACGCTCGAGGGGTCCTTCAGCTCACCCAGGGCGCGAGCGATGACCGCGCGGGTCTCGGGGCTCTTCTCCGAGGCCAGGCGGGCGTTGAGCATCGGAGCGAAGCGCTTGTCCAGGCGCTTGCTCGAGCGGAGCGTCTCCAGCACCCGTACCTTCTCGCTCGGCCGCTGCGCGGCATCGAGCTGAGCCTCCCAGTACTCGGGGCTGCTCGGATCCTTGCTGCAACCGGCGGCGAGGAGGCCCAACGAAAGCGCCAGTGCGACCGCAGTTGCGGTGCGTCCCATCCGACCCCTCCGGGGGTGACTGTGCTTGGTCGAAAACCGGAGAGTTTTACGCCAATCGCCTGACTGCTTCCAATCCAGCGCGAGGGCGCGAGGCGACGTGGCCCGGCGCGACCCCGGGGTAGAGTGTCCCCCTCTCTCGTGAGCCCCGAGGCCTACACCCGACGCCAGGTCCTGGTCGACCGCCGCTTCCAGCTGAAGTACGCCGTGGGCCTCGCGATCGGAGGGGCGTCGCTCTGCGCAGCCTTCGGTGGCGCGGTGTGGCTGGCGCTCCACCAGGCCCGCGAGACGCTTGGCCCCGAGTCGCAGGCCACGCTCCAGGGCACGGAGACGACGGTGCTGGTGCTCAGCGCCTTCATGGCGCTGGTGATGGCCCTGGTGCTCTCGCTCGTGGGCCTCCTCGTCTCCCATCGGGTCGCGGGGCCGATGCGGGTGCTGCGCGGCCAGCTCCGGCAGCTCGCCGAGGGGCGCTTCCCACACTGGAGACCGCTGCGGAGCCATGACGAGCTGCGCGACGTCTTCGCCGAGTTCCACGCCACGGTGGATGCTCTCCGGCGGCGAGAGCACGAGGAGCTCGCCGCGGTGGAGTCCGTCCTGGCCACCGGGAGCGGCGGTGATTCGCGAGCGACCCTGACCTCGCTGGCAGCGTCGAAGCGCGCGCGCCTGGACGGGCTGGACGATGGCTGAGGGTGGCGCCGACCCGGCACGTATCGCCTTCTTCGGAACGCCTCCCTTCGCCGTCCCTTCGCTGCGGGCCTGCCAGGCGGTGGGAATGGTGGTGGCGGTGGTGACCCAGCCCGACCGGCCGCGGGGGCGCGGCCAGCACGTGACGCCCTCGGCGGTGAAGGCCGAGGCCGAGCGGGCGGGGCTCCCTGTCCTCCAGCCGCCGAAGCTGAAGGGCACCGACTTCGGCGATCGGCTCCGCGCTCTGCGGCTCGACGTGGCGGTGGTGGCCGCCTACGGGCGCATCCTCCCCGTCGACGTGCTCGCCGCTCCGCGGCTCGGCTGCGTGAACGTCCACGCCTCGCTGCTTCCGCGCTGGCGCGGGGCCGCGCCGATCCAGTGGGCGCTGGCCTCCGGCGACGCCGAGACCGGGGTCTGCCTGATGCAGATGGAGGCGGGCCTGGACACCGGGCCGGTGCTCGCGCTGCGCCGGACGCTCATCCTTCCGGGCGACACCGCGGAGACGCTCCAGCAGCGGCTCTCCGAGATGGGCGGCGCGCTGGTCCACGAGGAGCTGCCCCGCTTCCTCGCCGGCGCGCTGACGCCGCGTCCGCAGCCGGCGGAGGGGGTCACCATCGCCCGCCTCGTGGAGAAGGAAGACGGGCGCCTCGACTGGACCCGGCCCGCGGTCGAGCTCGAGCGGCGGGTACGGGCCTTCGTCCCCTGGCCCGGCGCCTGGACCCAGCTCGGTCCTCAGCTCCTCAAGATCTGGCGGGCGGAGGTGGTGACCGGCTCGGGCGCCCCCGGCACCGTGCTCGCCGCCCACGGAACCCTGGACGTGGCCAGCGGCGAGGGGGCGCTGCGCCTGCTCGAGGTGCAGCCGGAGGGCAAGCGGCGGATGACCGCCGCCGAGTTCCTGAGCGGACATCGCCTGAAGGAGGGCGACCGTCCATTCGCAGGAGGCGTGCCATGAACCTGCTCGTGCTCCACGGACCGACGCTCCAGTTCCTCGGCCAGCGCCAGGGAGATCCTCCGGGGCTCACCCTGGCCGAGGTGGACCGGCGCCTGGCGGAGAAGGCGCGGGCTCTGGGGCACGTGCTGCGCACCGTGCAGAGCAATCACGAGGGCGCGCTGGTGGATGCGCTCTGGGAGCAACGGACCTGGGCGGAGGGCGTGGTGCTCAACCCCGGTCCGCTGGCGCTGGGCTCGCACGTGCTCCGGGCGGCGGTGTCCGCCTCCCGGATGCCGGTGGTCGAGGTCCTGCTCGCCCCAACCAAGGGACGGGCCGCGGCCCAGAAGCGCTCGCTCCTGCGCGAGGTGTGCGCGGCGCATGTCGCCGGCACCGGCGCCGAGGCATATCTCGAGGCGCTGGAGCGCCTGTCCCGCGCCGCGGGCCGCGCGGCTGCCGCGAAGACGACCAAGACGCTCGGGCGGGCCTCCGACCCCGTGCGCGCACCGACCCGGGCCGCCGCGCGCGCCGTTCCCCCTCCCGCGGCCACCGCATCCGGCCGGTCCTCGCCGGCCACGCCACCTGCTGCCGCGGCGACGGGCCGCGCAAAGACGCTCGGACCGGCACGCCCGGAGGGAGCCGCGGGTCGGAACGGAGAACCGGCCCCCGGCACGCCGGCGCGGGGCGCGGCACGGGCCTCTCCGGCGAGCGGAGCTTCGGGCGGAGCGAAGACGCTGGGTCGCGCGGGGCCGCAGGCGGCGCCTGGAACACGGCGTCCGGGCGCGGGGCTCACTCGCGCCGAGGTGCGCTCGCGCATCGCCGATCGTCTCGCGGGGCGCCTCACCCCGGCGGGCCTCGCCACCTGGGCTCGCGGCGAATGGGTGGCGCTGCAGCGGGGCGCCGCCGTCGAGGCCGGCCAGCGCGACCAGCTGGAGGAGGTTCTCCAGGCGCTCTTCCTCGCCGTGCAGGCCAAGGGAGCGCTGAGCGACCACCAGCTGGTCGAGTGGATGGCGGCGCTGGAATGAACGCCCGCGCGGTGGCCATCGACGTGCTGGCCCGCGTCGAGGCCACCGATGCATACCTGAACCTGGTGCTCGACCAGCGGCTCGCCGAGGTGCCGCTCCGCGACCCCCGCGACGCGGGACTGGTGACCGAGCTCACCTACGGGGCGACACGGCGCCGCCTGTCGCTGGACCGGGTCATCTCCGGCTTCTCCGACCGGAGGCTGGCCGCGCTCGAGGACCGGGTCCTGGCCGCGCTCCGCGTGGGCAGCTACCAGATCTTCTTCTCCCGCGTTCCTCGCCGCGCGGCGGTCTCGGAGACGGTGGAGGGGCTGAAGCAGCTCGGCCTGTCGCGGGCCTCCGGCTTCGTGAACGCCGTGCTCCGGAAGGTGGCGGCGGTGGAGTCGATCCCGCTTCCACCGGGGTCCGATCCGGTCGAGTACCTCTCGATTCGTGAGAGCCACCCGAGCTGGCTCGTGGAGCGCTGGCTCCGCCGGTACGGTCGCGACGTCGCCGAGGCGATGATGGTGGCCAACAACGAGTCGCCGCCGGTGACCGTGCGGACCAACACCCGCGCCGGTTCGCCCGAGGCGCTGGGAGCGCTGTTCGCCGAGGCGGGACTCGAGGCCATCCCCACCGCGCGCTCCCTGGTGGGGTTTCGCCTGCCCTCGCCCGGCCCGGTGGAGGACGTGGTGGGGTTCGCCGAGGGCCGCTTCCAGGTGCAGGACGAGGCGGCGCAGCTGGTGGGTCTCTACGCCGATTTCCCGGAGGAGGCGCGAGTGCTGGACGCCTGCGCCGCGCCGGGAGGCAAGGCCTGTCACCAGGCCGAGACGCACCCGGTGCTCGCCGTCGACCTCTACCCGGCGAAGCTGGAGAAGATCCGCTCCGAGGCACGCCGGCTCCGGCTCGACGACCGCATCGAGGTCCTGGCCCACGATGCGACCGAGCCGTTCCCCGGCTCCATCGGTCAGGTCGACGCGGTTCTCCTCGACGCGCCGTGCACCGGTCTGGGGACGCTGCGGCGGCATCCGGAGCTGCGCTGGCGGCGCGAGGAGCCGGACCTGGCACGCCTGGCCACCTTGCAGCGGCGCATCCTCGAGCGATGCCAGGCGGTGGTGCCTCCGGGAGGACTCCTGGTCTACGCGGTGTGCAGCACCGAGCCCGAGGAGGGACAGGACCAGGTGGAGATCTTCCTGCGGAGCCACCCGGACTTCACGCTCGAGCCGCCTGCGGTCGCCGAGCGGCTCGGCTGGCCTCTCGTCCAGGGAGCGCTGCGGACGCTTCCCGGGGTCGAGGGAATGGACGGGTTCTACGCGGCCCGGCTCCGTCGCCTGTCGTGAGAGCGAATGATTTTTCGTGCCCTCCCGACGTCTGGAGCCGGCACAATGCCCGCCTCTTCCAGGAGACACTCATGACCCGAGCGCTCGCCGTCGCGCTGTTCCTCGTCGCCGTTCCCGCGCTCGCCTACGAGGGCGTCATCGAGACGAAGATGACCGCGTCAGGGAGCGCCGGCGGTCAGACGATGACCACCAGCGGCAGCGGGAAGATCTACCTCAAGGGGCTCAACACCCGGATGGAGCAGGAGATGAAGCTCCCCGGAGTCACCGACCCCGTGAAGCAGGTCGTGATCCACCGCGGCGACGAGCCGAACAACACGTACCTCGTTCACGACGCCAACCGGACCTACCAGAAGATCACCAACGAGAAGGGCGACGACTCCTCCTCCGAGGGAGCGAAGTGGACGGTGAAGAAGCTGGGCAAGGAGACCGTCGCCGGTCGCAGCACCGAGCACGTGGAGGTCTCCCGGGACGGGAAGGAGAGGATGGAGCTGTGGGTGGACACCAAGCTGGTCTCGGCCGGTGATCTGGAGAAGGCCTTCGCGAGCGCCGACCAGCGCGGCGGTGGCTGGTGGAAGGCGCTGAAGGACGCGGGAGTCCCCGGCATCCCGCTGAAGGTCGTCGCCAAGACCGATCAGGGAGGACCCGGCGGAATGACCTGGGAGGCCACCTCGGTGAAGGCCCAGTCCGTTCCCGACTCGTTGTTCAAGGTGCCTGCGGGCTACACCGAGTCGAAGGGCGGCATGGGCGGGTCGATGACCCCCCAGCAACAGCAGCAGATGCGCGACCAGATGCTGCAGCGGCTCTCACCGGAGCAGCGCAAGCAGGTCGAGGAGATGATGAAGCAGCAGGGAGGCGGGAAGTAACGGCTCCCGCCGCGGGGACCGGCGGGTCACTCCTCGGCGCTGGCCGCGTCCTTGAAGGCGTCCAGAACCGCCTGCGAGGCGCGGTCGAGGTACTTGCCCTTCCGCACCAGCAGGCCGATGGGCCGGGTGAAGTTCCCCTCGGCGAATGGCCGCGCGACCAGCGTTCCCTGGGCCAGCTCGTGCGCCACGGTGGCCGTGGGGAGGATGGAGACGCCCACGCCCATCTCCACGGCGCGCTTGATGGTCTCCACGTTGTCCATCTCCATCACCGGCTCCAGCTCCACGCCCTTCTCTCGAAAGATCCGGTCGAGGGCTTTCCGGGTCGGCGCCTCGCGGTCGAAGGCGATGAACGGGGTGTCGGCCAGCGTGGTGAGCGAGACCTTGGACTTGCTCGCCAGCGGGTGACCGGGCGCGCAGACCACTGCCAGCCGGTCGTCCCGGAAGGGAATGATGTCCACGCCGGCGCGTGGCTGGGGGTAGGCGACGACGCCGATCTCCGCCGCGCCGAGGATCACGTCGTCGTAGACCTGATCGCTGCGGCGATAGATGAGCCGCATGTTCACCTTGGGGTGGGTCTTCAGCAGGCGCTTCTGGATGTTCTGCAGCTCGTGCAGCCCGACCGAGTAGATGGTGGAGACGGTGCAGGTGCCCACCACCTCCGCCGCCTGCTCGCGAATCTCCTGCTCGACCTCGCCGAAGCGGGCCAGGATCTCCTTGCAGCCCCGAAAAAGCCGCTCACCCGCGGGGGTGGGCGTGACCTGCCGCGCGCTCCGACTCAGGAGCTTCTGCTCGTAGCGGGTCTCGAGCGCGCGGATCTGCTGGCTGACCGCGGACTGGGTGACGTGATTGAGCTGTGCGGCGCGCGAGAAGGAGCCGGTCTCGACGACGTCGCAGAACATTTTCAGCGACTCGAGTTGCATGAGGCACCCTCATTCGGAGGACGGCCGGTATTAGCGCCCGTGGATTGCTCGTGCAACCTTTCCTAAGAGCCGCTCAGCTGGACTCACCGGCGTCGACCGGGAGTGCGGCTCCGGTGAGCCCTCCTGCTGCCTGCGATGAGAGATAGAGGACGAGCTCCGCGACCTCCTCCGGCCGGACCGGCCGTCCCATGGGGTTGCTGGCCAGGACGGCCTCCCGGGCCTGCTCCGGACTGCGGCCGGTCTTGTGGACCACCGCGTCCAGCGCCCGGGTGAACATGTCGGTCTCGGTCCAGCCGGGGCAGACCGCGTTCACGGTCACGTTCCGCTTCGCCCACTCCACCGCGAGCGCACGGGTGAGTCCGAGGAGCGCGTGCTTGCTCGCGCAGTACGCCGACGTGTAGCGGATGCCCTTCAGCGAGGCGATGGATCCGATGTTGATGACCCGGCCGCCGCCCGCCTCCGCCATGCGGGGGATGAGCGCCCGGCAGAGCACGTACGGCGCGACGGCGTTGACCTGCATCACCGTCTTGAGCTCTTCGGTCCCGGTCTTCTGGAGTGGCGCCGAGAGGGAGATGCCGGCGTTGTTCACCAGCACCGCCGGGACGGGCTCGCAGCCGGCGAGCGCCTCCCCCGCCGCCTCGAGCTGGGCAGGGTTGGACAGGTCGCAGGCCATCGGACGCACACGGGCTGCGAGGTCTCCCGCCTCCTGACGCAGGCCGTCCAGGCTGTCGGCCGTCCGGGCCACCGCGATGATCCGCCACCCCGCGCGGAGGAAGGCGAGGGCGATGGCCTTGCCGATGCCGCGATTCGCTCCGGTCACCACCGCGCCGCGTTCAGGGAAGTCGCTCATCGTGCGCAGCACCCTATCCGGAGCGGCACCCCGCCCGGGAGCGTGGCAGAGTCCGCCCGAGCCATGCAGGGTCAGGCACGGAGGCGGTTCCACCGACGCAAGCACCGTGCGCCGCAGGCGGCCGGGAAGGAAGTGGCGGGATGAGGACGCTGGCTCTTCTGACGTCCGGCGGTGACAGCCCGGGGATGAACGCCGCGATCCGCGCCGCGGCGAAGACCTGTTCGGCGCGCGGCGTGCGGCTGCTCGGGGTGCGCGAGGGCTTCGAGGGGTTGATCGACGGGTCGTTGGTGCAGGTGGTGCCGGGGCCCTCCCCGCTCCTCGGAGAGACGGGGCTCGAGGTCCTGGGGAGCCAGGGCGGCTCGGTGCTCGGCTCGGCCCGGAGCGCGCGGTTCCGCGAGCCGGCGGGGCGTGCTCGCGCGGCCGAGGCGCTCCGATCCGCCGGCGTCGACGCTCTGGTGGTCGTCGGAGGCAACGGCTCGATGATCGGCGCGCATGTCCTGGCCCGCGAGCACGGCGTCCGGGTGATCGGCATTCCAGCGTCGATCGACAACGACATCGGGTGCACCGCGATGGCCATCGGGACCGACACCGCCCTCAACACCATCGTTCAGGCGTGCGATCGCGTCGACGACACCGCGCGCGCCCATCGCCGGGCCTTCGTGGTGGAGGTGATGGGGCGAGCCTCCGGCTACCTGGCGATGGCCTCGGCGGTCGCGGTCGGGGCCGACGCGGTGCTCTTCCGGGAGCAGAACCGTGACCAGGACGCGATGGTGCAGGCGGTGGCCGAGGTCATCGAGCGAGGCTTCGCCCGGGGAAAGCGCCGCGTGCTCGTCATCAAGGCCGAGGGGGTGGAGATCCCCTGCACCCGCCTCGTGCGGCTGGTGGAGGAGCGTCTGTCGGGACTCGAGGTGCGGGCAGTGGTGCTGGGGCACGTCGTCCGCGGCGGTAACCCCAGCTGCCTCGACCGGCTGATCTCGGCGCGCCTGACCTTCAGCGCGGAGGTGGCGCTGCTCGAGGGCGCGACCGATGAGATGGTGGGCTGGAACCCGCCGGTCGCCGGAGGGATCCCCACGTCGGACGCCTCGGTGAAGCGTTTCCCGCTGGAGCGGGTCATCCAGGAGACCGCGACGCTGCACGACGGGACGAGCCCGGTGATCGCCCGGCGTCTTCAGCTGATGGAGCAGGTCGAGGGCGTGCTGCCGCTGTAGCGAGAGGAGACACGACTTGGAGCGGAGCGGGGTGGAGGCACTGTACCGTCTGGACGATGTGCTCTCGGCGGAGGAGCGCGCGATCCGGGACGCGGTCGCGCGCGTGGTCGACACCGAGGTGCTCCCGGTCATCGGCCGTCACTTCCGCGAGGCTTCGTTTCCGGCACAGCTCGTCCCGCGGCTCGGCGAGCTCGGCGTCCTGGGAGCGAACCTCTCCGGGTTCGGCTGTGCCGGGGTGAGCAACGTCGCGTACGGCCTCGGATTACAAGAATTGGAGCGTGGCGACTCGGGTCTGCGGAGCTTCGCCTCGGTGCAGGGGTCGCTGGTGATGTACCCCATTCACGCCTGGGGCTCGGAGGAGCAGAAGCAGCGCTTCCTCCCGGCGATGGCCCGTGGCACGTCCATCGGCTGCTTCGGGTTGACCGAGCCGGAGGCCGGGTCGGACCCGGGCAGCATGAGGACGCGCGCGGTGCGGGACGGCAAGGGATGGGTCCTGGATGGGAGCAAGGCCTGGATCACCAACGGCACGGTCGCGGACGTTGCCGTGGTGTGGGCCACGACGGACGACGGCGGGCCCGACTCGATCCGCGGGTTCCTGGTGGAGAAGGGGATGCCGGGCTTCGTGGCCAAGGAGATTGCCGGGAAGCTGTCCCTGCGCGCGTCGTGGACCGCCGAGTTGTCGTTCACCGAGGTGCGCGTCCCCGAGAGCAACGTGCTCCCCGGAGTGCAGGGCCTCCGGGGTCCGCTGAGCTGTCTCAACAATGCCCGGGCCGGCATCGCCTTCGCGGTGACCGGCGCGGCGATCGCCTGCTTCGACGCTGCGCGGGTGTATGCGCAGCAGCGCCGGCAGTTCGATCGGCCCATCGGCTCGTTCCAGCTCACGCAGGAGAAGCTGGCGGACATGCTGGAGCGCATCGTCCAGGCGCAGCTGCTCGGGCTGCGGTTGCTGCGGCTCAAGGACGAGGGGAAGGCGAACCCGGTGCTCGTCTCGCTCGCCAAGCGCGCCAACGTGCGTGCGGCGCTGGAGGTGGCGCGCTCGGCGCGGACCATCCTCGGAGCGAACGGCATCACCGACGACTTCCCGCCGCTGCGGCACGCCCTGAACCTCGAGTCGGTCTTGACCTACGAGGGCACGCACGAGGTCCACACGCTGGTGCTGGGGAAGGCAATCACCGGCATCGACGCGTTCGCCTGAAGCTCCTGGGTCTCGCGCTGCGGTGATCTGATCGCGAGGAGCCGCACTGTGCTGTCGCACAGCCCCCCCTCTGCGCGAGCGTCGCGGCGTGCGCGCCCTCTCCCCGATTGCCATTCTCGTCGTCAGCGTCCTCGGTTGTGCCCACCCAGGAGGAGCCCCCATGCCCACCTCGACGTTCTCCAATCCAACCGGCCTCTCCACGCCCCGCGGCTACAGCCACGTGGTCGACGTTCCTGCCGGGCGGACCCTGTACATCTCCGGGCAGGTGGCGTTCGACGCCGAGGGGAAGGTCGTCGGTAAGGGTGATGTCCGCGCCCAGACCGAGCAGGTGTTCCGCAATCTGAAGACCGCGGTCGAGAGCGCCGGCGCCACGATGGCGGACGTGGTGAAGATCAACTGGTACGTCCGGGATGTGTCGCAGGTGGCCGTCTACCGCGAGGTGCGGGAACAGTTCTTCGGCACCGGACCGCGTCCCGCCAGCACGCTGGTCGAGGTGAAGGGCCTCGTCAGCGACGACCTGCTGATCGAGGTCGAGGCCATCGCAGCTCCGCGGCGCTGACCCGCGGGCGTGTCAGCACGACGGCGCGGCGCCGTGAATGGACGGCTTCGCTCGAAGGCGCGCACGGCGTTGGATCAAGCCGCGTCGTGGAAGATGATCCCCAGCGTGTGCCGGCGGCCGGATCGCACCTCGCTCACCCCGTGGCGCATCCGTACCCGGTAGACGCCCCGGGTCCCCTGTGCCGGTCGCTCGTTGACCGCGAAGGCCACGGCGTCGCCTTGCTGCAGCGGGACCACGTCGACGCGCGACTGCATCCGGGGACGCTGCTGGGTGAGCACGAACTCGCCACCGGTGAAATCGACCTCGGGCTTGCTCAGGAGCACCGCGACCTGGAACGGAAACGAGAGCGAGCCGTACAGGTCCTGGTGGAGGCAGTTGAAGTCGCCGGGCCCGTAGCGAAGGAGCAGCGGGGTCGGGCGGGTCTGCCCGGCGGCATGGCATCGCTGGAGATAGGCCTCCAGCCGTTCCGGGAAGCGGTCCGGCTTTCGGAGGGCCTCCGCCCACCTGTTCGCCGCCGGGACCAGCTGCGGGTAGAGGGACCGCCGTAGCTCGAGCACACGCTCCGGCAAGGGATTCGCAAAATACTGGTACTCGCCGCGGCCGTACCCGTGCTTCGCCATCACGACCTTCGAGCGGAAGCGCTCAGGCTGGTCGTAGAGCCCGGTGATCGCCGCGCACTCACCCCCCGAGAGGAGCCCGCGCATCACCCCGTGGCCCCTGACCTCCAGCGCCGTTGTCCAGTCGTTCTCCGCCATGCGTACCGACCTGTCACCGCCGTCGCCCGGAGGGCACGTCGGATCCTGCGCTCGATGTCGGAAGGGGTGAAGCCGCCGCCCGGGGTGGCGAGGGGGGTCACGCCGAGAGAGGCAATATCAAGAACCTGGACCGCCGGTGCGAATCATGGTGGCGCAAGTGGCTGACCGGTCGTCGGCTCGGTCCGCTCGGAGTTCCGGTTGTTGCTATTGCCTCTGAGCGCCCGACACGGTCGGCCGTTCGCGCGTGGCTTCACGCGCACGAACGCTTCGGCGAGCGCGCCAGGTCAGCCCGCTCACGAAGGAGCGCTGCCCGGCTCGGCGCCTGCTTCCGACTGCGCCTCGCCCGAGCCCGATTCTCCGGCCCCCGCCCCAGCCGCGTCGGCGGCCTCCTCGGCACGTTGCTCCTCGCTCTCCGGCGCGTCGGCCGCGGCCCGTTCCTCCGGCGTCTCCGCCGCCTCGGCCGCTGCGCGCGCCTTGACCTCCTCGTCGGTCAGGAAGCCCACCGGTGAGCCCGGCGCGTTGAGGAACCGGACCGCCTTCGGGAACTCACCCACCAGCGCGAGCGCGAGCTCCGCCGGGACCAGCGCGTGCTCGATCTGCGCCGGGTCCGGGCGTTCCACGACCGCCAGTCGCCCTTGCTCCAGCGCCTCCGCCTGAGCGTCCGACAGCTCGAGCCGGCGAAGCCGGTTCTTCCGGGTCACGAAGTAGAACGTCCGCTCACCCGCCTCGACCGCCACCTGAGCCGCCAGCACCCTTTCCCGGAGCTGCCGGTCACGCTCCTGCTGGCGCTTGGCCTCCTGCCGCTGCGAGGCCTTGCTGCCAGCCAGCGGTGGGAGCTTCGGGATCCCGGAGAGCGGCTGCAGGCGAGCCACCATCATGGGGCCGCCGCCCTTCGCTGCCGGTGCGGGACGCTCGGGCCGATCGCGCCGGCGCTCGGGTCGGGGCGCCGCCTCGGTTGTCTTCTCGGCCTTCTCTGCCTGCTCGGCCGTGACCAGACCGGCCTTGAGGAGCTTGTCGCGGAGGTTCTGCACGGTGCGGGGTCGCTTCTCACCACACCCCGGGTCCTGGACGAAAGTCCCGTGCTAGGGTCCGTCTGGTTCCGTGCTGCACTCTCCTCGTCTCCTCGCCGCCGGGCTGGCGCTGCTCGCCGCCTGCTCCGATCCCGTCGACCGCGCAGCCAAGCAGCGCATCTTCTCGCCCGAGGACCCGCCCCCGGTGGTCGCCTCGGCCAAGGAGAGCCTCGACGCCCAGAAGCTCGCCTCCGACCCGAAGGTCGCGCACCGCGTGGTCGGCATGGGTCCGGCCGAGGTGACCGAGCGACTCGGCCCCCACCGCTTCAGCGCCGAGGTCTCGTTCACCTGGACCTCGGGGAAGGACATGGTGAAGCTCACCGAGACCCGCCTTCTCGAGTCGGCCGCGGGCGGAGTCGCCGGCGACTTCCACGCGCGCCTCGACAACAGCCGTGACCAGGGCCTCGAGGTCGTCCGTGCCCGCGGCCAGGTGTTCGCCCGGAGCAAGTACGGCAAGTACCGCCTCCGGCTGCGTGACCGTGGCATGGCCGAGCGCACCCGCGACGAGACCGCCGGCGCGCTCCGGGAGATGGACGGTCTCTTCCAGGGACGACTGGAGCTGGCGCTCGAGGGCCCCACCTCCGTCGAGGGTCGCCCGGCCATCCGCTACACGGTCCGCCTCGCGGACGCGCCCACTGCGGTGAAGCCCACCAGGGGCGAGACACCGCCCTCCGTCGCCTACGCCCGAGGCGGGCTCGACGAGGACAGCGGGCGCCGGCAGCGGTTCCTGGAGCAGCGGCAGCCGAAGAAGCTCTCGGGCGAGGTGGTGGTGGACGCGGCCACGGCAGTGGTGCTCCGCGCGCGTCTCGACGGAACGCTCGCCGTCCCCGGTGACAAGACCGTCGCGCCGGCCCAACTTCAGATTTCCCTCGACGAGCGCATCAAGGACGTGGGCAAGGCCATCACCCTCCAGGCCCCCGAGGGCCACCTCCCGGACGCCGACAAGCCGGAGGGCATCGCCGAGGCCCTCGACCGGTTCGGCATCCAGCGCAAGGCCCAGGCGGATGCCGGGGTGGACACCGAGGCCGACGAGGACACCTCCGGATAGGCCCGGTCCTGCTGGGGTTTTTGACGTCCCGGATCGCGCCTGGCTCGAAAAATTGATCTCCGCCGGCCGGTTCGTAAGGTGTCGGAAGGCCGCGGTTCTGGAGCGGCTCCTCTGGACGCCCGTTCAGAGGTCGGACGAGGAGCACATGGAGCGCACGCCCAAGAAGAAGGCCGGAGCCGTCCTCGAGGCGCTGCGCACTCGGGATCGGGCCCTGACCCCGCAGGAAGAGCGTGTGGTCCGGATGGTCCAGGGCCTTGGAGTGTCGGCCAGCACGCCGCTCGCCCGCATCGCCCAGGAGGGAACCGAGCTGGCCGACGAGCTGCTCCTGCTGGAGCTGCAGCTGGCCCGGCAGGCGCGCGCCCGCGTGCCCCGGATGCCCTCGCCCGCGAAGTCGAAGATCGTCCGCGCCCTCCGCGGCCGCCGCTGAGAGAGGACCCTGGCGAGCTCCTGCGCGGCGGCGCGAGCTCAGGCGCCGAGCACGCCCACGAGCTCGGTGGCCAGGCGCTCCAACCCGAGCTGCGCCGCGCACAGCGCGGGCGCCATCTGCTCCGGCGTCTCCGGTGCGCCCTGGTTCCAGATGGCCACCAGCCAGCGCGCAGCGACGGGATTCCGCAGCTCGTCCGCGTCGAACCGGCGGTCGGCCTCTGCCCAGAGGCAGCTCGCCAGCGCCGCGGCTCGAAGTCGCCGCTGGGTGGATTCCAAATCTGCCGCGCGAGCCAGCGTCCGCCCCCGTCCCACGCGCACGTGGAGCGCGGCGGAGAGCGCCTCGGCCGCATCCGCCAGGCGCTGCAGCGTCGGACCGGCCGAGGCCATCGTCCGGAGGTGCGGCTGCAGCGCGGCCTCGGCCCGCAGCGTGCCCAGCGCGACCAGCGCCTGCGTCCGCGCCACCTCGCGGGCAGCGGCCCTGCCGAGCCGGAGCGCCGACCGCAGCCACCGCTCGCGCCAGAGTAGCCCCCGTACCATCCACCCCGAAGCGGCCACCACCGCTCGATCTCCCATCCACCGGTGCTCCACCGGGGCCTCCGACTCCACCGAGGCGAGGTGGAGCGCGCAGCCAGTCCAGAAGAATCGCTGCCCGACATCGGCTCCGTCCGTGGCCACGGGCAGCAGGAGCTCGACGTGCTCCGGGACCTCGACCGGAATCACACCGGCGGCGGGCGCGGGAACCGTCCGCGCGCGCAGGTGCCGTCCACGCTCGTCCGCGTCGGGGAGCCGCGCTGCCCACGAGCTGAGCGCCTCACCGGCTTCCTCCAGCGCCCCCGGGTAACCGGGCATCGCCCGCACCCGCTCGAGGTCGGCGAGGGTCGCGTCGCCTCGCGGTAGCGGCAGGAGCCGCGGCGCCACCTTCCCCAGCGCCCACGAGAGCACGTCGCGATAGGCGTCCTCCGTTGTCCGGAGGAAGCCCTCGAGGTCGAGCACCGGCCAGGCCGCGTCCCGCCGGGCGTCGAGCAGCGCCGGGAGACTGGCGGCCCCCAGCGCGCTCGCCCCGTCCGCCAGCTCCGCCTGGAAGCGCTGGGCTCTGGGCAGCAGCGCCTCCCAGGCCCGGTTCACGGCTCCCTCGCGCTGCAGCCGGGCCGGTCGTTCCTCGGTCAGCGCGAGCGAGGCCTCGGCCTCGGCCAGCGGCATCTCCAGACCACTCTCTGGCGCGCTCCGCCAGCGCGACGCCTCGAGCGCGGTGCTCCCCTCGCGCGCCTCGGCCTCGAGCGACGCATCCTCCAGAAACCGGGCGAGGATCCGCAGGCGGGGCAGCTCGTGCTCCCGCACGCGAGCCGAGGTGAGGAGCGCCGAGACGGCGCGGGCAGTCTCCGGCGAGACCACCTCGGGGTGGGCCGCATCGACCGAGGCGAGCTGCGCCACACCCGGAGCCGCGTTCGCCCGGGCACGACCCGCCTCCTCCAGCCATGCCTGGGCGTCGGCACGGAGCGCATTCAGCGATGCCATGGGCGGCAGTGTGCCTCGCTAGCGGTCCGTGAGGAGATCTTCGGCAGTCAGCTCCGGCGCGGGCCGGCCGGCTTCATACACGAGAAGGCCCAGCTCGTCGTACCGGGGACGGATCCGATCCGAGAGCAGTCCGATCCTCTTCAGATTGGGGATGATGCGCTTGAACATCGTCTGACGGAACGAGCCCATCAGCTTGCTCTCCACCGACAGCCGTTCCCACTCCGCCCGCCCGAAGGCGTGCGCCCAGTGCTCTTCATAGAACTCCCAGGCCAGAAACCGGTTGCGGAGCAGCAACGAGACCTCGAAGGCCCAGTCCTCTCGCTCCCGCTGCTCGCGCTCGGTGAGCTCGCGGAAGCACTCCTGGAGCGCGAGCACGCCGAAGTGCACGTGTCGAGCCTCGTCCGTGATCACGTAGGTCAGCAGCTGCCGCAGCAGCGGCTCGCCGGTGATCTGCCGGAAGGTGCCGAACGCGCCGAGCGCGAGCCCCTCGATCATGATCTGCATCCCGAGGAACTTCATGTCCCAGCGGGAGTCGGTCATCAGCGCGTCGATGATGGTGTAGAGGTTGTCGTTGATCTCGTAGAGCTTCTCGAGCTTCCGGGTGAGATAGCCGTGAAACACCTCGACGTGGCGCCCCTCGTCCACCACCTGGCTGCTCCCGTAGAGCTTGGCGTCGAGCCAGGGCACCGCCTCGGTCACCTGGCACGCGGCGAACAGCGCTCCCTGCTCGCCGTGGAGGAACTGACTCAGGACCCAGGCCAGCAGCGCGTGCCGCTGCTTCATCCGCTCGGATTCGCTCAGCGCACGCCAGGCCCGGGTGGTCGAGATCGGATGGAAGTCCTCGGGGATCAGCGGGCGCTCGGGGTCCATCGGATCGACGGAGGTGGACCAGTCGAGCTCCGTCGCCGCATTCCACTGCGAGCTCTTGGCCGCCTCGTAGAGGCGGGCGAGCTGCGGCCGGTCGCGCAGGTAGCTCCAGTCGAAGATGGCCCGGTGGCCGGTCGGCATCGCCGTGCTCTCGGCGCCCCGGGCCTCCTGCATGATCAGCCCGCGATACGCGGGACCCAGCAGCGAGGCGAGCACCTTGAGGTTGCCACTCGCCGACGCCTCCCGGAGCACGGGCCCGGAGCGCCCGAGGTTCTGCACCGCCCTGGCCAGCGCGATCATGGCGGGCGACGCTGCCAGGAGCTCGAATCTCCGGTCAAGGCGAGCGCCAGAGGAATGCGCGGGTGAAGCGCCGGGCCTTCCGCTCCACCGGGACAGACGCGCTCGCCGACGTGGTGGCCCGTGGCCTGGGCTGGTCTCGCGAGGACGCGAAGACGCTGGTGACCCGGGGAGCGGTGTATCTCCGCGGACGCCGGCAACGAGACCCGGCCTTCGTGGTCGCGCCCGGGACCGAGGTGCTGGTTGTGCTCGAGGAGGCGGGGCGGAGCTCCACCGCGCCGTTGTCCACGCCCGAGCCGCTCCGCGTCCTCCACGAGGACGCCGAGGTGCTCGCGGTGAACAAGCCGGCGGGCCTCCCCGCGCAGCCTACCCCGGGAGGCCTCACCAGCCTCGCCCTCCTCGCCTCGGACCACCTCCGCCGCGCGGCAGGGCTGGTGCACCGGCTCGACCGTGACACCAGCGGGGTCATGGTGTTCGGCAAGTCGGCCGCGGCGACCTCCGCGCTCGCGGCGAGCTTCCGCACCGGCGCCGTCCGGAAGCAGTACCTCGCGGTCACCGCGGTCGGGCTCCCCGAGGAGGGTACCTGCACACTGCGGCTTGCCCGGGATCGCACGCGACCTGGCCGGTGGGTGGCCCGGCCGCGGGACGGGCTGGAGGCCGAGACGCGCTTCCGCCGCCTCGCCGCCACGGCCGAGCTGGCACTGGCCGCGGTCTGGCCGCGCACCGGACGCACGCACCAGATCCGCGCCCACCTCTCCGCGCTCGACGCGCCCATCGCCGGCGATCGCCTCTATGGCGGGCCGATGAAGCTGCAGGGAAGGAGCATCGGGCGCTCGCTGCTCCACGCCCATCTCCTCGTCCTGCCGCATCCCCGGACCGGAGCGCCCCTCCAGCTGCGCGCGCCGCTGCCCGAGGACATGGCTCCGTGGTTCGACGCGCTCGGCGTGGTGCCTCCCGAGGACTGAGCCCCGGAAACGCGCCCGGTCACTGCAGCTGGATCCGGAGGCCTCCGACGAACATGTCGCCCGCCCCGGCCAGCCCGTGCCGCCAGCCGATGTCCAGCCCGGCGTTGTCGAAGACGAAGCCCACGCCCGCGGTCAGGAAGTTCTGCTGCACCGGCTCGCGCCACTCCCAGCCGCCCCGCAGCGCAAAGCTTCGCCCGAGGAAGACCTCGAGCCCATTGTTCCAGATCGGATGGAGCGGCCCCCGGCCGAGATCGCTCCGCACCTCGCTCGCCAGCCGGACCGGCCCGAGCAGGAGCCCGAAGCCCAGCTCGAAGCTGCGCGACAGCTCAGGATGATGGGTATCGATGAGGTTGTAGGCGGCGAAGCCCAGCGTGAGCTGGGGAATGACCAGGATGGAGACGCCGAGGTTCAGGCTCGCGGCGTTGATCTTCGGCGTGCTCTGGATGAGCCAGCGCCCTCCAATCCCGAACGCCACCCGGTCTCCCAGCCGCGTGGCCAGGGAGAGCGAGTGGGCCCACTGCCCGACGTTGCCGGCTCCGTAGTCGTTGGAGATGAAGTGGAGGCTGTAAGCGCCGGACAGCTCGGGGTTGGTGCTGTCGCGCGCCCAGCCGGCCGCGTACCAGCCCTTCGCCTTCCAGTCGTACCCGCCGGCGAACTCCAGCTGGAAGGCCTGGAACAGCGCCATCGCGGCCGGGTTGCCGTCCGCGGCGTTGGCCCCGATGCCCAGCTCGCGGAACGCGCCGCCCATGCCCACCTCACGCGCCCCGCGGGCGGTATCGAAGTCGATGGGGGCGGGCGCAGCGAGCAGCGGGCACGCGAGCACCAGAGAGGTCAGGACGAGGAGACGAATCATTCGCGGCACGAAGGGTACGCGCTCAGGGCAACAGCACCGTGGAGCCGGTCGTCTTCCGTGCCTCCAGGTCCCTGTGTGCCCGCGCCGCCTCACCCAGTGGATAGCGCTGGTTCACGTGGATGGTCAGCACCCGCCGGGCGATCAGGTCGAAGAGCTCGCGCGCTCCGGCGAGCAGGTCCTCACGCTTCGCCGTGTAGGTGCTGAGTGTGGGGCGGGTCACGTAAAGCGAACCCCCGGCCGCGAGCCGCTGCAGGTCGAACGGCGGGACCGGTCCGCTCGAGGCGCCGAAGAGCGCCATCAGCCCGAAGGGCGCGAGGCACTCCAGCGAGACGTCGAAGGTGTCCTTGCCGATCGAGTCGTACACCACCGGGAGCTTTGCCCCGTTGGTGAGCTCCTTCACCTTGGACGGGAGCTCGCGCCGGTTGCTCGCATCGATGACCAGCGGGTGGGTGCAGCCCGCCTCCCGCGCAAGCTCGGCCTTCGCCTCGCTCCCCACGGTGCCGATGATGGTCGCCCCGAGGTGCTTGAGCCACTGGCAGAGGATGAGCCCCACGCCGCCCGCCGCCGCGTGCACCAGCACCGTCTGCCCGCGCTCGACCTTGAACGTCCGCCGCACCAGGTACCAGGCAGTGAGCCCCTTGAGGAGCGAGGCGGCCGCGACCTCGTCGGAGACTCCCTCGGGCACCGGGACCAGCTTCTCCGCCGGGTAGTTGCGAGCCTCGGAGTAGGCCCCCAGCGGCACGGCGGCGTAGGCCACCCGGTCACCGACCTTCACCGTGGTCACTCCGGGGCCGACGGCCGTCACCACTCCCGCCGCCTCCTGCCCGATCCCGCTGGGGAGCTGGACCGCGTAGTGGCCGTTCCGCTGGTAGACGTCGATGAAGTTCAGCCCGATCGCGGTGTGCCGCAGCGCTGCCTCACCCGGACCGGGAGGAGCAACCTCCACCTCTTCCAGGACCAGAAGCTCCGGGCCTCCCTGCTTCTTCAGCCTCACCGCACGTGGCATCACACGCCTCCCTCGCCCGCGCTGGCGCGGCTCCGGCGCGCCTCGATGAAGGACCGCACCGCGCTCACCACGAAGGCGAGGCAGATCACGAAGGTGGCCAGCTGTGCCGCGACCGCCACCGGCCGCTGGGCCGTGCCGTCGAGGAGTGCGGGCAGCTTGAGCACCCCGGGGATGCAGCCCAGCACTCCGAGGAGCGCCACCAAGACCGCGACGTGCATCGCGTGCATGCGGAGGCGAGGGTTCCTCGCCACGAGCCCGGCCAGGCCGATGAGGACCCCCAGGGCGGCGGGGATGAGGGCAGTGCCCGAGTGGGCGCCGGTCCCCAGGTACGTGCCGAGGCCGATGGCCACCAGCACCGCACCGACGAGAAGAGCGAGCGTGGGCATGGACATCCTTCCTGGCCTCTAGCCCGCGCAGACAGCTCGTGTACAGTCCTCCGCCCCCGTGCGCCGACTCCGCCTGCCCGTTCTCGTGCTCACCGTGCTCGCTGTCCGGACTGCCCTGGCCTACGTCCCGGCGCCGGGCGCCATCTTCCGACATCTGCTGAGCGGAAGGGACGAACAGCGCATCAGCAACGCCCGTGTCGACGGGGCGCTCGTTCTCTCCGGGGGAGCCTCGGCCGATGCCGGCGGTCAGGGCGAGCTCCAGTCCGATGCCCGGGTCTACCTCAAGCTCCCCGGCCGGTGCCGCCTCGAGACCAGCGGGCAAGAGACCGGCAAGCTCGCCGTGGTGCAGTCCGGTGGCCAGCTGAAGAACGAGGGTCTGTCCGTGGCCGCACTCGGCGTGGGGCTCGGCGAGGTGTGCGCGCTCTTCGGGGCCCGCAGCGCGGGCGACGGTCGGGCGGAGCTGGAGGCGCACCTCCGCAAGCGGGGGGTCAACACCGGCGCCTCGTGGCTTGGCCGCTTCGGCGGCCATGTGGCCTACGTGGTCGGCGGCCAGAAGGACGGCGAGTCGCAGTTCTGGGTATTCAAGGACAGCTGGCTCCCTGCCCGCATCCGCTGGACCGAGGGTGGGGTCCAGTGGGACGTGCGCTTCGTGGACTACAACTCGCCGGCAGGAGACTGGTTCCCTCGCGTGGTCGAGGTCTCGCGCAACGGCGAGCGACAGGCGCGCTTCACCACCCTCTCCGGCGACCCGCGGGCGAACGTCCCGGACCGCCTCTTCTGATGGCGGAAACCGAGCGGGTTGATCGGCCCTCGCGATCATCCGACCAACCCACTCGGTCTCCGCCATGAGGTCCGGGTTCGGGTCCGTGGAGGAGCTGGCCTCGGTTGCGGTGGGGCGCCCGGTGAAGGGGCCCTTCACCTACCTCGTTCCGCCGGAGCTCGAGGGGCGGCTCCGCCGCGGGCAACGCATGCTCGTCCCGTTCGGCCGGGGAAGAGCGCTGGGCTTCTACCTCGGCCCGGGTCGCGCTCCCGAGGGTGGCGAGACGCTCAAGCCGGTCTCGGCGCTCCTCGAGGACACCCCGGCGCTGCCCGATGACGTGCTGGCACTCGTGGAGTTCGCGGCGAGCTACTACCGCCACCCGCTCGGCGAGGCGCTCCGCGCGGCGCTCCCTCCTGGCCTGGCGGACCCGTCGGAGGGGCCGGAGCCGAGCCCGGACGTGGTGCGAACGGTGGTGGTCATCGGCGGTCCGTCGGTGGACGCGCTCCGGCGGGCGCCGGCCCAGGCGGCGACCCTCGGTTACCTCCTCGCGGTCGGAGGCCGCGCCGAGCTCGATGAGCTGAGTCGAGCCGTCCCCGGGGCGCGGGCCGCGGTGCAGCGGCTCGTCGAGCGCGGGTGGGTGAAGCTGGAGGAACGCGCGCTCGAGCCCACCGTCGCCGAGGGGCTGGGGCTCGCGCGCCCGGAGCGCCTCACCGAGGCGCAGGCCGCGGTGACGGCTGCGCTGGGCGTGCGGGCGCGCGTGCTGCCGATGGCCGACGAGCCGGTCACGACCTGGGTCGGCGCCCGCGGCCGTGCCCTTCCGTTTCAGGAGTTCATGATCGTCGAACACGCCCAGGGGCCGGTCGAGTCGGTCGAGCTGCGCGGCCTCGACCAGGCGCGGCCGAGCGCCGCGGTACTCGAAGCGATCGCTGCCGCCGACGCGATCGTCATCGGCCCCTCGAACCCGGTGATCTCGATCGGCCCGATCCTCGCGCTGCCGGGCATGCCGGCTGCGCTCCGCAATGCGCCCGCGCCGGTCGTCGCGGTGAGCCCGTTCGTGGGCGGCCGCACGCTCAAGGGGCCGACGGACGACTTCTGCCGCTTCGCCGGGATCGAGACGAACGCGGCCGGCATCGCCAAGGCCTACGGAGAGGTGCTCGACGGGATCGTGGCCGACGAGGACGTGCCGGGAATGCGCTGCCTCGTCACCGACACCCTCATGGGCAGCGCCGAGCAGCGCGCCGCGCTCGCGACGAACACCCTCGACTTTGCGGCGAAGCTCGGGGGTTGAGCCGAGGCCGGAAGCGCGTGCGCGCTAGTCTCGACCTGTCCGCCGGCCGTCTCTTATGAGAACGATCGCGATCCTCCCGGTCAAGAGCTTCAACGCGGCGAAGCAGCGCCTCGCCGGGTTGCTGGGCGCAGGTTCGAGGCAGGCACTCGCGCAGGCGATGTTCTCGGACGTTCTCACCTCGCTGCGGCATGTGCCGGGCCTCGATGCGGTCGCGGTCGTCACCTCCGATCGGGTCGCCGAATCGGCGGCGCTCGGGGAGCGCGTCCAGGTGCTGCGCGACACCGAACAGGCGGGACAGTCGGAGGCCGCCTTGATCGGCATCCGCTACGCGCAGGCAGCCGGCTATGAGCGCGTCCTGCTCGTGCCGGGCGACACGCCGCTCGTCGACCCACAGGACGTGGGCGCGCTCCTCGAGCTCGACGCCCCCGTGGCGATCGTGCCCGACCGTCACGGCACCGGCACCAACGCGCTGATGATCGCCCCGCCCGACGCCATCGGCCCCAGCTTCGGGCCCGGCAGCTTCGCCCGCCACGTCGCCGCCGCTGAGGACGCCGAC
>Ga0081540_1000899_pt1 | contig 26887 bp, 30 predicted proteins | sample TabmetS2T1R1_FD_71024 | JGI IMG/M metagenome (GOLD analysis project Ga0081540, IMG submission 71024) | Tabebuia heterophylla rhizosphere microbial communities from the University of Puerto Rico - S2T1R1 | ecosystem: Host-associated > Plants > Roots > Rhizosphere ...
ATGTTCTGCTCCAACAGGTTGTCGATCAAGACGCCACGCTCACGTGGTTGGGCTGATTCCGGGGTCATCGGCTCGATACATGCGGGCCTCGGACGGCTAGGCGGCCAGCGCCTGATGGCGCAGGCACGATACGCGTGCGACGGCTGCCGAGTGCTCGGCGACGGCGAGGTGCAGGTGATCCTGTGCTGCCGCGATCCACTGGTCGACGTGCGTTTGGTGCGCGTCGTGCAACGCAACCTCGGCGTTGTACAGCGCGTGTGCGGCGTTGTCCATCGCGGCAACTGCCTGCTCGTAGGTTCGGTCTGCCATTGACTTCTGCCAGATCGTCATTGCCTTGCTCCTTTCCGAACCCGGCCGACGATTTGATGCATCGTTGTCAACTACGACGACGCAGCGATTCGAAACTCATCGGTCGACGAAGCTGGGTCTGGTTCATCTCGCCCGTTCCGTTGTTCCGGCATCCCGGTTTGCCGCTTGCCGGTCGGCGGCTGCGATCGCCGCATAGGTGGCCGGGAAGCCGACTCGCCAGCTCGGATACCGGGGGGTCCAGCCGAGCTCGCTCTTGGCCTTGGCGTTAGAGGCGCCGCGGGCCTGGGTGGCGAGGGTCACGGCGGCGGGGCCAGCGATGAGGCGGGCCAGCCAGGCGGGTGCGTGGCGGGGTGGCTTGGCGTCGAGGGCGATGGCAAGGACTGGGAGCCAGTCGCGTACCGCAGCGGGTTCGTCGTCGACGACGTTGTAGATCGCCGGCCCGGGGTGGTCGAGGGCGAGCACGGTCGCCGCGGCTCCGTCGTCGAGGTGCAGCCAGGAGAAGATCCCGCCGCCGTCACCGACAATCGGGTACTGCCGTTTCCGGACCGGGTGGATCAGCGCGTCGTTGGCGGCTCCGTAGACCCCGCCGTAGCGCAACGCGATGCCGCCGAAGGCGGTCGTCGCCTGCTCCAGGTAAGCCATCGCGCGGAAGCTCTGCTGCGTGTTCCGCAGCGGGGTCTCATCGAGCGGATCGGCCTCGCTCTTGATCGGTCCGCCCTGACGGACGTAGCGGTAGGACGCGAAGCTTTGCGCGACGAAACGACGCACGCCGGCCGCTCGGGCTGCGGCCAGCAGCGCGTCGGTTCCTTCGGTGCGCAACCGGTTGGTGGTGGCGAAAACCTTGTCCATATTCCGGCCGAACTTGATGTTCGCCAGCGCCGTGGCTTGATGCACGATCGCGTCCGGCTTGCTGTCGAGCACGGCCTTACTCACTGCCCGCGAGTCGAGCAGGTTCAGCTGCACGGGTTCGGCGCCGAGCGCTTGCAGCCGCGGCCGGCTGGCCGGCGTGCGGTATGTGCCGATCACCTCGTGTCCGGCGTCGATCAGCTGCGGAACGAGGCGGCTTCCGAGCGCGCCGCTGGCTCCGGCAACGAAGACTCTCATCCTTGGTCCTCTCACCTCGCGTTCACGTGGTCGCAGTGGAGACACCCCAGACCTCGACGATGTGACTCACCCGGCACGCGGGCTCAGCGACTCCACAGGTCGCCCGCCCCCTGCCCCGGCGTGATCTTGGACTTACAGCTGCAGAGCGACGATAACGCCAAGATCATCAACCGCAGGCAACCCTGCGCGGCTGTGTCCGCTGGCGGGCGAACGTCGGGAGCGGAGAAGGCGATATCAGCTCGATCTGTGGCGGTGCCACTCGCGCAACACGCCGGCGACCTCCTCCTCGCCGAAGGCCGCGACCAGGAATCCCACCGTCGCCTCAAAGAGATCGCCCTCGTTTGTGGTGTCGATCAGGTTGTTGATGGCCGCCTCGTCGCCGCGCAGGTGCGCCTCGAGCAACGCCACCACATCGGCCTCCTTGACGACCGGCGGGTCGGTCCGACGCTCATCATCGAAGAGGCGCTCGACGTACGCGTCCTGCTGCAGCGGCGTGAGCTCAGCGATGAACCAGGCCACTCGAGCGTCGCGCTGCTCGCAGAAATGCGCGCCGACAGCCGTGCAGGTCGTCCCCTGCCAGGTGTAGCCGCACGGTTCGCCATCCGGCTTGGCGGGCCGGTTTACGTACGCGCGACGCCGCACATTGAAGTCGGCCATCGGTCTCCCACCAGCTCACTGATAATCACAGCTCAGGCTCGGTTCCCTGATCCCACCGCGCCGCAAGTCCCGTGACAAGCTTGTTCAGCGGCCGTTGTCAACCTTGGGGGATTCCGTCGCTGGGTCGCGGACGTCCGCCGGCCGGATCCGGCGGCGTCAGCACCCGGTCGGCGAGGGCCCGCCCCAGCGCTGGTGACGTCATGATGCCGAACCCACCGAGGCCCGCGTACCAGTGGAACGTGGGCTCAATGCGGTCAGGCCCGACGATAGGCAGGCGGTTGGCGGCAAATGTTCGTAGTCCGGCCCACTGCTTGAGTACCCGCCGGATGCTCAGCGTGGTGATCGTGTTGATCTTCTCGATCGCTTCGGCGACGTCGATGTCCTCCGCGCGCACATCGCGCGGGACGTCGGGATGTTCGTCGGCGTTGGAGCCGAGCATCAGCGGACCGTAGGGCTCGAAGTACCAGTCTTCGGCAATGCCGATCATGCATGGCCACGACTCGTGACCTCCGCCGTCGGGAGCGGGGAACAGAAACGCGGTGCGTCGCAGCGGAGCGAGCCCAATCGGCCGGAGCCCGGCCATCACGGCGACCTCATCCGCCCAGGCCCCAGCCGCATTGACGACGTGTGTGCACTGCACCGTCCTGTCGTTGGTCGCCAGATACCAATGTTCGTCGTGGCGGATGCCGGTGACCCGCGCGTTCGTGCGCACGACCGCGCCGTGAGATCGCGCGCGCCGCAGATACTCCTGCTGGAGAAGGTCGACATCGATGGCCATCGCACCGGACTCATGCAGCGCGGCCAAGCAGAGCTCCCGGCGCAGCACCGGACACAGCTTCTGCGCGGCTCCGGCATCGAGCAGGTCGACCGTCACCGGCGACTCCCGTGCCGCGGTGAGCTCGCGCTCAACGGCCGCGTCTTGCCCAATCGACGCAATCCACAAGACTCCGCGGTTGGTGAGCAGCCCCGACACACTCGCGAACTCGGTCGTCAGAATGGTGCGCGACCGCCTGGTGAGCTCGCGAATGGGCTCCGCTTCGTAGCTTTCGGTGAGGATGGCCGCCGAGCGTCCGGTGGTGTGGTAACCGAGCCCGCTCTCGGCCTCGAGCACCACGAGGCGGAGGTGGGGGGCAAGGGCCCACGCGGCCGCAGCACCGGCGATCCCACCGCCGATGATGGCTAAATCGAACTCATCCGCGTCCGGGCCGCTCACTCGGGGAAGTGTAAGTGGCCGGGTCGCAGGCCGAGGTAGTTCGGCCATTCGCTGCCCGCATCCGTCAGCAATCGGCCCGTTCCGGGATGAGCCCGTCCCACTGAAGCCGTCGCGCGGCTGGTACGCGTCACGACGCCCGTCGAGACAACGGTTGTACTCTACCTAGCTGCTAGGTAGATTACAAGCATGGTCGCTGAGGATCGGACGCCGCGGATGACGATCCCGACTCAGCGTGTGCTGCGCCTGCTGCTCGAGGATCCGACTCGTGAGCTGTATGGCGTGGAGATCGGCGACGGCACTGGGTTGCCGAGCGGAACCGTCCACCCGATCCTCGCCCGGTTAGAAGGCCGGGGTTGGCTTGATTCCCGGTGGGAAGAGATCGATCCGACCGTGCAAGGGCGTCCCGCTCGGCGCTACTACCGACTAACGGCCGACGGCGCCGAGTCCGCGCGGCACGCTCTGGCTGGTGCGTACCGGGGGAAGCGTCGCCACCGAGTGGGCTCTCCGATCGCCGATCGGCCGTGAGCAGTCAAAGGCCTCGGCCACCTGGGCGTTGGCCTAGTTGGGCTCTCCGGCTAGCCATTCGAGTCCTGCCGCCGGGGCCGACGCGGGATCGCTACCGTCACGAGTTTCTCGCCGAGCTCTACGGCATGAGTTCCGGCCGGCAGATGCGCCATGCCACCCATCTGGTCACTCGATCCCTTGCCTTGCGCGCCGCGGTCAACCGTGAGAGGCCGTCCTCGACCCTGGAGCTCGTCATGCCTGTCGTCGCACCGCGCAAGCGTCTGCTGTGTCGGCTCAACGTGCACCACAAATGGGTGCGCCGACTCAATCCGGACCGGGAGGCCTACTTGCAGTGCAAGCACTGCGGCAAGGATCTCTACGACGTCGAGCGATCTAGTGGACCGAATATCGGAGGCAACGTCGCTGGCTTCCGTAGCGGACTCTGACTCGCGAAAAGGTACCGGCCGCCCAAGGGACCAAGAGCTCGTCCTCGCCGCGCGAGCGCAGATCGCATAACAGCACGACTTCCAGGATCAGCCCCCGAGCGAGAACGGCTATGCGTTAGACGGCTGAGGCATCAGTCCAAGCTGGGTAAGCAGGGAAAGCTGGTCGTAGTAGAGGTCCCCACCGATAACGTGCCCGCTCGGGTCGAAGTGCCACATCTCGCACAGCGGCAGCGCGAACTGTTTGCCAGTGGCGGGGAACGGTCCGAGTGGCCCGTCGTGCGTGCCTTCCACCGTGAAGGTGCAGACGGACGTACGACCGGCGTCGATGTAGTGGGGTTCGGTTATTCGGATATCGGAGGACGTCCGGACCCACCCTGGCAGGAAGTCGTCCCTGAAGTCCTCACGCAGTGTGAATGTCCGGCCCTGTGAATGGTCGGTCCAGCTGATGCTGTCCTCGTAGTTCTTGGTCATCGCTTCGAAGTCCCTCTGGTTGAAGGCCTCATGACCAGCGCGATGCGTGTCGTTGTTCCTGGATGCCATGGCTCCTCCTCTGCGGGTGCTCACCATCAATCGATGGGAATTGGTGCGCAGATCGTGGCATCCGCAGCTTCCGCGAACCCTTCGCTGACCTTTCCCCATCCTTTCGTATGCTTACGGTCACCAAAGGCACAACGATCGTCGACGAAGGTCGCCTGATGACCGGATGGGCCACGGCCAAGATCCAACTGTGCGGTCGCTTCGTCGTCGACATCGACGGTTCCCGCATCGAAGACACCTTGCCCGGGCGCAAAGGGCGAATTCTGTTCGCCTACCTGGTGCTCAACCGTGGCCGGGCCTTGCCGCGAGACGAGCTGCTCATGGCCGGCTGGGGGGCGGACGCCCCGGCTGAGGCGAGAAATGCGCTCAGCGTGCTGCTATCCAAGCTGCGCCACGGCCTTGGCGACGACCGGCTGCGAGGGCGGTCGGTGATCGAGCTGCTCCTGCCGCAGGCAACCTTCGTCGACGTCGAGGCTGCCTTGGAGGGCGCACACCGGGCCGAGTCATCCGTCGCGAGGGAAAGCTGGGCCCAGGCATGGGGTCCGGCCGGAATTGCCTACCACGTCGCCACCAGACCCTTCCTCACCGGGTTGGAGGCACCCTGGATCGACGAGTGGCGTCACCGGTTAGCGGAGGTCCGGCTGCGCGGGCTGGAGTGTTTTGCGGCTGCTGGCCTCGGGCTCGGCGGCCCGGCACTGGCGCAGGCGGAGGAACGCGCCAGGATGCTGACCGCACTCGCCCCGTATCGCGAGACTGGACATCGCATCCTCATGGAGGCCCTCGAGCGGCGCGGCAACGTTGCCGAAGCGCTGCTCGCCTACGAGCGACTTCGATTCCTGCTCCGAGACGAGCTTGGGGTCGCGCCTAGCCCCACGCTTCAGGCGGTCCACCGACGGCTGCTGCGCCTCTCCAACGAGGGTTAGAGCCGCTCGGCCTGTGCGAGGATGTCCTCCCGGCTCACATTGCCAACCAGCTCGGGGTGCAGTACGCCCATATGCTCTTGCGCGTTCTGCCACAGCTCGTCGTCATCGTCGCCTTGGATGACATAGCCGCACGTGCAGATGATCCGTAACGCCATCGCTAACCTCCAGCTCTTAGCATGTTCGGATCCGCCGCCAAGTCCAGCACCAATTCGCGTCACGGTGTGCGGGCGGCGGCCAAGGCGGCGGCCTGGTCGGCCAGACGCGGCCGGCCGAATCGCTCGCACCAGGCCGGGAAATCCGCGGTCGGGCCGGTCCATTGCCAGTCGTCGACTTTGCCCACGACGGCGTCAGTGCGCACCGTGGCCAGCAGCTTGAACGTCTCGGCATCAGCCCGCTGGGCAGTGAGCGTCGCCGCCAACGTGGCCGCGCCACGTACCGTGACGTCCCAGTCCTTGGCGTCGGCGGGGATGTTCTCCAGGTGCCCGTACCGGGTGAGCAGCGTTGCGGCTGATTTCGCGCCGAACCCGGGCAAGCCCGGGAACCCGTCTGCGCTGTCTCCGACGAGGGCCAGCCAATCAGGGATCGACTCGCCCGGGACACCGAACTTCGCGATCACTCCGTCCGCGTCGATCCACTTGTTCTGGCGGCGATCCAACTGGACGACCTTGCCGCCAACGCATTGCCCGAGATCCTTGTCCGGTGAGCAGATGATCACTTGCTCGACCCGAGGGTCACCGGCGGCGACCACGGCTGCGCTAGCCAGACCGTCGTCCGCCTCGACGTCCACCATCGGCCAGACCACGACACCGAGTGCCCGCAGTGCCTCCTCCAGCCAGCTGAACTGCGCCAGCAGCAACGGGTCCATGCCGGCGCTGGACTTGTAGGTTGGCCAGATGTCGTTGCGGAACGATTCGATGACGTGGTCGGTCGCGACTCCGACATGGGTGGCGCCGTCCTGCAGCATCGTGAACACGGACTGGACGACATCGCGGGTCGCGCCAATCTCGATGCCGGCACTGTCGAGATGTCCCGGCCGGGGAGCGTAAAACTGCCGGAATATCTCGTAGGTCCCGTCGATGAGATGAACCATCACGTCCCGAGCCTGTCACAAGGGAGCGACCTGGCGTGGTCAGCCTGGGTCGGTCCGGACGAACGTCGCGAGCCAAGCCGCAGTCAGTCAGGTGGTGTATCGCTGGTCGGACCAGCAATGCGATCGGTCGTGATCTTGGACGTATCGTTCTCGGACCATGACAAGTTCAAGATCATCGCTGCGTGAGCGCCACTGGCGGTGTGCAGCATCGGCAGGTGCTGCCAGGATCGGGGGATGGCGCAGAGCGGTGATGACGGGCGGGCGTCTGCATCTGCCGCGGACGGTGAGATGTCCGGCGGGTCAGACGACCTGAGCGAATTGGTACTGGGTGCGGGGGAGGCGGATGGGTCCGAGAGCCTCCTCACGGTGCTGGTGGCGTTCGGCGTCAATGTCCTGATCGCAATAGCGAAGTCGGCCGCGGCGCTCGTGACTGGGTCTGCATCGCTGGTGGCCGAGGCCGCGCACTCGTGGGCGGACGCCGGAAACGGGATTTTCCTGCTCGCGGCCAACCGGCGGGCCCACCGCGCGCCGGACGCTGCTCATCCGTTCGGTTACGGCCGCGAGGCTTACGTTTGGTCGTTGTTCGCCGCCCTGGGCTTGTTCGTCGCCGGCGCAGCGGTATCGGTCACGCATGGAATACAGGAACTCATCCATCCCGAGCCGGCGACGGATTTCATCGTCGGGTATGTCGTGCTGGCGATCTCGTTCGTGTTGGAGGGGATTTCCTTTCTGCAGTCGGCGCGACAGGCCCGAAGGGAAGCCGAGTCATTTCAGCGGGATCTGATCGAGCATGTCCTTGCTACCTCCGATCCGACGTTGCGGGCAGTGTTCGCGGAGGACAGTGCTGCTCTCGTCGGGCTGATCATCGCCGCCGTCGCCCTAGCCACTCACGAATTGACCGGTTCGTCGGTTCCTGACGCTGTCGGTTCGATCCTGATCGGCCTTCTCCTGGCCTGGGTCGCCGGCGTGTTGATCAACCGCAATCGACGGTTCCTGGTCGGGGAGGAAGCCGACCCCCGGGTGCGCGCCGCCACTATCCGCGCCTTGATGAACGCGCCTGAGGTAGCCCGCGTCACCTATCTGCGGCTGGAGATCGTCGGCCCGCGGATGGTTACGGTCATCGGGGACGTCGATCTGGCCGGTGATGACACCGAATCGAACGTGGCGGTTCGGCTGCGCGCTCTCGAGGCGAGGATCAGCGCCTCGCCCGCAGTTGCCGGAGCGGTGCTCAGCCTCTCCGCCCCCGACGAACCCTCGTTGTCGATCTAGACCCAGCCACGCATCCTGGCTCAGCATCCATTCGGCTCGATCGGCGCCCTCTGGCCGGGACTGGTCGACTAATCCAATTGCATTTTTCGTACGGTCGTGCTTTTCTATGCTGGTGGGCAAGGGGGAGCGGACTCGACTCGCCGTCCTCGACGAAGCGGTTGAGGTGTCGCGTCGAGTGGGCTTGAGCGGACTGACCATTGGCTCGCTTGCAGAGCAGGCGCAGTTGTCCAAGAGCGGCCTGTTCGCCCATTTCCGTTCGAAGGAAGCTTTACAGCTGCAGGTACTGGAGCGGGCTCGGGAGCACTTCGAGCGGGCAGTGGCCCGCCCGGCGCTGCGCGCGCCGCGGGGCGAGCCGCGGGTGCGTGAGCTGGTCGATCGCTGGCTGCGGTGGGACGCGGAGCCCGGGGGCTGCCCGTTTGTTGCCGCGGCAACTGAGTTCGATGACCAACCTGGCGCGGTCCGGAATCGGCTCGTGCGCGACCAGCGCGACATGCTTGACATGATCGCCACGATCTTCCGAACCGGCATCACCGAAGGACAGTTCCGCGTGGACGCCGACCCGGACCAGTTCGCTCAGGACCTCTACGGCGTCATGTTGGCCTCCCACCACGCCACCCGGCTGCTCGGCGACCGGCAGGCGGAGCGGCGGGCCCGGTCTGCCGTCGACGCGCTGCTGACCGTGGCTCGCACCCAACCGTCGGGCTGATAGGAAAGGTCCTCCGATGTCCGTTGCCGCTCCCGCATCACAGAAAAGCACGATCGTTCGTCTCTTTGCTGCCCCACCGCAGACGCGTGCCCTGTTCCGGCTGCTCGAACACACAGCCCCGGGATTGGGTGCGCGATGGGCGGAGCGCATCTGGTTCACCCTGCCCCGCCGCCAGGAGCCGGCCGGATCGCGCGCCACCCAGTCGCCGCCGGGTGTGCCGTTCGCCGTCGACGTCGATGGCCACCGGGTCGTTGGAGAGTCATGGGGAGCTGGGCCGGTCGTCTACCTCGTGCACGGCTGGGCCGGACACCGGCGTCAGCTCACCGCGTTCGTGGCGCCGTTGGTGGCCAACGGCTACCACGTCGTCGCGTTCGACGCACCGAGTCACGGCGCATCCGCGGCCGGTGCCTTCGGGCCAGGGTCTTCGTCGATACCCGAGTTCACGGCAGCGCTAACGGCTGTTGCCACCGCGCACGGGCCGGCGCGTGCTCTTATCGCCCACTCGCTCGGCGGCACGGCCGCCGCCGCTGCCGTGCGCGACGGGCTGCGCGCGGATCGGGTCGTGTTGCTCGCACCGCTCGCCAGCCCTCGCTCGTTCGCGCACCAATTCGCCGCCGCACTCGGATTCGGCAACCGGACTTACCGGCGGTTGATCGTCCGAGTCGAGCGTCGCGTCGGTGCGCCTATGGACGACTTCGACGTAACCGCGATAGGTCGCACCGCCGCTGTACCACCGAGCCTGATCATCCACGACCAGGACGACGCCTCGACGCCGGTCAGCGACGGCGCCGCGATTGCGGCCGCCTGGACCGGATCGCGGCTGATCCTCACCTCCGGCCTCGGCCACCGCCGTCTGCTGAGCAGCCCGGAGGTGGTGGCTCTGGTGACCGACTTCGTCACCGATGGCCGGTGACGATCGCGTTCTGATCGAGCCGCAGCCGCTCGGATAGCGGTTAGGCGGCTGTGGGCATAGTCACCGTGGCCGGCCTGGCTGTTCCGCGAGCGCGCATCTGCATGCCGACCAGCAGGGCGGCCGCGGCGACTGCGGCAACGGCTTCGGCGACGAGACTCAGCGTCTTCTCCCCGTACCAGTAGGGCTCATACATGTTAGGTATGGGTCCTATCTTGCCGACGTCGACCCAGCGGTACACGAGCACCGCCGCCACTCCACCGGCCGAGACCAGAAAGGCAAACAGTGCCGTATAGCGGCGCGGCCGGACCAACAGAGCGACTCCGGCGACGATCGCGAGGGCCGCCTCCACGCGGAACAGATCTCCCTGGCTCATCGTGCTGGTCTTGACCACGTCGTATGTCGACGCCAAGTCAAGGTGTACATAGGCATCTATCGCCAGGCCAGCAACAACAATCAGTATTAGCACCCAGCGCACGGCAGACCAGCTGCGAGCGGTCATCTGACATCACACCCATTCATCTTCATCTCTGTGGCGTTCACGTGTTCGGAGGCGCTGCCTACCGCACCCGCTCCCGTCTGGTAACAAATACGAGACCGCGACCATTTCGGTTCAACCCCTAGATTGGTCGCCCTGATACGGGTTCGTGTTACGCGAGCCGAACCGATCGGTGAATTGACCCCGACGGCTCGCCGTCCCACCGCGTTCCGACCTAGCCCGGCCCGCCCGTTACGGTGCATGGGTATGGGGACAATGGACACATCTAGGGCGCCGGTCGTATCCGAGACGTCCCTACGGTTGCCGGACTCGTCGGACGACCGGACCCGCACGGTGACGCGCTGGCGGCTGCTGGCCGCGAGCACGCTGATGTTGTTCCTCGAACTCGCCCTGATCCGTTGGTTGGGCGCCGAGGTATTGCACCTCTCGTACTTCTCGAACTTCGTGTTGCTCGGGTCCTTTCTCGGCGTTGGCCTAGGCTTCCTGCGCGCAGCCGGGCCGACCCACCCGGACCGCCCAATGCCTCTGTACTCGCCGGTGGTACTGCTCGGGTTGGTGGGATTCGTCAGCGCGTATCCGGTGACAGTTGATCGTTCGGGCGCAGAGTTGATCTTCTTTACCAGCCTCGGTACGAACGGGCCACCGATCTGGCTCACGCTTCCCGCGGTGTTCCTCGCGGTTGCCGCGGTGCTGGCTGGTCCGGGCGAGCTCGTCGGCGCGTGTTTCCGGCAGCTGCCGCGGCTCGATGCCTATCGACTTGACCTGCTCGGCAGTCTGATCGGGATCGGGGCGTTTACCCTGCTCGCGTTCCTCGACGCGCCGCCGCTCGTCTGGTTCGTCATTGTTGCCGTGTTGTTCCTAGTGCTGTTCGGGCGTCCGGCGCTGTCGGTCACGCTGGCCTTGCTCGTAGCGATGATCTTGCTGTTCGGGTATCCGCTCCGGCACAACAAAGGTGAGTTCTGGTCGCCGTACTACCGGGTCGACACCACGCCGATCAACGACGCAGTGCACGGCCACGCCTGGGAGATCAATGTAAACGGCATACCGCATCAGTTACTCGTTTCGGCCGCGGTGCGCGATCAGCCAAACAGCTATTACATCGAACCGTACAATCGCGTCCCAAAAACTCCGCGCAACGTGCTCATCGTCGGTGCCGGGACCGGCACCGACGTCGCGGTCGCTTTGCGAAAGGGCGTCGACCATGTCGACGCGGTGGAGATCGACCCGACGTTGCTGCGGTTCGGGCGACAGCACAGCCTGGACCGGGCGTACCAGGATCCGCGGGTCAGTGCCCACGTCAACGATGGCCGAGCGTTCCTGGAACAGACGAAGACGCAATACGACCTGATCTTGTTCGCGCTCCCGGACTCGCTCACCCTGGTGTCGGGCGCGAGTTCGTTGCGGCTAGAAAGCTATCTGTTCACCGAGCAAGCAGTTCAATCAGCTCGGGCCCACCTTGCCCCCGGTGGCGCATTCGCGATGTACAACTATTACCGGGAGCACTGGCTCATTAACCGGCTCGCCGGCACCCTCGACACAGTCTTCGGCCATCCGCCGTGCATCTTCCCCGCTCGACCAAACGATACCTTCGCCGTTCTCACGGTCGGCCGGACGCCGGCCGACCAACAATGCGCGGTGACCTGGGCGCGTCCGGCCGACACTCCGTCCCCGTCGTCAGACGACAAGCCGTTCTTGTACCTCAAAGACAGCACGATCCCGTCGCTCTACACCATGACGCTCGGGCTCATCTTGCTCACCAGCGTCATCGCGGTCCTCGGGGTGCTGCTCGGCAACGCCAGGTCCGCACGAAACTGGCGCCGGGTTGGCGGTGACCTGCGCGGGATGTGGTCGTACCGGGACCTGTTCCTGCTTGGGGCGGCATTTCTGCTGCTCGAGACCAGGAGCGTAACCGGTTTCGCGCTGCTGTTCGGCACTACCTGGGTGGTGAATTCCCTGGTATTCGCAGGCATTCTGCTCGCGGTTCTCGGCGCGGTGGAGATAACCCGACGAGGTTGGGCTCCGCCGCTCACCGTGGCCTATGGCCTGTTGCTCGGGTCGTTGGCGCTCAACTGGCTGGTGCCGACGTCCTGGCTGCTGTCCTTGCCGCTCGCGCCCAGGGCGGTCGTCGCGATCACCATTGCTTTCCTGCCCATCACTGCCGCGAACGTCATCTTCGCCCGTCGGTTCCGCGCGACGGCAGACGCCCCGCTCGCATTCGGCACCAACCTGCTCGGCGCGATGCTCGGTGGCGCGCTCGAGTACCTGTCACTCGTATACGGCTACCACGCGCTTCTCATCATCGCCGCGGCGCTATACATCGCCGCATATCTCGTGATGCCGCGATCCCGTCCGAACCTGGAGCCGGCGTCCCCGTCGGGCGAGCAAGCGTTGCCCGATCCAGGAGACGATGTGCTGGCGAGGTGACGACGTATCTCAGTGTCCACGCCGCCGAACTGCGCGACATCCGCGGCGGCGGTCGCACCCAAACCCTCCGCGCCGACTTGGCCGACCTCGCCCCAGGTCCGGGGACTTGCGGACATGCCCGCCGACCGTGACGGTCCGGATAACGCGGCCGGTACCAGCACCGAACTGCTTGCTCCGCTAATCTCCGGGAATACCCGGCGTCACGGTCGGCCTCCGCCATGGATATCCAGCTACCGAGGAGGGCGTTGTCATGGGAGCACACTGGCTCGCGCCCGTTGGGCTGCACACGTCCTCGGCCCGGCTGCCGGTCGAGGGTGACCTGCCCGCTTTCGTCGGCGCGACCGGCTGGCTCAATTCGGAGCCCCTGACGGCCGCCGATCTGCGCGGAAAGGTTGTCCTCGCCGACTTCTGGACCTATACGTGCATCAACTGGTTACGGCAGCTTCCCTACCTCCGCGCGTGGGCGGCCAAATACGCGGAATACGGGCTGGCGGTGATCGGCGTTCACACCCCGGAGTTCTCCTTCGAAAGCAACGTCGAGAACATCCGTCGGGCCGTGATCGACATGAACATCAGTTACCCGGTGGCGATCGATAGCGATTACGCGATCTGGAGTGCGTTCGCGAACCATTACTGGCCGGCGCTTTACTTCGCCGATGCGCAGGGGCACATCCGGCATCACCACTTCGGCGAAGGCGAATATGAGCAGTCGGAAATGGTTATTCAGCATCTGCTCGATGCGGCTGGATCGGCCGGCGTCGGCACGGAGCTCGTTTCTGTCGACCCCCGCGGAATCGAAGCGCCCGCCGACTGGGCGAACCTCCGATCACCGGAGACCTATACCGGCTACGAGCGCACCGAGAGCTTCGCATCTCCCGGCGGCGCGCGGCCGGGCCTGCGCCACGCCTACACCCTGCCGGCGCAGCTGAGGCTTAACGACTGGGCCCTCGCCGGTGAGTGGACGATGGTGGAAGAGGCCGCCACCCTGAGCACCGCGAACGGGCGGGTCGCCTACCGCTTCCACGCCCGCGATCTGCACATGGTTATGGGGCCGGCAGCACCGGGATCGTCCGTGCGATTCCGCGTGCTGATTGACGGGCAGCCGCCCGGTGCAGCGCATGGGGCGGACGTCGACGCCGAGGGCAATGGGACCGCCACCTATCAGCGGCTGCACCAGCTCATCCGCCAGCCGGGTCCCATTACCGACCGCACCTTCGAGATCACATTCTCCGATCCCGGCGTTCAGGCCTTCGCGTTTACCTTCGGCTAGCTCACAAGGTTTGTTTCGGGTCGGGCGGTGCAGCGGCGAGTGTGACCAGCTCGCCCAACCGGCGTTCCAGCTCACTGTCGCTTCCGAGTCCGTGAGCGGCCAACGCCGCCAGCCGCGCCCGGGTCGTAGGTCGAGTCGTGGAGGCGAAGAACGCGGTAAGACCAGGCGGCAGCTCCGTGTCGTCGGGCAGCGTGATCGCATCGACGAAGGCCTTGATCTCCGCAATCGCCAGCTTGTCGAAGGACGCCAGGCGGCGCGCGACGCGGTCGGTCTCCTCCTCGAGCTGGTCGTCAGGCACGACCCGGTTGATGTACCCGTAACGCTCGGCAAGCGCAGCGTCGATGTCGTCGCCGACGAGCAGCACCTCGAGGGCGCGACCACGGCCGATGAGTCGAGGCAGGCGTGCCATCGGGCCGCCCCCGGGCACGACTCCAGTGGCGACCTCGAACTGTGCGAGGATCGCTTTGTCTCCGGCCAGGCGGATGTCACACGCGAGGACGAACTCGCTCCCGGCGCCGCGAGCACGTCCCTGGATCGACGCGATGCTGACCACGGGGGCGCGACTCAGCCGGGCCGTCAGATCGAGCCAGGGGTGCATTCCGGTCGGGCCGGGCGGCATCGTGACGGTCTTCGCCGGATCGCCCTCCGTGTCGTAGTGGGCGAGGAAGAACTCCGGGTTGCGACTGGCGAAGACGACGACCGTGAGGTTGTCGTCGTGCTCTATCGCATCCACCAGTCGCGAGAGCTCAGAGATGGTCTCAGCCGTGACCGTGTTGATCGGCCCATGATCGAAGGACACCCGCCAGTACTGCGGCAGGAGGCGGTCCACGGCGAAGTGGGAGTACGGCACGTCAGTCATGAGATTCCTCCGGGTCGGATGCCGCTTGCCCGGACGAGCCGGTTGCGCGGCAGGCAGCGACAGATGTGTTGCTAAGCGGACGAGACGACGATGTTCTTGACCTCCGCCATGTAGCGGTCGGCGGTCGGCGATGCGTTGTCGGGTGAACTCCCAGCCTGACGAGCGATCATGTAGGCCGCATACCAGTCCCACCAGTTGTGTGGTGGCGCGACTGCCTCGAACGCGCCGTGGCGCAGGGACGTTTCGAGCAGGAGATCGGCGAGAGAAGCGACGCGTTCCTCGGTGCTGGCCATGTCCGCCCTCCGTTGATTGGTGTAGGCAGCAGACTCGCGCGTTTTGTTCCGGCTGGCAACGCTAACGTCCCCCGCTCGCGTGATCTATCAGCGCCGGTGCCGGCCCGTCGACGAGACTCGCCAAGACCGTCGGCGGACGCGCGGGCGCGTTGCCCCTGGCTTAGGACGCGACGCGCTGACACGATGATCTCTCCGAGCGCGTTCGGGACCAGGGGAGGACTCATGACCACGGCCGGCGTCACTGCGCGCGAGCCGGAGCTCGCCGGACAGATCGTCGTGCTGATCGGGGGCAGCTCCGGCATCGGGCTGGAAACTGCCCGTAAGGCCGGCGTCGAGGGCGCCCGCGTGATCCTGGTCGGCCGTAATCCAGAGCGACTCGCGCAGGCGGCGCTCGATGTCGGCGCGCAGAGTACGGCGGCGTTCGACGCCAGCGATCCCAGCTCCATACAGTCGTTCTTCCAAGATCTCCCCGGTCTGGTCGACCACGTGATGGTCACCGCTGGGGCACCTCTTTACGTTCCGCCCCTCGCGATGGCGCCGGAGGAGGCGCGACATGGCCTCAGCGATCACATGGTGCTGGCGCTCAATGTTGCACGTGCTGCTGCAAGCAAGGTCCGGCCTCCTGGGTCCTTGGTATTCAGGGGCGGCACGGGCGCCCGCCGTCCGCGCGTTGGGCTAGGAATCGCCTCGGCCGCTACCGTCGCTTTTCCCACCCTCATCGCCAACCTCGCGCTGGAGCTTGCGCCGATCCGCGTTAACCTGATCGCCGCGGGCTTCGTCGACACGCCTCTCTCGGCGGCGATTCTTGGCGACGACCTTGACAAGCGACGGGCCGAGCTCCGCACGACGTTGCCTATCCGGCGTGTCGTCGAACCAGGTGACGTCGCCGCGCTCGCCGTTCACATAATGACCAACACCGCACTCACGGGCGCGACATACGACATCGACGGCGGCCAACAGTTTGTCTCGTGACAAGGGCGAATGAAACTACCGGAGGTGGAGATGACTCAAGCCACTGTCAGCTACGAGCGGGATATCCGTCCGTTGTTTCGCCCTAGGGATATCGGCGCGATGCGGAGGTTCTTCGATTTGTCGTCCTACAGTGACGTGCGGGCGAACTCGGACAAAATCCTCGAGAGACTCGAGGGTGGATCGATGCCCTGCGACGGCGCTTGGCCAAAGGAGCAGGTCGAGCTTTTTCGCAGTTGGGTGGCCGCCGACTGTCCGGCCTAACCGAGAACGTCGACCCGACCCGAACGTCAACCGATATGTGGCAGCTTCCGGACCCCCGCCTGACCTTGATCTACCATCTCGACGCCACCGTGGGACAGCCACTCGATCTTGGCGAGACCGCGCAAGGTCGACGCCGCATTGTCCCGTTGACCGGCGGAACCTTCACCGGTCCGGAGATCACTGGGATACTCGTCCCGGGTGCCAGCGCCGACTGGCAGACCGTGCTGCCTGACGGCACCGCAATCGGCGACATCCGCTACACGCTGCGGACGAACGGCAGCGATCTGCTCTATGTCCAGTCGCGCGGAGTGCGTCACGGCCCGGTCGAAGTGCTTGCCCGGTTGGGTCGCGGCGAGGATGTCGACCCCAGCGAGTACACGTTTCGCGCCGCCACCCAGATCGAGACCGCCTCGCCCGACCTTGACTGGCTGAACAAGGGCGTCTTCGTCAGCGTTGGTGCCCGCCAGGCCGCCGGCGTGATTTACGAGACGTACCTGGTTGGATGACACGGCTAAGCCCGATCGCTAGCCGCACCGCGGTGGTTCATATGTGGAGACTGTGACGCCAGAGCCTAGATCGGCGCCGCAAAGTCCAGGGTCGAGGTGAGTTGTTCCCCAGTCCAACCCATCGTGGCATTCCAGGATGAGTTCTTGCGACGGATCCGCGAGACCGCATTACGCGGTCGGCGCGGTCATCCCGTCTGGAGGTTGTATAGAGGTGAGCCCTGTGATAGTGCTACACGAACGGCGGACTTCTCCTTTCGCTTAACCCGTCAGTAACGAGGCGCCCGCGCACGTCCCATCCGCGAGTCAACGTCCGAAACGGACTGTCGCCCGGATTCACCCGGCCGGGGTGATGCGATCGGCTTCAACGCGCTGGACGGTGAACGTGTGGGCGAGCGCTCGTTGCCGCCCGAATGGCCTGAGGGGACTGCGATGAGCGCGACCGAAGCAGAGCACGACCTGAAGTTGGAATCACGTCCTCGCGTCCTGATCCTTGGGGGCGGCTTCGCCGGGATTGGCGCCGCGCGGAAGTTACGCAAGTCGGACGTCGATGTGGTGCTCGTAGACGGGCACGACTACCACACGTTCCAACCGCTGCTGTATCAGGTCGCCACCGATCTGCTCTCGCCGATCACCGTCGGGCATCCGCTTCGTGACTTGTTCGACGACCAGCCGAACGTCCGCGTTCATACGACTGACGTCACGTCTGTCGATCTCGGTAAGCACGAGGTCGGTTTCAACGAAATGGCGCCGCTGACCTATGACTACCTGGTGCTGGCGCTCGGCGCTCAGGTGAACTACTTCGCCGTTGCTGGCGCGCCCGAACATGCCTACCCGCTGTACACGCTCGCGGACGCGGTACGGCTGAAGGAGCACATCCTCGAGCGCTGGGAGGCAGCGGACAAGGATCCGTCCCTCATCGAGGACGGCGCGCTGAACGTGGTTATCGTCGGCGGCGGGCCGACCGGTGTCGAGAGCGCCGGCGCGATCGCAGAGCTATACCGGGCGCTATTCGTGAAGGACTATCCGGATATCCCTCAGGAGAAGGCCGAGATCCTGCTGGTCGAGGCCGGACCGGAGATCTTCACCATGTTCAAGCCGAGCCTCCGCGAGTACGCGAAGAAAGCGCTCGCTGACCGTGATGTGGAGGTTCAGGTCGGCGAAGTCGTCGAATCCGTGACGCCCACCCGAGTGACGTTGAAGTCCGGGCGGGTGATCCCGGCGCACACCCTCGTGTGGGGCGCCGGATTGCAAGCGAACCCCGTGGTCCAGTCGCTCGGTCTGGAGTTGCGGAGAGGCAACCGGATACCCGTCGAGCCGGACCTCAGCATCTCTGGCCACCCGGAGGTTTTCGCGGTCGGGGACATCGCCTGGATCACTGATACCAAGACAGACACGGTCCTTCCGCAGCTTGGGTCGGTGGCGCTGGAGTCCGGGCATCACGCGGGCGAAAATATCGCCCGGCTCGTCGAGGGCGATAAGACCGAGCCGTTCAAGTATTTCGACAAGGGCACCATGGCGACCATCGGCCGCGGGGCCGCAGTCATGCAGGGGCCCCACGGACGAACGATGAAGGGGAAAACCGCCTTCCTGGCGTGGGGGTCGGTCCATCTGGCGTTGCTGTCGACCGGGGAGGACCGGGCCAAGGCAATGATCGACTGGAGCTGGGCCGGGGCCACGCACGAGCGGCCCGGCCGGATCTCTGTGCAGACCGACGAGAAGTGACTACCGGAGGGTAGACATTGAATGAGGATCTAGCGCGGATTCAGTTCGGGTTCACCTCGGTCAATCATTTCTTCTTCGTTCCGATCACGATCGGCCTGGCTTTTCTGACGGCATTGCTGCAGACGACCTGGTACCGCAGCAAGAATGACCAGTACCTGCGGTTGACGAGGTTCTTCGGGACGCTTCTCGTGATCAACGTCGCGATCGGCGTGGTGACCGGGCTGGTGCAGGAGTTCCAGTTCGGGATGAATTGGGGGGCGTACTCCCGGCTGGTCGGCAACGTGTTCGGCGCGCCGCTGGCAATGGAAGGACTGGGGGCGTTCTTTCTCGAGTCGGTGTTCTTGGGGCTGTGGCTGTTCGGCTGGGACAAGCTGTCCCAGCGGGTGCACCTGGCGACGATCTGGGCCGTCGCGTTCGGCAGCGCTTTCTCGGCGTTGTTCATTCTGGCGGCCAACTCGTGGATGCAGCACCCGGTCGGCTTTACGATGGTCAACGGCAAACCGCAGCTGAACGACATCTGGGCCCTGTTCACCAACCCGGTGTTCATCTGGGGGTACGCCAAGGTCCTATTCGCGTCGTGGACAACTGGCGCGGTTGTCATGTTGGCGGTCGCCGCCTGGCAGTTACGCCACGGCGGGGACCGCGAGGTGTTCACCCGGGCGGCGCGGCTGGCGATCATCGTCTTAGTACCGGCGATCTTGTTCACCATGCTGGTCGGTGACGAGCTGGGGGTGGTCGAGGCCAAATACCAGCCGATGAAGATCGCCGCCGCGGAGGCGCAGTGGACCACCTGCCAGCCGTGCTCGTTCTCATTGTTCCAGATCGGTGGGGGTAAAAATGACCAGACTCCGACGGAAATCATCGCGATCCCGCATTTGCTGTCGGTGCTGGCCACGAACAGTTGGAACGGGCAGGTGGTCGGGCTGACCCCGCTGAACGACCAGTACAACCAGCAGTACGGCCCGGGTGACTATGTGCCGAACGTGTTCATCCAGTACTGGGGGATGCGGGTGATGGCGTACCTGGCTGTCCTGGTCCTGCTGATCGGACTGTGGGGGCTTTGGCTGATCCGGCAAAGGAAACTCGCGACATCGCGGCTGTTCTTGGGGGTGGCGGTGTGGGCCGCGGTGCTGCCGTTCTTGATGAACACCGCGGGTTGGTTCCTGACCGAGAGTGGTCGGCAGCCTTGGATCGTGCAGGGCATCATGCTCACGAAGGACGGGATCTCGTCGAATGTCAGCACCACGTGGCTGTGGATCAGCCTAGTCGGATTCATTCTGCTTTACGGCGTGCTGGGCACGGTGGACCTGGTGCTGATGCTGCGGTACTCACGAAAACAACTACCGGCTCCGCGCACCGAGGCCGAGATCGATAAGCCCATACCGGCCGTCCAATACTGAGGTCTGGAAGATGAATCTCATCCCGTTCTGGTTCATCGTCATCGCGATCTTGTGGATCGGGTTCTTCGTCCTCGAAGGATTCGATTTCGGCGTTGGCATGTTGCACCAAGTGGTCGGCACCGACGAGCCCAGTCGACGGGCCGCGATCAATACGATCGGTCCGCTATGGGACGGCAACGAGGTCTGGCTCATAGTGGCCGGCGCCTCCATGTTCGCCGCGTTTCCTGGCTGGTACGCGACGATGTTTTCCGGTATGTACCTGGCAATCGTGCTGCTGCTGGCGGCATTGATCGTCCGCGGCGTGGCCTTCGAGTATCGCGGCAAGCACGACACTGGACGGTGGCGGCGCACCTGGGACGTCCTGCTTACCGTCGGCAGCGTGCTGGCCCCGCTGCTGATCGGCGTCGCCCTCGGCGACCTGCTCCATGGATTGCCGATCAATTCCAATCAGGACTACACCGGCAACTTCTGGGATCTTCTGCAGCCCTACGCGCTGTTTACTGGGATCACGCTGGTCCTGATCTGCCTGCTGCACGGTGCGACGTTCCTCTGTCTGAAGACCACCGGCGACCTTTACGAACGGTCCGCTGCGGTGGCGCGCCAAGTGGCACCGTTCACTGGTGCCGCGGTCATCGGCTTCATCATCTGGACCCACGTGACGGCCAGCGGCACCTTCTTCCTCAACCTGGTCGAACTGTTGGCCATCCTCGCCGTTATTGCCGCCGTCTGGCTCGTTTACGAGCATCGTGACGGGTTCGCCTTCACCGCCACCACGATCACGATCGCGGCCTCCGTCGGGTCGATCTTCGTCGACCTATATCCGAACGTGATGGTCTCGAGCACCAACCCTGCGTACAACCTCACCGTGCACAACACGGCCTCCGGGGCGTACTCACTCAAGGCGATGACCGTGGTAGTGATCATCTTCCTGCCGCTGGTGCTCATCTACCAAGGCTGGACCTACTACGTGTTCCGCAAGCGGGTCAGCGTCAGCGACTTCCAGCCGGCCGCAGCGGCTGACGCCAAGCCAGCGTCGGAGGCGGCCGTGCAGCAGGCGCCGGTTTCCCAGCCTGGCCCTTCGCGGGCGGACCCGGGGGGTTGACGACCAACCCTGCGGTTACCGTACGGCGCCCGTTGCGGGCGCAACGTCGGGCGCGGTCACGGTTTCCGGGGCCGCGGCAGGCGCCGGCGGGGACTCGGCCGGAGTTTTGTCCGGTGGCGGCCCGATTCGCGCAGCGACCACATACGCCACCACGACCGCCACGATCACCAGCGGCGTCACGGCTACTCCGTCGGACGCCAGCAACAGGGTTGCCAGGAGTACCGACGTGAGTGGAAGCCGGAGCATGGTCACGCTCATCGCGCCGATACCCATCGCTACTGCAGGTACGAGTGGCAGCCCGGGCAGGTGGGACATGGCGACACCGCCCGCTGCGCCGATGAACATCGCCGGGAAGACCGGACCGCCGCGGAAGCTGCTCAGCGACACGCTGTAGGCGAGCCCCTTGCAGAGGAGCAGCATCAGCACCGCCCCGACGGAGTAGCTGGAGGCCTGGTCGACGAAGGTCGGGAGAGCTGACTGCCCAGAGAACAAGACTTCCGATGATTCCTTTCCGGTGGCAGCCGCGTACGCAATCGCGAGTCCTGCGACTGCTAGCCCGGCCAGCGGGGTGAGCAGGACAAGGCGCCGATCGATGTGTGGCCGTACCGCCAAGGCCAGCCGGTGGATGACTGTGCCGATTATTGCGGCTGCCGGCGCCAGCACGAGCGCCCAGCCGAACTGGGCCAGGTCAGGGTGCGAGTACGGAGGTAGGTTCGGGATCGCAAGTGAGAAGGTGCCGAATCCGGTCCAGGCATCCAACCCGACAAATATCAGTGCGCCAATCCCAGCCGCCAGCAGGCCAGGCAGCAGGACGATCTCGAGCATGGCTCCGCCCAGACCGGCCGCCTCCATTAGTAGGAAGGCCGCGGGCAGCGGTGAGCCGAACAGGGTGGCAATGGCGGCGAAGCTTCCGGCCGATCCGACGACGGCCACTGTCTGGGCCGGCATATCCCGCTTGGAGAAATGCACGGCCAGGACGGCCAAGCCACCACCCAGGGCGATAAGGGGCGCTTCGGGCCCGAGCACTGCACCCAGCGACAGGGTGGCCAGTGCGGCCAGAAAGACGCCCGGGATCTGGTTCGGGGTGATGACACCCCGGGCCTTGAATCCGTCCGCCGGTGAGTGGCCGCCCCGCCCCGGCAGGTAGCGGATCGTGAGCCCGACCAGCACCCCGGCGAGCGCAAGGGGGAGCAGTGGCCACCATAGTGGCTCGCCGTCGAACCCGAGCCCGCTCGGCAGGTGAGTAAATACGGCCTCCTGAATGACGTCGACGAGTTTGAGGAAGCCGTACGCGATCGCCGCAATCGGCACGCCGAGGATCGCCGCGAGCACCAGGAGGGCCAGGTAGCGCCGGGTTCGGAGCAGCGCGAGGGGATCGGCCGGTTGGGTCGCCGTCGGTGTTGTCATCTGCGCGTTCCTCGCTGCTGTCGAGAGTTGATCTGGCCGCCCTTGCCCAGCCGGAATTCTCGTCTTGGACGGCTGGCCGGTCATCATCTGCGCCGGGTGGGTTATGGCGCAAGGCCGAAGGGCGACGCTAGCGGGCGTAACCGGTGGCGCATACGGTGACGCTGGACGGTAGAGCCGGGCGTCTACGGACGCTCGTTCGTTGGTGGACCGCCTGCTGGAGGCGTACCGAAGAGAGGAACCGGCCCGCGCATCATGATTACTGCGGCGACCATCCGGCGGATCCGTGACGTCGAGACCGATGAGTTACCGGTCATCTCGATGTACGTGACCGTGCCGGTCGATGTCGGGGAGCGCAGCCGAATCAAGACGCGCGTGACAAGTCTGCTCGAGCAGGTTCGTCCGCTCGGCGAGCATCACACGCTCGGCCATGATGCCCGGCTGTCGGTACGAGCGGACCTTGAGCGCATCGAGGATCTGTGTGCGAACGAACGCTGGCAACCGCCCGCTGTTGCTGTCTTTTCTTGCTCGGGACGGAGCTTTCTCGAAGAAGTCCAGCTTCCGCGCCGGACCGGCGACCGTATCGTCGCCGACGCAACACCGTGGATCCGGCCGATGATGGCCGTGCTGGAGGAGTATCACCGCGCGGTGGTAGTCGTCACAGACAGCAATTCGGCGCGAGTATGGGAGCTACTCCAGGGCGAGTTCGATCGACTTCAGGATGTCGAGGATCGCGCCTTGCGTAAGCGAAACTTCGCGGGATGGCATGGCCTCCGGGAGCACTCGGTGGCGAGCAAAGCGGAGGAGTTGGAGAAGCGGCACTATCTGGGCGTCGTCGAGTTGCTCGACGAGATCTTCATTGACCCCAGCTATGAATTGCTCTTACTCGGCGGCCAGCACGACAAGCTCGCCCGACTCGAGGCCCGCCTGCCGAAACGGCTGCGCGACCGCCTAGCCGGGACGTTCACCGTGGACACGCGGCGGGACCTCGACGCGGAGGTACGTGATCGCGCCGGTGCGATCGTCGACCGCTGGGAACGCGAAGAGGAAAGACGCAAAGTGCAGGACCTGTTCGAGCGAGCAGCCACGCAGCGGCCAACTGCGATCGGTCTGCGCGACTGCCTGTGGGCGGCCACGACGGGTGCCGTCGAGGCATTGTTGGTACATGACGAGGTCACCGTGCCGGGTGTGGTCTGCCCCCGAGATGGTTGGCTCGGTGAGTCGGGCGACGTCTGCCCAATCAGCGGAACGAAGACCCGCCCGACCGCGGACGTCATAGAGGAGCTCACTGAACGGGTTGTCGACGAGGGCGGAATGGTCAAGCATCTGATGGTCGAGACCGAGCTGAAACCACACCGCGTCGCAGCCGTCCTGCGCTTCCCGCTCCCCGTCTTCCCATAGGTGCCGCGACGGCCTGATGCAGCATGCTGCGTCGCAGCGCGATGTAACGCATACGCGCAATTCGACGCTTATAGAGGTAGGCGATGCGGCGATGCACCCACGGGGGGTGATCGGTCCATGCCGGATGGGAGCGGGACAGGCATGTCCGAACACAGCGGTGCTCCGGGATCTCGCGGTCGTCACCGAGCGCATCTGATAGCGGAGCGACGCGGGGGCAACCGGTTATTCCTCGCTGGAGTGCTCGCCCTGGTCGGTCTCGTACTCGTGCTTCTCGGTGCGGGTCCGGCGAGCGCCCACCCGGCCGGGCAAGACGCAGTCGGCCAGGCCTCGGACACAAAGGTCATTTCGGCAAGTACCGGATCTCTCACCGATCATGATTGTGACGACACGGAATGGCACTTCATCATCAATCAGATCGACACGCCTAGCGATGCCCCAGCGACGATCCACGTCACCTGGGCAAACGGCCAGTCGGCCGATGTGCCGCTCGAGAAGGTCACGGGGGGAGCTGCTCATTACACGACTACTCTCAACCTGGACAGCACGGTCGTCTCGGCAACAGCCACTATTTACAGCGGGTGGTCAGGCCAGTTCGTCCTGAGCCATGGCCCGTGCGGTACGCCGAGCACGTCGTCGGCTCCACCGAGCAGCTCATCGGCCCCGCCGAGCACATCGTCGGCCCCGCCGCCGAGTACGTCGTCCGCACCGAGCTCGACGTCGAAGCCACCGCCCACCTCGTCGGCCCCGCCGCCGAGCACCTCGTCCGCACCGGAAAGCTCGACGTCGGTTCCGCCCAGCAGCTCGTCGGCTCCGGAAAGCACATCCTCGGCACCGCCGAGTAGTTCGTCAGCGTCCTCGTCGGCAGTCGTCGTCCCGAGCACGTCGCCATTCGTTCCGGGACCGGGCCAGACCGGTGACAACCCGCGCCCCGCTGGCTTCCCGCTGAGGCCAATCATGTTGGGGTCCGGACTCGGTCTATTCGGCCTCGCGGCGGTACTGGCGAGTAGCGTGCTACGACGCCGTGGTAGCCATACGTAAGGTTCTCTTCGCTGGTGTAATGGGCGCCGCTGTCATCATGGCGGCGTCCATCACCCTTCCGAACGCTGCGTCAGACGACCCCGACCAGGCACAGCCCACGCAAGGCACGCGATCGTCCAGCGCTTCATCCCCACCCGCAGCGACAGCTAGCACCACGAGCAGACCCAGCGGGGTCGGCTCCGGCTCTGTCCGATCCAGCAACTCGCCCGGCGCGTCAACATCACGGGTCCGACCGGTTCCGGAGATTCCGCCACCGGCGCATGCCGTTTCGTTCAGCGTTGCCGTCAGCACGAGCTCGGGCCCGATCTCGGCCAACGTCTCGCCGATCAGCGTCGCGAGCAATGAGCCGGTCGACCCACCACACAGCACTGCTGCAGAGTGGAACACCGCCGTCTGGGTGAAGCAATCCGCTTACCCTTCGGCGCAAAGCACCGGTACGAGTTACATCTACGGGCACGCATGCCACTATCACCAATGCCCGTTCACTCAGCTCAAAGACGCTCGGATTGGGGATCTGGTTCGAGTCACGCTCCCGACCGGTGTGCTGACCTACCAGATCGAACGAACTGGGCTGTCGCCTAAGACCGCGAGCGCGCTGCCGGCGTGGGCATCCGATAGCACCGTACGCGGCCGCGTTGTCCTGGTTACCTGTGCCTTCGAGCAGGGCGATACGAGCACGAACAACATTGTTGTTGTCGCCAACCTGCGATAAACCGCAGTTTCCGTGCTACGGCGATGGGTCGTTGGCGTGAAATTAACGCGAGCGTTACTGGCGGTCGTACTCGTCGTGGCGACGGAAGAAGTTGAGCGCATCATCGGGTGCCCGTTTCTCATTGCGCCCTAGGGGAGCCCGGTCGAGCCATTGGTACATCCCCCACAGTCCGTCCAGCCCCCGCGCGTACGCCGAGTAGGTGTGGTAGACGACGCCGTCGTCGAGCGCGAAGGCGCTCATCCCGGGAGACTCCTCAGTATATGTCGCCCAGTCGGTACCAGTCGTGGCCGCCCACTCGATAAACGGCCTCTGATTACCGAGCTCCGCGCCCGAGGAGAAGTCAAACGTGCGGAAGTTGTACTCGCCGACACCCGACTGCCGTTGTTCCTCGCTGTAGGCGACCTGGAAGTCGTAGTTGAAGTCGCTGCCGAGCGACGACGCCCACGGAAAGTTCCAGCCCATCCGCTGCTTGTACGCTTCGAGTTTCGCCAGTGGAGCCCGCGACACCGCCCACAGCATCACGTCGTGGTTGGCGAGATGGGCGATGAACCCGTTGAAGCCGTCCGCGATCGCCGAACAGGCCGGACAGCCAGCCGTGTACGTGGGCCCGAACATGAAGTGATAGACGAGCAGCTGCGAACACCCACGGAACAGGTCGGCGAGCGACGCTGGGCCGTCGACGGTATCGAGCTGGTACTCCTTGTCGATACGGACCCACGGCAGGTTCTGCCGCCGCCGTGCCACTTCGTCGCTGCGCCTTGTCAGCGCCTTCTCCGCATCGAGCAACTCCAGCCGGGCCGCAAGCCACTCCGCGCGCGTCCCGGTCCTGTGATCAGTCATTTGTTTCTCCCTCGTGTTGTCACATCTGGTCTAGGGGCCCAACCGACGATGTCTCACATCGAGGGTGTGAGTCCGGGAATGGTCGAGGGTGCAATGACGATCAGGACGCCAAACGCGATGATCGCCAGTGCCACCGGCAGATCGACGACAGCTTTCGGTGACAACAGCTTCTGGGCCACGACGAGGACGGCGATCACCGACATCCAGGTGACGCTCATAACGCCGAGCGCCACCAGCATCAGCATGAGTCCGATGCTCGAGCCAACGCAGCAGAGCCCGAACGTGACTCCGGAGCGGACATTCTCTCGACACCGCCGATGAAAGTGCCGCTTGAGCGGAGTGAGTTCGTAGACGCCTGCCGCGATCACGATTGCACCGGCCGCGAGAGTCCCATGCGGCTGGTACAGCGGATACACCGCTAGGCCGACAAGCGTCCAGATCGCAAGGTAGGACACGACGAAGATTGGCACGGCGCCCAAACCACTGCTGGCACGAGCGCGTCTTACCACCGCAGGG